>Ga0209254_10000819_pt1 | contig 26971 bp, 24 predicted proteins | sample FrelakmetDIP11DI_FD_187148 | JGI IMG/M metagenome (GOLD analysis project Ga0209254, IMG submission 187148) | Freshwater lake sediment microbial communities from the University of Notre Dame, USA, for methane emissions studies - DIP11 DI (SPAdes)... | ecosystem: Environmental > Aquatic >...
TCGTTCGAGGGCTCGTCGAGGAGCAGCACGTTGCCGCCGGCGATGAGCGTCTTCGCGAGGTGCAGCCGGCCGCGCTCGCCGCCGGAGAGCTGGCCGACGATCTTCTGCTGGTCCGGACCCTTGAAGTTGAAGCGCCCGCAGTAGGCGCGTGACGGCATCTCGAACTTGCCGACGGTGAGGATGTCGAGCCCGCCCGACACTTCTTCCCACACGCTCTTCTCGCCGGCGAGTGCCTCGCGCGACTGGTCGACGAACGCGAGCTTCACCGTCGGGCCGATCTTGATCTCGCCCGCGTCGGGCTTCTCCTTGCCGGTGATCATGCGGAAGAGCGTCGACTTGCCGGCGCCGTTCGGGCCGATGATGCCGACGATCGCGCCCGGCGGAATCTTGAACGACACCCGGTCGAGCAGCAGCCGGTCGCCGTAGCCCTTCGACACGTCCTTGAGCTCGATCACCTCGTTGCCGAGCCGGTCGGCGACGGGGATGAAAATCTCCTGCGTTTCGTTCCGCTTCTGGTGCTCGTAGGACGAGAGCTCCTCGAAGCGCGTGAGGCGCGCCTTCGATTTCGCCTGCCGGCCCTTCGCGTTCTGCCGCACCCACTCGAGCTCCGACTTCATCGTCTTGATGCGCGCGGCCTCCTGCTTCGCCTCGGTCTCGAGCCGTTGCTCCTTCTGCTCGAGCCACGACGAGTAGTTGCCTTTCCACGGGATGCCGTACCCACGGTCGAGCTCGAGGATCCACTCGGCTGCGTTGTCGAGGAAGTACCGGTCGTGGGTGACCGCGACCACCGTGCCGGGGAACTTCTGCAGGAAGTGCTCGAGCCACTCGACGCTCTCCGCGTCGAGGTGGTTGGTGGGCTCGTCGAGCAGCAGCATGTCGGGCTTCGAGAGCAGCAGCCGGCAGAGCGCGACGCGGCGCTTCTCGCCGCCCGAGAGCTTCTCGACCTTCGCATCCCACGCGGGCAGGCGCAGCGCGTCGGCCGCGATCTCGAGCTGGTGCTCGGTGTCGGACCCGCCGGCGGCCACGATCGCCTCGTACTTCGCCTGCTCCTCGGCGAGCTTGTCGAAGTCGGCGTCGGGCTCCGCGTACGCGGCGTAGATCGCGTCGAGCTTCTGCTTCGCCTGCATCACTTCGCCCAAGCCTTCCTCGACCGACTCGCGCACGCTCTTCGCGGCGTCGAGCTGCGGCTCCTGCGGCAGGAAGCCGACCTTGAGCTTCGGCTGCGGGATCGCTTCGCCGTCGAAGTTCGTGTCCTCGCCCGCCATGATCTTGAGCAGGCTCGACTTGCCCGAGCCGTTCAGGCCAAGCACGCCGATCTTCGCGCCGGGAAAGAACGAGAGCGAGATGTCCTTGAGGATGGTGCGTTTCGGCGGCACGGTCTTGGAGACGCGCCGCATCGTGTAGACGAACTGGGACATGGGAGCAGGGCGGCGCGCGAGGCGCCGCGGCCAGTGTTCAAGCCCGTATTCTCGCGCACTGGTGCTAGTTCATACGCCAATACCCCAACCCGAGGCTGCGATCACGGCCGCCCAACGTGGAACCGCAGCCGTGTCGGGGTACTGCCGCGGCCTCGCACTCTCCATTAACAATTCGACCAGTCAGCAGGCAAGGCCACGCCATCGTGCACCTTGCGCATCGGTTGCCGCTTCCATCGAGTCCAATCCCCCCGATTGACGCAACTGCCATCCTCGGTCTCGTGCTGTGCATCGCCCTTCCCGGGGGCGTTCTCGGCTGAAACGAAGCCTCGCCGCGCCGGGCACTGCTTCACGGGAGGGGAACAAAAGAGACGCCCGTCGTGTCAACTTTTCTGTAAACTAATGAGCGAATCTAGAGGGAGAGGTCGCCCTTTGGGGCTGGGAGCCACTATGACTACCACCGCACTCGGCACGTGGCGCCAGCCACCGCTCGTCTACGTCGTCGCGGAGTTGGTGATCTCGCCCTACTACTCGCTGGCCGGCAAGATACCCGGCCTGCAAGATCGCCTGCGCAGCAACTTCCCGCGCACGCTGGAGGCCAAGGAGCTAGTTGTCGATGGCGCCAAGCCCAGTGCCCAGCCGCTGTGGCAGTTGATGTCGGCCGACCAACGGCTAGGCGTCCAGCTCGGCACCCGGGCCATCTCGCTGCACGCCACCAGCTACATCCAGTCGAGCGACTTTCTCAGCCGCTGGGCCGAAGTGCTCGACGCCATTCAGCAGGACGAACTGGGCGCCTTCGTCGAACGCGCGGGACTGCGCTACGTCGACCTCATCGTGCCCAGTGCCGACAAGGCACCCGGCGACTACCTGGTCGACAGCCTGAAGGGCATCGTCCCCGACGGGGCGCAGTGCACGGGCTCCATGTGGGCCGCCGCCTTCCAGTTCGACGGCAGCATCGTCAACCTGCGCGCAGGCGCACCCTCGCCGCAAGGCATGTTGCTGCCACCGGATTTCAATGCGCTGCCGCTGGCGAAGCCGAAGGTGATGCTGGAAGCCGAAGCACGCCTGAAGGTCAGCCAGCCGATCGGCTTCGTGGATACTGATTGCCTCAGAGAAATCGGCCGCGTGTTCGAAGCCAACGAACTGCTGGACCACTACACAGCCATGCAGAAGCTCACCTCCAAGACCTTCAAGTCGGCGCTGTCGGCCATCGCGCGCGAGGAGTGGATGTGAGCGCGTTCATCCGGCCCCGGACCTACACGCCTCGCGACGCCACGATCTACCAGCAACGCCCGGCCGCAATCATTGAAGCGGCCGAGGAGAACGAGGCGCCTGCCTACCTCTCCGCCCATCTGTTGCTCGAACCATCGACGCCCTTGCTCATCAAGGCGAGCGGCTCAGTGGTGTTCGTGAAGCACCGCCTCACGGCGGCCACTCCCTATGCTTTGCGTGACAAGAGTTGGCCCACGACAGCCACCGCTGTCATTGAGTCCGCACGAACCGATGCCCGCAGCGTGTTCTGGAAACAGTGTGCCGAGCAAGCACGCGAAGCCTTTGAGCACGCCGCCACCCAGCAACGCCGCACCACGACGGCCGCCGCACGCCTGCGCGTGGAGCGGCTGGCCGCGATCCAGGCAGCGCTCGGCTTCACGACGCAGGACCTGGCCGCCGTGCTCGGCCTGTCCAGGCCGCAGCTCTACCGCTGGCTCGATGCCGCGGACGACGTGCGCATGCAGGATGCCAAGCGCCAGCGCCTGGCGGCGGTCGAGCGCGTGGCCAAGGCCTGGCAGGAGCGCTCGCCTGCACCGCTGCGGTCTGTCGCGCACGAACCGCTGGCCAATGGCAGCACGCTGTTCGCCCTGCTGTCGGCCGAGGCGATCGACGAGGCCGCGCTGCGCGCTGCCTTCGACGAACTGACAGCCAAGCTCCACGCCCAGTCCAAGACCCTGAGCCAACGCCTGGCCGATGCTGGCTTCAATCGCAGGCCCTCCAGCCGCTCGCTGCCCAGCGATGAGTAAGGGGGCCTGGCCGTGGCGTTTGGCGACGACGTGGCGTAGCATGGTTGGCAGACGGGCTCCGTCCTGCCCGCTGAGGTGCTGCCGCAGCTTGCGCCGCACCTGACGAGGCCGGGGCAGGCCGCAGCGACTGTCGGTGCCGACGACTGGCTGGTGGTCATCTCGCAGACCTGCGACATCCTGGCTACCCGTCTCGACGCCGAGCCCTACGTCGAAGTGCTTCTTTGCCGGACGGTGGCGGGCAAGCCACGCAAGGGGCGGCGCGATCTGCAGTCGACCCGTTACCTCGACTTCCGGCCCAACCGCGCAACGCACGCCGATCTGGTGCTCGGTGCCCACGCCATCGCCGACCGCTACATCATCCCGCGCGAGCTGTTGGCGGCCCATAACCCTGACCCTGCGCGGCGCCTGAGCGATGTCGCCTCGCGCCGCGTGCTCGCTTGGTACGCCCTGCGCGCCGCCCGCCCCTCGTGGCCGGATGCCTTCGTCGACCGCATCAGCGGCGCGAAGGACGCACTCGAAGAGGCGCTAGAGCCGCTGGTCGATGAGATCGCCGAGGTACGCGTGGCCATCGCGGAGAGCAACGTCGAACTGGAGCCTGGCCAGTCCTACCACGTCGCCGTGTACTTCGTCGTCGACGAGACTACCTGGAACACCGACGCCGAAGGGCGCGCTGCCATCCATGCGGCGTTCGGCCGCTTCGTTGGCGAGCTGGCAGCCTGCGAGGGCATCGAGGTCAACGAGGAACTTAGCCAGGTGATCTCGGGTGGCGAGTTTCGCTGGCAAGCGGCTCAGGCCACTGACGAGTGGAACTTCGCCAACCTGAGCCATCGGGAGCCCTGAAGCCGCCGCGGCTCGGCGCACTTGCGCCTGCCCGGTCCAGCCCGCGCTGTGGCTTGCTTGGTTGGCGCATAATCTTCCGCATTGCTCGTCCACGTCGGGCACGGGCGTCTTGATCGCGCAAAAGCTGCCTCTGCAGCTAGGCAGACGGACACCGATCGCGCACAGCGCGGACAACGCGCTGCCCGGAAAGCAGGCAGAACCAAATGGTGTCTGGCGATCCTCTGTGAGCTGAGCCGGCCCAGCGTCGGACGGCTCATAATGGATCGATGTCGCCGCACGCATAAGCCGTCGTCCCAGCCGCTCGTCGACAAGCTCGCACTACAGGCACGGTCCCGCCCCTTTTCCTGAAGCGACCGAGGAACTTCCCCAATGACGAGGTTATCGGGAACGAAAGTGCGCCGCATCGCCGTGCTGGCCGCGGCCGCAACCGTTTCACTCGCCGGCTGCGCCGGCATGACCGAGACCCAGCGCGGCACGGCCACCGGTGCGGGAATCGGCGCGGCGACCGGCGCGGCCATCGGGGCCATCGCCGGCGGCGGCCGCGGTGCGGCCATCGGCGCCGGCATCGGCACCGCGGTCGGCGCCGGCGGCGGCTACATCTGGTCGCAGAACATGCAGCGCCAGAAGCAGGCGATGGACCAGGCGACCAAGGGCACCGGCGTCGCAGTGACGCAGACGCCCGACAACCAGCTCAAGATCGAGATCCCGAGCGACGTCTCCTTCGACACCGGCCGCGCCGACATCCGGCCGGAGATGCGGCCCATCCTCGACAAGTTCGCCGAAGGGCTGCGCGCGGATCCGAACGCGACCGTGCGCATCATCGGGCACACCGACAGCACGGGCACGGATGCCATCAACAATCCGCTTTCGGTGGAGCGAGCCGCAGCCGTGCGGGACTACCTGATCGATCGCGGCGTGTCGCCCAACCGCATCGTCATCGACGGGCGCGGCTCGCGCGAGCCGGTGGCCGACAACGCAACGGCGCAGGGGCGGGCGCAGAACCGCAGGGTCGAGATCTTCATGGCCGAGCCGCAGCAGGCGGCGCGTTAGCGACGCGGAGCGCGCGCGCTGCTCAAGGCGCTACTCGCGGAGAGGCGCGCGGCCGCCTGCAGAAAGCGCTGCAGCCCCGGACAGCGCGGCGCCAAGAGACACAAAGACGGTAGCAAGCGCTCGAGGCAATTCCCCGGCGGGGAATTCCCGGTGGCGGATGGATGGACGAGAGCGAGAAGCAGCGCGCCGCTTCACGCCGGGCGGGGACTGCTCCTTCGCGCGCCCGGCGTTCGCCTTCCGTTCACGCCCGCGAGGCCTCGTCGTCGCCTGGCCGGTCGTCGCGATGGCTCGCCGGCCACGGCGTACTGAGCCCCGGGAGCGCTGCGAGCATCGCGAGCGCCCTGTCGGCCTCCGCGTCTGCCGGCGCATCGGCGCGCCATCCGGACCAGGCGAGCGGCGTGGCCCATTCGCGTCCCGGCAACGCGTCGACGGTCAGGGGGCACCCGCTGTCGGGGTGCGGCAGCGTGAGCGAGCGGGCGTGGAGCCACAGCCGCCTGATGCCGGTGCGGCTCGCCAGGAAGCGGTTGTGCAACCCCTTGCCGAACGTCGCATCGCCGAGGATCGGGTGGGCGACGTGCTTGAGATGCCGCCGGATCTGGTGCCTGCGCCCGGTGTGCGGACGGACGTCGAGAAGCGCGTAGCGGGTCACCGGGTAGCGATCGACCCGCACCGGCAGCTCGAGCGTCGCGAGCCGCACGAGCTCGGTCACCGCCGGGAGAGCGGCGGCGCGGCGCTCGTCGTCGTCCATGTCTTCGGCGTCGTCGTCGCGAGGTGCGAGGGCATGCTCGATCCTGCCGGTGAGCGCCGGCCACCCGCGCACCAGGGCGAGGTAGCGCTTCGTCACCGCACCCGCGGCGAACGCATCGGCGAGCTTGCGCGCCGCAGCAGGTTCGAGCGCGAACACGAGCACGCCCGAGGTTCCCTTGTCGAGCCGGTGCACCGGCCAGATGCGGCGTCCGATCGCGTCGCGGACCTCCTGCAGCAGCACCCGCTCCGCATGCGCGTCGATGCGTGTGCGGTGCACGAGCACGCCGGGCGGCTTGTCGACGGCCACCAGGTGCGCATCGCGATGGAGGATCGTCGCCGGTGCGGCGCGCGTCATGAGCGGAGTGTGCGCCGGGACCCGCTTGTGGCGCGACCCGGCATTGCCTACACTCCCGCCATGACCTCCGCATCCCCGCGACCCTTCCGCATCCTCGGCCTGCAGCAGATCGCGATCGGCGGCCTCGACAAGGGCAAGCTGAAGCGGCTGTGGGTGGACACCCTCGGCGTGCCGCTCGCCGGCAACTACCGCAGCGAGCGCGAGAACGTGGACGAGGACATCCTCGCCCTCGGCTCCGGCGCCGCGCGCGTCGAGGTCGATCTCATGCAGCCGGTCGATCCGGCGAAGAAACCCGCGGTGCACGAGACGCCGCTCAACCATGTCGGCCTCTGGGTGGACGACCTGCCGAAAGCGGTGGAATGGCTCACCGCGAACGGCGTGCGCTTCGCGCCGGGCGGCATCCGCAAGGGCGCCGCGGGCCACGACATCTGCTTCGTGCACCCGAAGGGCAACGATCAGTTCCCGATCTCGGGCGAAGGCGTACTGATCGAGCTGGTGCAGGCGCCCCCTGAGGTGGTCGCGGCGTTCGGCGCCGCGTGAGTTGCACCGTGCCCGGCGCGCGGCGGCCGCCTCGCGCCAGCAGCGAAGGGCCTCGCTCGTCCTCGCGCTGACGCATCGCTGCGCGTCGCGGTCGGGATGAGCGCGCTCGCCCTCGCGCGCGACGCGCGTTTGCTTGATGCTGCCGGGATGCGCGGATAGACTCCCCGCGCAGCACAAGAGCCAACGCCGCCTTTGGATCTCGAGATCTCCCCGTCGTCGCTCGTCGAGCTCAAGGGCTCCACCGTGCCGGCGATCCGCGTCGTGCTCCGCTCCGTCGATCCTGACCAGGTGCGCGCCGCGCTCGAGGCCAGCCTCGGCGCGTCGCCCGGCTTCTTCGAGGACGAGCTTGCCGTCGTCGACCTCGCCGCGTTCGAGGACGAAGGACTGCACCTCGACTGGCACGCACTCGGCGACGCCCTGGGCGCGCACGGGTTGCGCCTGGGCGCGGTGAGCAACGCCGCGGGCGGACTGCGGGCGTCCGCGACCGCCGCCGGCCTCGCCGTCGTGACGGCACGCGCGCCGGTGCGGCCTCGCGCTGCCGAACGGCCGCCGGAGTCCGCGCCTGCGCTTGCAGAGGCGCCGCCGCCCGCGCCGCCGCCGGCGCCGACCGCGCAGTCGCCCTCCGTCATCATCGACAAGCCGCTCCGCTCCGGGCAGCAGGTCTATGCGCGCGGCGCGGACGCCGTACTGCTCGCCGTCGCGAGCGCCGGGTCCGAAGTCATCGCCGACGGCAGCATCCATGTCTATGCGCCGCTCCGCGGTCGCGCGCTCGCGGGCGCGCGCGGCGATACCGGGGCCAGGATTTTCACCACCAGCTTCGAGGCCGAGCTGGTTTCGATCGCGGGCGTCTACCGCACGTTCGAGCAGGGCATTCCGGCCGACATCGCGCGCCGGCCCGCGCAAGTCTCGATGGTGCTGGACAGCCGCGGGGAGCAGTCTCTGACGATCCAACCGTTGAGCGTAAGCTGAGCCGTCCTCACGACATCGCCCGCCGGACGCGCGCGACATGCGCTGGCGTCCGGCGCGTAGCAGCCCCGCGCGCACGGCGCGAGCCCGACCTACCCCGGCGCGCGGCAGCGGCCCTGCGTCGCATCGATCCCGCCGCCTCCGGAGGCGGCACCAGACGTCCCGAGGCGCGCCCGAGCGGTGCCCTCAGGGGAAAGCGCTTTCATTCACAGCCTCGGGCACATCGAAGAGGGCAGACAGGGACATGGTGACCAAGACCATCGTAGTGACCTCCGGCAAGGGAGGCGTCGGCAAGACCACCACGAGCGCGGCGTTCGCGTCCGGACTGGCGCTCCGCGGCTACAAGACCGCGGTCATCGACTTCGACGTGGGCCTGCGCAACCTCGACCTCATCATGGGCTGCGAGCGTCGCGTCGTGTACGACTTCATCAATGTCATCAACAACGAGGCGACGCTCAACCAGACGCTGATCAAGGACAAGCACACCGAGAACCTGTTCGTGCTGCCGGCCTCGCAGACGCGGGACAAGGACGCGCTCAAGGAGGAAGGGGTCGAGCGCGTGCTGAAGGAGCTCGAGCACATGGCCTTCGACTACGTCGTGTGCGACTCGCCCGCCGGGATCGAGAGCGGCGCCGTCATGGCGCTGCGCTTCGCCGACGAGGCGCTCGTCGTCACCAACCCCGAGGTGTCCTCGGTGCGCGACTCGGACCGCATCCTCGGCATCCTGCAGGCGAAGTCGAAGCGCGCCGAGTCCGGGCAGGACGCGGTGAAGGAGCATCTGCTCCTCACGCGCTACTCCCCGAAGCGCGTCGACCAGGGCGAGATGCTCTCCTACAAGGACGTGCAGGAGATCCTGCGCATCCCGCTCATCGGCGTCATCCCGGAATCGGAGGACGTGCTGCACGGCTCGAACCAGGGGACGCCCGCGATCCACCTCAAGGGCACGCCGGTGGCGGAAGCCTACGCGGACGTGGTGGCGCGCTTCCTCGGCGAGCAGCGGCCGCTGCGGTTCGTCGACTACGAGAAGCCCGGGCTGCTCAAGCGGCTCTTCACCGGGAGGTAGGTCGTGTCGTTCTTGCGTCTGCTGTTCGGCCAGAAGGACAAGTCCGCCGCCGTCGCCAAGGAACGGCTGCAGATCATCCTCGCTCACGAGCGCGCCGGCCGCGCCGCCATGGACTTCCTGCCGGCGCTGCAGAAGGACCTGATCGAGGTCATCTCGCGCTACGTCAAGGTGAACGCCGACGACATCAAGGTGTCGCTCGAGCGGCAGGACAACTACGAGGTGCTCGAGGTCAACATCGTCCTGCCCGAGGCCGGGCAAGCGGGCGCCAACGCGGCCCGCTCCTCGTGAGCCTATTGCGCCGCTTCCCCACCGCTGACCGCCCGTTCTGCCGGAGCCCTGGCGGGGCGCGCGCGGGCAGTCAGAACCCCATCGTGACCTTCGCCGGCGCTCCGGGCACTCGCACGCGGTCGCGGTCGAAGTCACTCGCCGGAGCTCCGTTCACTTCCACGCTGCGCAGCGGTCGCGGCAAAGGCGGCCGCAGCACGATTCCCCCGCGGGGCGGTTGCAGCGCGCCGTGCAACTCGACCTCGAGGGTGGCGTGGTCGATCCGGCACATCGTGTACTCCAAGTCGCCCCACCACGTCCCGAGCCCCGCGACGCGCAGCTCGCCGTTCTCGAGCCAGCGCTCCGGCACGCCGGCGGCGACGACGAGCGACTGCTCCGCAGCGTCCTCGTAGGCGAGCATCGTCAGCACGGCGAGCGCGTACTCGGCGCCGATCCAGGCGTGCGGTACGTCGCCGAGATGCCCGGGGCTGCGCGGGTCGCGCCAGGAGATCTCCGGCCACTGGTTCCAGGCGCGCGGACGGCGATCGGCGAGGATGAAGTCGAGCACCTCGTGCGCGTCCTCGCGCCGTCCCAGCCGCACGAGCGCGGTCGCGATACGGATCTCGTAGGCGCTGTAGTTGTTCCAGTCGGCGCCCGGTCGCAGGCGCTCGCGCAGCCGCGCCATGTAGGCGTCGAAGGTGTTGCCGAGCGCCCGCGCGGGCAGGCAGCGCTCGCCCCAGGACGTACACACGGCGAGCGCGGTCGCGGCGGGATCGAGGTCGGCCCATTCCACGGAGGCGGGCACGTGCTCGATCGCGCGCGCCGCGATCACGGCCGCCACCGACTCGCCGATGCTGCGGGCGAGGTCGTCGCGCAACGTCTCTAGCCGCGACGCTGCTCCCTCGTCGTGGGCGACGCGCGCGAGATGGACGGCATCGTCGATGCCGCGCAGCGCCCAGAAGTCGTCCCAGTACGAATGAACCGGTTGCGCGAGGTAGCCCTCGTGGCTCACCGACTCGGGCAGCAGCCCGTAGCGGTTGCGGCGCTCGCCGCTGCGGTACTCCGGCGTGCAGCGCGCAGCGCGCAGCGCCGCGACGTGCTCGACCGCGCGCCGCGCATGCGGCCACCAGCGGGCGGCGATGCCGGCGTTGCCGGCGATGCGTGCGTGATCGGCGAGGGCCGAGGCAAGCTGGCCATGACTGTCGTGCTCGACGAGCGGATCCGGTCCGCGCCGGTCCACGGCGCAGGGCACGCCGCCGTCCTCGCGCTGGTACTGGACGTACCACGCAAGGAAGTCCTCGACCTCGCCGACGCACCCCACGCGCGACAACGCGGCGGCCATGACGGCAGCATCGCGGATCCAGGTGCGGGCGTAGCGCCGCGGCCCGGGCTGCAGCGCGGCGCCATCCCGGTTGACGAGGATGTGCGCGATGGCCGTGCGTAACGCGCGGACGCACTCAGGCGTTGCGCCGCCCACGGTCACCTGCGGTCGCGCGAGCTTCTCCCGCCACCGCCGCGAAGCTTCCGGAAGCGACTCGGAGACCTCGGGCGGCGCGTGACGTACTGGGGCAAGCGGCGCCCGCGGCGCGAGCAGCACGGCGATGTCGATCGTGCGCGTCCCGCCCGGCGCAAGCTCAAGGTCCCACGCGAGCGCACCGGAGGCGAGACCGCTCGCGTCCTCGATCGCGGTGCGCGGCGGCAGCGCACCGCGCTCCAGATGCCGCTCGACACCACCCTGCAGAAAAGTGGCCGCGCCGAAACCTTGCGCCGGCACCAGAGGCACGATGCGCCGCGAGCCGTCGACCTCCACGGCGCCCTCGCCCCACTGGAGCGTCCGCACGGGCGCGAGGCCGCCGACTTCGCCCGAGGACTGCCACGGCGGCGAGACCTGCAGCGGCCGGATTGCCGCGAAGAGCCGGACCGAGCGCGAAGCGCGTGCGTCGTTGCGCAGCGCGTAGGAGCAGCACACGGCCGGGGCGCCGTGGTGCGCCGAAGCCGATGGCGTGATGGTGAGCACGAGCTCCCAAGCACGCCACGTCACCGTCGGGATCGGCAGGCCTCCTTCGGCGAGCGAGGCCTCGCGCTCGACGTCGGCCCACGTCAGGAGCCGCCCCTCGAGGAACAGGAACGGTTCGATCGAGAAGCTGGCGAAGTCCGGCTCGAGCCGTCCCGCTTCGTCGAGCAGCGCCGCGCACGAACGCCCGTCTCGCGACACCGGCGTCCAGTAGGACTGCTCGCGGCAGAGCCAGCGCGGATAGAGGCCGCGGCGCTCGCAGGCTGCCACTGCGTGCAGGAGATCCGCCGGCGAGCGCGAGAAGTCGAGCGGTCGCACGTCGAGCACGCGCACGGCGAAGGCATCGGCCGCCTCCGGAAGTTGCCGCAGCAGCAGGCGCAGCCGACGCGAGCAGCATCCCGGCAGACTCACGAAGCTCCGCTCGCCTTCGGCGTCGCCCGCCGACCAGACGGTGTGCCATGCGCTTCCGTCGTCGGAGGTCTGGACGTCGAAGGCGCGCGGCGCGCCCGCGCCGCCCCAGTGGATCACGAGGCCGCCGTACTCGTGCGGCTGACCGAAATCGAGCGCGAGCCATTGCGGTGCCGGACCCGGCATGCTGCGCCACTCCTGCGCTTCGTCGCGGTCGAGCGCGCACGCCGCGGCATGTCCGGCAGCAGCGCTGGAAGCCGTCGCGTGCGGCGCCTCGGCGAGCGACCGGTCTTCGAGCTCCATCCGCGACAGCCAGATCGTGCCGCGGCCCCCGGGCCCGGCCACGATGGCGATCTCGATCGCGCCGATCTCGCGCGGCGCACCGCCGCCCGCGGGTCCCCAGGCGAACGCCACGTCGCGGCTGGGGATGCGAAGCGGCGTCGCGGTCGAAGGCGGATCGAACGCCTCGCAGCGCCACCACCACACGTTGCGGTCGTCGGGTGCGACGAGCTTGACCTCGAGCTTGTTCGCCGGCGCTTCGCCGCGCAGGTCGAGCACCAGCGTCCACGTCTCCGGCAGCGCGAGCCGCATCGGCCTGCGTGCGACGACGAATCCCCCGCCACTCCTGAAGTCGAAGTCGAGTCGCAGCGCGCTCCCTGCCTCCGACGTCCTCTCGCCGGTCAGCGCAAGCGTTGCCTCGCCCGAAGTGAAGGCGCGCCAGGGCGAGGCGTCGCGGAAGTCGTCGAGCAGCGCGAGCCGCATCGCGTCAGCCGAGCTCGACCACGAGCTCGTTGTCGCGCTCGCGCAAGGCTGCGCGCACGGCCGCCATCGGGATCACGCCACCGCCTTCGCGATAGGGATTCGGCACGCGCACGAACGCGAGCGGGGCGCCGTTGAGCACCAGCCGGACGGGCCCGAAGCCGCGGGGTCCGACGCGATAACGGACGCGAACCGGACGCTCTTCCATGCGCGTCTCGATCGCCAGTCCGTCAAGCGACCGCGGGAGCACCGGATCGACGCCCAGCGCATCGTGCGCGAGCCGCAGACCGAGCAGGCGCTCGCGCACGAGCCGCAACGCGATGCCGGGGCCGCTCGAGTAGACGCGCCAGCCGCCCTCGAAGCCGACGGCGCCGGTCTTCACGTCCTCGTAGCGTGCGCAAGCGACGTACCGGTCGGGGAACGCCGCGTCGGAGCTCGAGGTGTAGCAGTTCGCCTGCCGCGGGCGGGCGCCGGGCACGGCGTCGGCGAGTCCGACGGGGATCGCCTGTCGGAGCGCGCGGAAGAGCGCATCGGCGTTCCCGAGCTGGGCCATCGCTTCGGCGTAGCGCAGGTGCGCATGGGTGTACATGAGCCCGACCTCGCGGCCGAAGAACGGGCTCGATTCGCCGCGCTGGAAGCGGCGCTGCAGGCCGCCGCGATACGGAATCGGGCGATCGAACAGCCGCACGCCGTCGGCTCCTGTGAGGTGTTGCGCGATGATCGCGGCATGACGCTGGGCCTGCTCGGGGGTGAAGACGCCCGCGAGCACGGCGTGGATCATCGCAAGCACGCTGTAGTGAACGCCCATCTCGTCGTCGTCGCGCGGGTGCAGCCACGGCTCGACGCGGCCGTCGTCGTGGAAGCGCGCGAAGCCGGCGAGCACGCCGTCGACGACGAGATGGCGCTGGAAATCGCTGCGCACCGCGGCGAGCGCGCGTTCCAGCCTGTCGGCGAACGCGTCGCGGCCGGCCGCACGCAGCGCGGGTGCGAGCGCGCCGAGCATCTGGCAGTGGAGCGTGACGGTCCAGGCGCTGCACAGCCGCTTCGCGACCTCGCGGTCGACCGGCTGCAGCGTGTCGTTCCAGTCGCCATGGCCGTACTCGGTGAGCGCGGTCCCCGGGATCGCACGCGCGGCGATGAGCGCAAGCGCCCGCTCGACGTGGGCGAGGACGGTCGCCTGCTCGGCGCGTTCCGCTTCGGGATGGAAGAACGGCACCTCCTGGTCGAGGAGCGCGGCATCGCCGGACGCCGCGAGGTACTCGCCGAGCGCGAACAGGGGCCAGAAGACGATGTCGCCGTGCGAGTCGGGACCGCGCAGGTGGCGCTCGCGCGCGAAAAAGGTGAACCACTGCGGCCAGTCGCCGTCCGGATTCTGGTTCGCGAACACGAGCAGCAGCAGGTCGCGCACCGGTGCGAACCGGCCGAGCGCGAGCAGCAGCTCGACCGGCCCCTGGCAGACGTCGCGGCTCCCCCAGCCGCCGCCGGTGTACTGCTCGAGACCGCGCGGCGCGAGGTAGTGCACGAGCGCGTCGTGCGCGAACCAGGGGAGGACTTCGCCGAATCCGGCGAGCGCGCGACTCGCTTCATTCTCCTGCGGCAACGCCAGCGAGAGGTCGCCCGTCATTCCCTGCCAGAAGCGCCGTGCGGCGCCGTCCTCGGCCGCAGGACCGGTTGCCGCCGCGTCCGCGTGCCGAGCCGACGGGTCGAACGGTCTACCGGGGTCCAACAGTCGACCGGTGATGCGCAGCGCGAACGACTGGGTCGGCGCGACCACGATGACGAGATACGGCAGTCCTCGCGATTGCCCGTCGCGGAAGAGCAGTGCATCGCCCCCAACCTCCGGGACATCGCTTCCCGGCGGGAAGTCGAAGCGGAAGCCGCCATCGGGAAAGCGATCGCCGACGTCGGTGCCGGGAAGCGTGCGCACGAAGATCCCGTGTTCGTCGCGCTCGCACGCGGGTGGCGCGGGCCGCGAGCCGTCGTCGCCGTCCAGTGCGAGATGGTTCGAGAGGAGCAGGCGGCACGGCGGTCCCGCGATCACGCGCACCTCGAGCCACAGCTCGTGGCGCTCGAGGCCAGCGCTGCTCTCCACTTCGACCATGCCGCGCGCGTGCTTGTAGACCCATCGACCGCCGTTCGGCGTCATGGCGAACGCCGACGGCTCGTCGAGGAGCTGCCAGCAGCCCTCGATCTCGACGAACACGCGCTGGCCGTGGGAGCGGAACAGTCCGAGGTAGCCGTGCGTGCCGGAGAGCAGCCGGTTGATGCTCACGTGCCCCTCGGTGATCATCGAATGGAAGACGCCGTTCATCCACACGGTGGACGTGAGCGAGGGCTCCTCGGGGACAAGTGCGGTGCCCGTGCGGATGATCTGCGCGTGTGCGCGCAGGCTCTCGCGCTCCTTGGCGGTGACGACCACGTGCGTGTTTGCGCCGGTGAAGAACGAGAGCAGCGTGCCGGTTCGCGGATCGCGCTCCGCGCTGCGCCGCTCGGGACCGAACGCCGCCTCGAGATCGGCGGCGTCGAGGTCGGTGGCGGCGAGCAGGGGAGCGTCGCTGAAGAGGCTGCCGCCGGGTGGCCTGCTGCTCGTGTCGTCCTCCCACGGCTTCGGCGGCGGGAACGCCGACGCCTCCGGCAGCGCGAGCAGGCGCGCGACGAGATCGAGGTCGGCGGGCGCGCTCGCCGCGGGGTGATCGGCAACGAATCCGCAGAAGAACCCGGCGCGCGCGGTTTCGCCGGGCGCAAGCTGCAGCGGCTCGTCCTGCAGCACCGTCATCGCGTGCTCGTGCTGCAGGCGACTGCCGGCGAGCAGGGGCGCATCGAGCGCCGCCGGTCCGCGCCGGAACCGCGATGCAACGGTGTAGAGCTGCAGGGCGTCGGTGCAGAAACTCCGGGCGCGGCGCAGCGATCCGGTGATCGCCCACGGATGGCGGCCGCCGATCGGCAGGTTCTGGCGTGTCGCGAGCACCCAGCCGTACGACGGGTGCGCGAGCGGGGTGTGGTCGACGTACTGGCTCACGTAGTACTCGTTCATGCGCACGAGCCAGTAGTCCGCGAGGGCGACGTCCTGGACGTGGACAATATCCACGGTCGCCGGCTCCGAGGCGGCGTTCTCGATCGTGACGTGCCAGAACCACGCCGCTGCGGCGCTCGCCGGCACGAGCGCGACCGAGTAGCGGAGCCCGCTCCACTCGCCCGCGACCGTCATCCCGTCGTCATGCACGCGGCCGCGTCCCGGGCTGCGCGGGCCGAGGAGCGGCGTCCACTCGATCCGCTCGCCGAGCCGACGCAGGTACAGGTTCGCCGGGCTGCCTTCGAGCGCGTTGCCGGGGAGGGCGTTGACGAGCACGTCGTGGTGCAGGATGCGCTCGACGGTGCCGTCGTCGATGACGTCGAACGCCAGCCCCGACGGGCTGACGATGGTCGCGCGTACGCTCATGTGGTCGCCTCGTGGTTCGCGCGCGCCTCCCAGCTCCACGTGCCGCCGGCCTTGAGCTCGAGGCAGGCGTCGTGATGTGCGGCCAGAGCGCGTCCGGGACTGAAGGTGATGGCGGTGATGTCCTGTGCGGTGAAGAGATCCAGCACGCGCGCCACGGTTCCCGTGGGAAGCAGCGTGTCGGGGCGGTCGAGCAGGACGAAGCGCGGCGCGGCGAGCAGCACCCGCGCAAGCACGACGAGCTGTTGCTCGGCGAGCGAGAGCAGGTCGTCCCAGTCGATCTCCACGTCGAGACCCTGCGCCTGCACCACGCGCGGCGGAAGATCGAGCGCGCGCAGCACGGACTTGATGTGGGCATCGTCCACCGAGCCCTCGCGGGCGGTGCGCACCAGCGCCTGGCGCAGCGTGCCCGGCGGCAGGTAGGGCCGCTCCGGCACGAACAGGATCGCGCCTGGCGCCGGCCGCGCGAGCCGGCCCTCGCCGTGCTTCCACAGCCCGGCGGTGGCACGGAAGAGCGCGATGCGTGCCGCCTCGTTCGCGCCCGTCACGAGCAGGCGGCGGGCCGCGGGCACGTTCACCGACAGCGCATCGACGAGCACGCCACCGTCGAGCGGCGAGCGCAGCGTGAGGCCGGTCCAGCGCAGTTCGGGGCTGCCGTCGTCGTAGCGGATGTGCGAGGCGTCTCGCATCGCCACCAGGTCGACGTTCTCGCGCAGCGCACCGAGCCGCGACAGCACCACGGCGTACGACGAGATCTGCTGGAACTGCGTCACCACCAGCGAGAACGCGCCGATGAGGTGGCCGAAGGCCATCGCCGACTGCGTGATGACGCCGAACTCGACCTCGCCGTGGATGAACATCGGCGCGACGATGAGGATGGGAATGATCTGGATGAGGTAGTTGTATCCGGTGGTGAAGAAGCCGAGCGTGCGGTTGACGGAAATGATGCGCGCGGTGTTCTCGACCAGGTCGTCGATGCGCCGCTGCACCCGCGAGCCGATGCGGCCCTCGCGGCGCAGGATCGCCACCGACTCCGCGTGCTCGCGCAGGTGCACCAGCTCCGCGCGCAGTGCCGCTTCGCGATCGGACTGGTGGTAGTTGAGCCAGATGAGCGGCCGGCCGAAGAAGAAGGTGAGCACCGACCCGAGGCTGGCGTAGCCGATCGCCGCCGCGAAGAGGAGCGGGCTGATCGACCACATCACGCCCGAGAACGCCACGAACGTGAACGTGGCGTTGAGCAGGATGAGGAGCAGCGACAGGCTCGTGCTCGTGAACGTGCGCACGTCCTCGGCGATGCGCTGGTCCGGGTTCGACACCTCGCTGTGCTCGCGCAGCCAGTAGTAGGCCTCGCCCGCGAGGTAGCTGCGCACCAGGCGGCGCGTCAGCCATTCGCGCCACACGAGGCCGAGCCGCTCCTCCGTGTAGCGCAGGATCACCGCCGTGATCGTCGACACGGCGAACACGAGGACGTAGAGCAGCGCCATCGACAGGAAGCCGGACATGCTCCGCGACTGGATCGCGGTCATGAAGTCGCGGCCGACATAACTGTTGACGACGTTGAGCGCGTTGATGGCAAGCAGCAGCACGAGCAGGGCGGCGAACATCGCCGCCGCGCGGCCGCCCACCTCCGAGGTGGCGAAGGCGCGCACGGCGGCGCGCCAGCGGCTCCATTGCATGCCATTCAGCGGTATGCGCGAACTCTCCAATCCTCGCTCCCGCCGGTGGACGAGCAGAGCCTATGCCGGGGCCGTGACGCCACGGCGCAGCGCCGCGAAATGCGTGCACGCCGCGCGACGCGCGTCGGTGCGACGGCGAGGCGGCGCGCTCCCCCGCACGCCGGCGCATGGCCGCCGTCGCACCCGCTCGTGCACGCTAGCAGGCCTCCAGCTCGAGCGGCCGATCATACGCGGCGTTGCCGTCGCCGCCGACGGTGCCGACGTGCATTTCGCCGTGCTCGCGAGCACGCAGTGCCGCGACCCACTGCTCGAGCCCGTCCTTGGTCATCCGCCGGAGGCGGCGGAAGGCTTGGGGGTCGAGCCCGAGCACGCTGATGAAGCGGGTCAGGAGCGCGCGGCTCTCCGCGGCGGGATCCAGGAAGCGCGTGAGTTGTGGGTCGTGCGCATCGTTCACCTCGTGGCTCGTCGGTGTGTCTGCGCGACGCGATGCCGCAAAGGGGGCATCGAGTGGGGCGGCGCGAACAGGCGCGGACGAGCAGCGAGCCCCATTCAATCCAGAGGCCCGACGTGCTCGATCCGCGGTCCGCCCGGACTGACGCCGCGGGTCGTGCCGAAGAGGTCGCGGGCAGAAAGCCAGACATCGGGGGGCATGTCCGTACCCTCTCCGTGCGTCTGCTGTGTTGCACGCAAGCCACTTATTGCGTCGCAAGATGACAATCTTTTTCGCTCGCCGTGCACCATGGACGACCGCTTGTGGATCAATGCCGCAATTAGAGGAGCTCATCGATTGTGCGAAGCAGCAAACCCGTAAGATGCATGCATGCAAACGCATGTCTTCACCCCCCGATTCGTGGTCTCGAGGCTGCATGAGCGCCACAAGCCCGAGGTGCTCGCGCACCTCACGGAGCTCGACCCGGAGGACCGGGTGCTGCGCTTCGAGGCGCTCACTTCCGACGCGACGCTCGCAAGCTACGTGTCGGGCATAAACTTCGAGCGCGACTGCTGCCTCGGCCTGCGCAACGAGGGCGGGCGGCTGGTCGGGTTCGCGCACGTCGCCAACTACCGCGACGCCGCAGAGCTCGGCATCTCCGTGGACCGCACCTTGCGCGGTCTTGGTTGCGGCGAGCGGCTCATGGTCGACGGGCTGCGCTGGGCCAAGCTCTCCGGCTTCAAGACCTTCGTGGTGCTCACCTCGAAGGCCAACCACGCGATGCTCGGCCTCGCCAAGAAGTGCGGCGCGCGGACGCGCTACGACGGCGGGTCCGCTTGCGCCGAGATCGACCTGAGCACCCTCCCGGGAGCACGCCTCTTCGGCGGGACGGCCGAGGCGGCAAGTCCGCAGCCCGAGTCGGAGGGGCGCGACGCGGCAGTAGCGACGCACGAGCTGGGGCTCGCCGCGTAAGCGCCGTCTCGACGTCGCGCGTCCAGGTAGAAGGGCGCGCGCCCGGCGGCGCGCTGCATGCCGGCAGCGCCTCGGGCCGACCCGAAACGCAGCGGCACGCCGCTTGCGCTGCAATCACGTCTCGAGTTGCAGGCATCCGGCCATGTTCGAGGTTCCCTGGCGGGCGCTGTTCGCGCTCTCCGTGCCGCCCGTCGAGCTCGTGGTGCGGGGCACCGCGATCTACTGGTTCCTGTTCCTCATCTTCCGCGTCGTGCTGCGGCGAACGTCGGTTTGGTCGCGATCGCCGACGTGCTGCTCCTCGTCATCGTCGCCGACGCGGCGCAGAACGCGATGGCGGGCGACTACAAGTCGATCCCGACGGCGTGATCCTCGTCGGCACGCTCATCGGCTGGAACGTGCTGATCGACTGGCTGACCTTCCGCTCCGACCGGTTGCGGCGCCTGCTGTCGCCGCGTGCCCTGCACCTCGTGAGCGAAGGCCGCGTGCTGCGGGAGAACCTGCGCAAGGAGCTGCTGACCGACGACGAGCTGAACGCGAGGTTGCGCGAGAACGGCGTGGACGACGTCGGCAAAGTGCGCACGCGTTCATGGAAAGCGACGGCCAGGTCACGGTCGTCAAGCGCGATGCCGAGGGCGACGCGAAACCGAAGGCGCGACGGCCGGTGTAGGTTCATTCGGCCGAGCGCGGCGCCTCGCGTCGCACTCCCTCAAAGACGGCGACGGTTGGCGAGCAGCGCCGCGACGCCGGCGGCGAGCAGGACGAGCGATCCCGGCTCCGACGCAGTGCCGTTCCAACCGTCCGTGAGCGTTTCGAGGAAGGCGACGACCTGCCGCACCTCGAGGGGCGACAGGCCCAGGTTGCCGAGCTCCTCGCCGTTCACGTTCATCGGCACTTCCGCAGCGGGCCAGCACTCGAGGCGCAAGGCGTCGGCCTCGCCGGTGAAGGGATCGACGCACGCCGGCTTCATGTCGCGCGTGTTGTAGAAGTCCACGACGCTCTCGAGCGTCGCGAAGTAGCCGTTGTGCATGTAAGCCGCCGTGAGTGCGATGTTGCGCAGCGTCGGCACCTTGAACTTGCCGTCGTCGCCACTGTCGCCCGTCGTCGCGCCCAGCCCGCGGTCGACGAATGCGTGGCCCTCGGGGTTGAAGGCCGAAGGCATGTCGTAGAACCGGTTGTGCGGGTTGCGCGGCACGCCGAGGTTGTCGTACGTGAAGTCGGTGAAGAGCGGCGAGCGGCCCTCCCCGGTCGGACGACCGGGATGGCAGGCGGCGCAGTTGCCCTTCATCGGATCCTCGAAAGCACGCAGCCCCGCGAGCTCGTCGGCCGAGAGCTGCGTCGAACCGTCGAGATAGGCGTCGTACTTCGAACTGAATGGCGCCAGCTCGGGGGTGCGTTCGAACGCGGCGATCGCCTGCGCGACCTGTACGTAGGCGGTCTCGACATTGGAGAGCGCGCCCTGCCCGTAGACGGACTCGAACAGCGCCGCGTTCGGGCTTGCGCGCAGCTTCTCGATCACGCTCGCCGCGTCCGGGTTCGCCATCTCGATCGGGTTGACGAACGGCCCGCGCGCCTGGGCTTCCAGCGTCGCGGCGCGTCCGTCCAGAAACTGCCCGCCCACGACCGCGCCCTCGGCGTCGCGACCGAACGTCGGACTGAAGGCCGAGTACATGGCCGTCGGTGCGTTGCGGCTCCCCAAGAGCAAACCGGTGACGCCGGCCGAGGTCGGCGTGCTGCGGTCCGCGCTCGAGAACGCCGTCGTCGGTGCATGGCAACCGGCACAGGATTGCCCGCTTGGGTGCGAGAGGGTCGGGTCGAAGAAGAGCGCGCGGCCGAGGGTTTGTTCGGGGGTCAGCCCGACCGGTTCCGCCTGCGACAGCGGCGCGATCGCGCACGCAAGGACGAAGGCGGGCAGGCAGTGGAAGAGACCCCGGACCCTCGGTGGCTTACCCTCCAGGCGCTCCATTTCGTTCCTCCCTTCGTCGTGCCGCCCGGCCGGTCACGGAGTTGCCACCAACCCGGACCAGCTAGTATTGAGAATGAGAACGATTATCAATATCAGAATGGGCAGTGAGGCGCAACCCGGTGGGTCAAAGGCCAGGAAGGCTTCGAGGCGGCATTGCGGTGGGCGCGATCCGGCCAGACAACGGACCAGGAGACGCGCAATGACCGTCAAGCGGCTTCAGGAGGAGGCTCCGCGCAGCAACATGGACGAGCGGACGACCGGCGACGAGCCGATGACCGGTGGGCTGCGGTCGTATCTCAAGACGTTGTCGGAGGAGGCGGGCGTGCCGGTCGGGGGGGAGAACCACCTGCCGGGCCCGGCCGAGTGCGCGGCGTCACTTGCGCTGCTCGCCGCATTGCGTCTTTCTTGACGAGGCCAGCGTCACCTTCCCTGGTGCGGGCATCTCGCGCCTGCAAGCCGCAGTGGGCGCCCGGCAGGCTTCACCCGCGCGGCGTAAGGAAGGCGCAGGTCGGCCCTCGGGCCCGGGTCAGCCGGCGATCCAAGGTCGCCAGTGGAAGTCGCATTGCCTCGGCGATGGCCACGTACCACGCGTCGTAGCAGGTGACGTGGTGGCGAAGCTCCCGGGCGCGCTCTGCGAACGGGGGAAAGGAGAAGAGCTGGATGTCGAGCTCCAACAGCTCCTCGTATGCAACGCTGCCTTCCGCGCTTGTCAGTTGCCCACCGCGCTCCAACCGGCGCAGGACGTTACGCGCTTCTGCAAAGGCGAGCTCCGGGGCATAGAGCCCGCCTCCGGCGACGATCTCGACCAGCGCGGCGACGAGGACCGATGCGTCGATGACCGTGCTCAACGGCGATCGGCGTTGCGCTCTTTCAGGATCTGCCTCGAAGAGATCCTTCTCTGCGATGCCCGCTTTCTCTTGCGCACCTGCTCCAACCACGCCTCCACGGTGGGGCGAGCGGCCAAGCGCTCGAGCTCGCCGCGCAGGTACTCTTGCATGGACTTCCCCTGCGACGCCGCGCGCGCAGCGAGCTCGTCGCGGACCCTTCTCGGGACGTCGCGAATCGTGATCTGTACCGCCATGCTGCCAGCACGAGGGTCGTGGAACAGACGCGGACCCGCCGGGTCGCCAGATGCGTTCAAAGCGGAGCGGACAATGATTTTCGCTCTCGCTCGGCGCGCGGCGCGATACCGAACCGCCGGCGCGCGCCCCACGGGGTCGAGCGGGTGGACCCCCATCCCGGCCTCCCCCGCGAGGGGGAAGGAAAGGCGCGTCGCTACGCGGCCTTCGTCGCGGCGTCCTGCAGCACGCGCCACACCCTGTCGCGGGTGGCAGGCATGTCGATGTGCGTGATGCCGGTGACCGGCGCGAGCGCGTCGACCACCGCGTTGATGACCGCGGGCGGCGCGCCGACCGCGCCCGCCTCGCCCGCACCCTTCACGCCGAGCGGGTTGGTGGTGCACGGCACGTGGTGGAAGGCGCAGTCGAACATCGGCACATCGTCGGCGCGCGGCATCGCGTAGTCGAGGAACGAGCCGGTGAGGAGCTGGGCGCTCTCTGCGTCGTACACCGCGTGCTCGAGCAGCGCCTGCCCGATGCCCTGCACCGTGCCGCCGTGGATCTGGCCTTCGAGCAGCAACGGGTTGATGGAGCGCCCGAGGTCGTCGACGACGGTGTAGCGGACGATCGCGGTTTCCCCCGTCTCGGGATCGATCTCGACCTCGCAGACGTGGCAGCCGTTCGGAAAGGTGAAGGCGTCACTCGCGTGCGTGTGCGTCGCGAGCAGCCCGCCGGCGTGCCGCGCGACGGTTTCGAGCGGCACCTCGCGATCGGTCCCGACCACGCGGTACCTGCCATCGGTGTACTCGAGGTCGGGGACCGCGGCTTCGAGCAGCTCGCCGGCCGTCTCCTTGCCCTTGCGGATCACCTCGTCGGCGGCGCCGCGCGCCGCGTTGCCGCCCATCGAGAGGAAGCGGCTGCCGCCCGTCATGCCGGAGGGCACGAGGTCCGAATCGCCCTGCACGACGCGGATGCGCGCCGCGTCGATCCCGAGCCGCTCCGAGACGAGCTGCACGAAGCTCGTGCCGTGGCCCTGGCCGTTGTCCACCATCCCGGAGGTGACGGTGACGTTGCCCTCGCCATCCATGGCGACGCTCACGGTGTCGCTGCCGCCCCCGCCGCAGCGCTCGATGTACATGGCGAGGCCGATGCCGGCGAGCCTGCCGCGACGTTTCGCCGCCTCGCGCCGCTGCGGGAAGCCCTGCCAGTCGGCGCGCTGCAGCGCATCCGCCATCAGCGCCGCGAAGTCGCCGGAGTCGTACACGCAGCCGGTCGCGGTCTTGTAGGGCATCTCCTCGGGCGCGATGAAGTTACGCCGCCGCAGCTCGTCCGGCGCGTAGCCGCACTCGCGGGCGGCGAGGTCGATCAGCCGTTCGAGCAGGTAGATGCCTTCCGGCCGGCCGGCGCCCCGGTACGCATCCACCGGGACCGTGTTCGTCAGGATGCCGCGGATGTGCACGTGCACGGCGGGGATGCGATAGACCCCGGAGAGCACGAACACCGCGAGCTGCGGTATGAACGGCCCGAAGTTGGAGAGGTACGCGCCCATGTTCGCGTCGGTCGTCACGCGCAGCGCCAGGAACCGGCCGTCGGCGTCGAGCGCGAGCTCGGCGATCGAAACGTTGTCGCGCCCCTGTACGTCCGAGAGGAAGCCTTCGCTCCGGTCCGCGGTCCAGCGCACCGCGCGTTCGAGCTTGCGCGACGCCCAGACCACGATCGGCTGCTCCGGGTGCACGAAGATCTTCATGCCGAAGGCGCCGCCCACGTTGCCCGACACGACCCGCAGCTTCTCCTCGCCGATCTTCAGGATCGCGTTCGCGACCTGCTCGCGGATCGACTGCGTGCCCTGGCTCGGCGTGTACAGCGTCGACCGCCCGCTCGCGCGGTCGTAGTCGGCGATCGCACAGCGCGGCTCGATCGGATTGGCGACCAGCCGGTTGTTGACGAGCTTCACGCTGACAGTGCGCGCCGCCTTGCCGAAAGCGGCATTCGCCTCCGCGGCGGGCGTCCCCGCGACGATGTCGAAGGCGACGTTGCCGGCAACGTGGTCCCACGCGAGCGGCGCGCCGGGCCGGCTCGCAGCAGCGAGGTCGGCCACTGCCTCCAGCGGCTCGTAGTCCACGTCGATCAGCTCCGCGGCATCGCGCGCCAGAGCGAGTGTCTCCGCGACCACCACCGCCACAGGGTCGCCGACATGGCGCACGCGGTCGAGCGCGAGGATCGGTCGCGGCGTGTCGGCGCGCTTGGTGCCGTCGCGGTTCGTCACCGGCACGAGGCACGGGATCGCGCCGAGACCGTCGGCCGCCACGTCCCGCCCGCTGAACACGCCGACGACGCCCGGTGCCGCTTGCGCGCGGCGCACGTCGAGGCCGCGGATGCGCGCATGCGCATGCGGCGAGCGCAGGATGAATGCATGCGCCGCCCTTTCGATGCGCACGTCGTCCGAGTAGCGGCCGCCACCCGTGACCAGCGCGGCGTCCTCCATGCGGGTGACGGGTTGGCCGAGCGCGAACTTGGTCATGGCGATGTCCTCAGGCGACGGCGAGACGCGCCGCCGCATCCTATCGAGCTTTCCGTGAGTGCGTGACAGCCCAGCCCTCACCCCCAGCCCCTCTCCCGCATGAGCGGGAGAGGGGAGCGTCGCAACGAAAGCGGCTGTCAGCCGGTTTCGCAATCCTCGATAGCAGCCGGCCGCTGACCCGCGCCGCGCGCACCTCCTCGCTCACTCGCGCTCGCCGACGATCGTGCACACGACGCGGCGGTCGTGGCGCGGGCCGTCGAACTCGCAGAAGAAGACGCCCTGCCAGGTCGAGAGGCCGAGCCTGCCGTCGATCACCGGGATCGACTCCGACGGCCCCACGAGGCCCGCCTTGATATGCGCGTCGCCGTTGCCGTCCTGCGCGTCGTGAAGCCACACGCCGCGCGGCGCGAGCTTGCGCAGGAACTCGACCACGTCGGTCGGCACGCTCGCGTCCCAGTTCTCCTGGATCATGATCGCCGCGGTCGCACCCTGGGCGTAGACGTTCACGAGGCCGTTGCGCACGCCCGAGCGCGCCACCGTCTCGCGCACGCGCTCGGTGATGTCGACGAGCTGCTCGCGACGGTCGGTCGCAAGCGTGATGACCTCATGCATGATCGGTAGGATCTCGGCGTTGATCGAACGCCCCAGTCGACTCTCTCACTCGCGCGCTGCGTCACGCAAGAAGCGCAACGGTCCGACCTGCCCCTGATCTCGCACGCGTTCCTGACAGCCTACCCCAAGGCGACCGCAGCCGAGCGCCTCGCGCCGCGACGCCCCTTCTTGCATCGCGGCCGCCGCGGGGTCCTGCCGGGTCGTCCGCTTCGCGGCTCAGCGAGGGCGGCGCGGGCAGCCGAGGTCGCCCTCGGGGCAGTTCGAGAGTCGGCCGATCTCGGCGGTGCGCGCGTCGGTGAGCCGCGTCGCACACTGCGACTCGACCAGCGGGCGGACGCTGCCGCCCGTGCTCGCGCTCGATTCGAACGCGCATTGGGCGGTGCGCCAGCGCTCCCACGCGCGCTGCGACTCCCGAAACGACTTCCGCTGCCCCGGCGACAGCGCCTGCTCGAGCTCGCGCACGGCCTGTGCCTGCCGTTGCCGCGCGGCGAGCAGGGCGTCGTGCGCGCAGCGGTTCATCTCCGCCTGCGTTCGCGGCGTGCGGCATTCGTCCTGCGCCCATACGTGCGCCGGCACGGACAGCGCTGTCGCCAGCGCGATGGCCGTGGGGCGCGCCCGGCCCTGCATCGCCATCGGCACCGGTTCCGCGCTCACCGTGCGAGGGGGTTGGGCGTCGGGTCGGCGACCTTCTTGAGCAGGTTGTGGTCGGTGTGCTCGAACGGCTTGTCCCAGCCGCGCACCATCAGCACGGTGGTCTCGTCGTAGCCCCACGTCCCGTCGTCGTTGACCGTCACCTTGATGCGGTACTCGATGGTCTTGAACGCGTGCTCGAGGAACGGCCCGGAGCAGATGCCGTTCGTCGTCTCGCCGCGCTTCGCGACAAGCTCGAAGGTCTTCGCATCCTTCGCCGCGTTGCCCGAGGCGAGCGCGATCTGCGCGCGCGGGATGGCGAGCGTCTGGAAGATGTCGCCCGTGGCCGGCTCCCACAGGAAGTAGCCGATCTGGTCGTGGTAGGTCTCGACTTCGTTGGGCTTGACGATGTGCGTCCAGTAGCGGAGACCGTAGAAGAGCTGCGGACCGTTCGTCTGCGGATCGATCGGCTGCAGCTCGATGCGCTCGTGGAAGGCCTGCTTGCGCGCGCCTTCCGGCTTCGGGTTGGTGTCGAGGCCGCGCATCCCTTCCCAGATGCCGGCGAGCCCCGTCAGCGGGCCGAGGTTGCGCAGCGTGTGCGGATCGGCCTCGGGCTCGGTGAAGATGTCCTCGGGATATCGGTGCATGCGTTCCCCCGCGTCAGTGGCCGGTCAGCCTGATCTCCCGGGATTCTGCCACGCGGGTCGCGCCCGCCGCCGACGGGAACCGTTCCTGCTGACCCCGCCATTCACCAACTCGGGGCCAAGAGATGAAGGACGCGTTCCCCAGGTTCTTGCGTGCGGCGGCGGCCGCGCTCGGGTCGCCGTGCGTGTTCGCACTCGCCTTCCTGTTCACGCTGGCGTAGGGCGTCACCGGTCGGGTGTTCCGGTACTCTGATGCGTGGCAGCTTATTGCGAACACCCTGACCAACGTCGTCACGTGCCTCATGGTGTTCATCATCCAGAGCAGCCAGAACCGCGACTCGACCCCGATGTTGTAGTACGCTCCGCGACCGGTGAGCCGGTACTGCGCGCTCCGCGCGCCGACCCCCGAGGAATCCGAACGTCAGGACGTCTCCGATGCTCCACAAGCCTGTCCGCCCACGTCGCACCATATGCGCCGCGGCCGCGCTCCTCGGCCTGCTCGCCGGTGCCCCGGTCGCGGCGCAAACGAATCTCTTCCTGAACCGGAGCATGGTGGAAGTGATGAGCAAGGAAGACCTCAAGCTGCTGCA
>Ga0209254_10000820_pt1 | contig 26961 bp, 27 predicted proteins | sample FrelakmetDIP11DI_FD_187148 | JGI IMG/M metagenome (GOLD analysis project Ga0209254, IMG submission 187148) | Freshwater lake sediment microbial communities from the University of Notre Dame, USA, for methane emissions studies - DIP11 DI (SPAdes)... | ecosystem: Environmental > Aquatic >...
ATGGTACTCCTCCGGTCACTACCGGGCGGGCCTGAGCGTAACCAGCAGGACCCCGGCGAGCACCAGCAGCGCGCCGGCGACCTGCAGCGGCGCAAGCCGCTCGCCGAGCACGATCCAGTCCGCGCCCATGGTGGTGATCGGTCCCACCGCGCCGATGATCGCCACTTGCGTCGCGCCGATGCGCTTCAGCGCCTCCGCGGTCATGAACACCGGCAGCACGGTGTGCACGATCGCCAGCACGACGAACCAGCCGTAGGCGCTCCACGGCAGCAGCAGCGCGTCGAGCGGGCGCAGCAGCAGGAACTGCGCAACGCACACCGCGCTCGCGGCCGTCATGCCGTAGGCGGTGAACCGCATCGAGCCGACGCGGCGGATGACCTGCGTGCCGGCAACGAGATAGATGGAGTAGGTCACCGCGCTCGCGAACACCAGCGCGGCGCCGAGCGGAACGTTCGCCCCGCCGATGCGGCCGCCCACCACCAGCACCAGGGCGATGCCGGCGTAGGAGAGCGCCAGCGCCGCGATCTCCCGGCCGCGGATCGGCGCCTTCAGGAACAGCACCGACAGGACCAGCACGATCGTCGGATACAGATAGAGCGTGAGGCGCTCCAGCGTCGCGGAGATGAACTGCAGGCCGAGGAAGTCGAGAAAGCTCGCGACGTAGTAGGAGAGCAGCCCGAGCACGACGATCAGCCCCCGATCGCGCGGCGCGATCGGCGCCGCGTCGCGGTCGCGGCGCGACCATGCGGCCACGGCGATGAAGAACGGCACCGAGAAGAGCATCCGCAGCGCGAGCAGCGTGACCGCATCCACGCCGTAGGCGTAGATCAGCTTGGTGGTGACGCCCTTCAGCGAGAAGAACGCCGCGCCGAAGAAGGCGAGCGCGATGCCGGCGGCGCGCCCGGCGCCGGGGGAGGCGGACAAGGGGGGCGGCGTCCCGCGGCCTAGCGCCGCTTGCCGCCGCCGAAGATCGAGCCGAGCACGCCGCGGACGATCTCGCGGCCGACCGACGATCCGACCGTGCGGGCGGCGCTCTTCGCCGCCGACTCGAGGATGCCGGGCGTGTGGCCGCCCCGAGGCCCGGTCTTGCCGAACAGGATGTCGGAGAGTCCGCCCATCGCGCCGGCACCGGCGTTCGGGTCAGCGGGCTGCCCGGGCGGCGGCGCGGGCTGGTTGGCGCTCGTCCGCGCGGTGAGCTGCTCGTAGGCGGACTCGCGGTCCACCACTTTCTCGTAGTGGCCGAAGAACGACGAGGCCTCGATGATCTTCTTCCGCTCTTCCGGCGTGATCGGGCCGATCTTGGACGCGGGCGGCAGCACGAATGCGCGCTCGACGATGTTCGGCCGTCCCTTTTCGTCCAGCAGCGAGACCAGCGCCTCGCCGACGCCGAGCTCGGTGATGGCCGCGGCGGTGTCGAGCTTGGGGTTCTTGCGCAGTGTCTCGGCGGCGGTCTTCACCGCCTTCTGGTCGCGCGGAGTGAACGCTCGCAGCGCGTGTTGCACCCGGTTGCCGAGCTGGCCGAGCACCGTGTCGGGGATGTCGAGCGGGTTCTGGGTGACGAAGAACACGCCTACACCCTTGGAGCGGATGAGCCGCACCACCTGCTCGATCTTGTCCAGCAGCGTCTTGGGCGCGTCGTTGAACAGGAGGTGCGCCTCGTCGAAGAAGAACACCAGCTTGGGTTTCTCGACGTCCCCCACCTCGGGCAGGCGCTCGAACAGTTCCGAGAGCATCCAGAGCAGGAAGGTCGCGTAGAGCTTGGGCGAGTTCATGAGCTGGTCGGCGGCGAGGATGTTCACCACGCCGCGGCCGCCGTCGGCCTGAATCAGGTCCTCGATGTCCAGCGCCGGCTCGCCGAAGAAGCCGTCCGCGCCCTCGTGCTCGAGCTGCAGCAGGCCGCGCTGGATCGCACCCACCGACGCCGCGGAGATGTTGCCGTAGCCGGTCTGGAACTGCTTCGCGTTCTTGCCGACGTGGTCGAGCATCGCGCGCAGGTCCTTGAAGTCCAGGATCAGCATGCCGGCGTCGTCGGCGATCTTGAACACCAGGGTCAGCACGCCCTGCTGCGTGTCGTTCAGGCCGAGCATTCGGCCGAGCAGCAGCGGGCCCATGTCGGAGACGGTCGCGCGCACCGGATGGCCGCCCTTGCCGAACACGTCCCAGAAGGCGACCGGCGTGCCCGCCCACTTCGGCTCCTCCAGCCCGAGCTGCTCGATGCGGCTCTTCAGCTTGGGGTTCATCGCACCCGGCGCGGCGAGGCCGGACAGATCGCCCTTCACGTCGGCCATGAACACCGGCACGCCGATGCGCGAGAAGCTCTCCGCCAGCACCTGCAGCGTCACCGTCTTGCCGGTCCCGGTGGCGCCGGCGATCAGGCCGTGGCGGTTCGCCATGCCCGGCAGCAGCACGCACTCGGTCGATTCGTTCTTGGCGACGGGTATGGGTTCGGCCATGGCGGGGAGGGGGGCGGGTGAAGGACGGGTAAAATTAGCAGCTTTCGCGCCGCCCGTCGTGCGGCGCATCCATCCAGAGCGAGCGGAGCATGGCCGGACATTCCAAGTGGGCGAACATCAAGCACAAGAAGGCCGCCGCCGACGCCAAGAAGGGCAAGGCCTTCACCCGCGTGATCAAGGAGATCACCGTCGCGGCGCGCCTCGGCGGCGGCGACATCAACTTCAACCCGCGCCTGCGCCTGGCGGTGGAGAAGGCGCGCGAAGTGAACATGCCCAAGGACAACATCGACAACGCCATCAAGCGCGGCACCGGCGAGCTGGAAGGCGTGAGCTACGAGGAGATCCGCTACGAGGGCTACGGCATCGGCGGTGCGTCGGTGATCGTCGACACCATGACCGACAACCGCACCCGCACCGTCGGCGAGGTGCGCCACGCCTTCGCCAAGCACGGGGGCAACCTCGGCACGGACGGCTCGGTGGCGTACATGTTCAAGCACTGCGGGCAGTTCGTCTTCGCCCCCGGCACCAGCGAGGAGAAGGTGATGGACGCGGCGCTGGAGGCCGGCGCCGAGGACGTCGTGACCAACGAGGACGGATCGGTCGAGGTGCTCTGCGCGCCCGCGGACTTCGAGAGCGTGCGCACGGGCCTGGAGAAGGCCGGCCTGAAGCCCGAGATCGCCGAGATCACCATGAAGCCGCAGAACGAGGTCGTCCTGAAGGGCGACGACGGTGCCAGGATGCAGAAGCTCCTCGATGCGCTGGAGGTCCTGGACGACGTGCAGGAGGTCTACACGTCCGCGGTGATCGGGGAGTAGCGATCACGATGCGAGGGGCCACAGCCCCTCGCGCTCCCCAAGATCGGCGCAAACAGCATGCATATTCCTGGTAGCAGCGCGTGACCGCCACCCGGGAGCCGGGCTGGGTCCCGTTCGTCCCGGTCGCCTTCGTACTGCTGTGGAGCTCGGGCTTCATCGCCTGCAAGGCGGGGCTGGTCGACGCCGGCCCGATGACCTTCCTTTTCCTGCGGTTCCTCGCCGCCACCGCCGTCATGGCGGTGATCGCGTGGCTGTGGAAGGCGCCGTGGCCGGCCGACATGCGCGAGGCCGGCCACGTGGTCGTCGCCGGCGTCCTGATGCACGCGCTGTATCTCGGGCCCAATTTCTACGCCGTCTCCCGCGGCGTACCGGTGGGGATGAATGCGCTGGTCGGCGCACTGCAGCCGCTCCTGACGGCGGTGCTCGCCAGCCGCTTCATGGGGGAGCGCGTCGGGCCGCTGCAGTGGACGGGCCTGGTGCTGGGCATCGGCGGCATCGCCATGGTGGTGTTCGACAAGATCGCCTTCGATCTCGCGCTCTGGCCGGAATTCCTCGGCACCCTGGTCGCGCTGGCGTCCATCACCGTGGGCACGCTCTACCAGAAGCACTTCTGCCCGCGCATGGACCTGCGCTCGGGCCCGGCGCTCCAGTTCGCCGCGTCCACGGTACTGATCGCGCTGCCGCTGGCGCTGCTCGAGGGCTGGCAGGTCGAGTGGACCGGCAACTTCATCGCGTCGCTGACCTGGCTCGTCGTGCTGTCCGGCACCATCTACGCCATCCTGATCTGGCTCTTCCGCCGCGGCGCGGCGACGCGCGTCGCGAGCCTGTTCTTTCTCGTGCCGCCGGTCACCTCGGCGGCGACGTGGCTCGCCTTCGGGGAGCGGCTGGGTCCGCTCGCGCTCTCCGGCATGGCGGTCACGGTGGTCGCCGTCGCGCTGGCGACGCGAAAATGAATCCATAATCCCGCTCCGTGGACACCCGCATCCGCATCCTTGGCATCGATCCCGGCCTGCGCGTCACCGGGTTCGGCATTGTCGAAAAGCAGGGCACGAAGCTCGCCTACGTCACCAGCGGCTGCGTGAAGTCGAGCGAGCACGAGGCGCTGGCCGAGCGGCTTGCCACCATCCTCGGGTCGCTGGGCGAGGTCATCGGCTCCTGGCAGCCGCACCAGGTCGCGGTCGAGAAGGTGTTCGTCAACGTGAATCCCCAGTCCACGCTGCTGCTCGGGCAGGCGCGCGGCACGGCGATCTGCGCGGCGGTGCTGGCGAAGCTGCCCGTGTTCGAGTACACGGCGCTGCAGGTGAAGCAGTCTGTGGTCGGCAACGGCCACGCGCGCAAGGAGCAGGTGCAGGAGATGGTCAAGCGGCTGCTCAAGCTCGCCGGGCATCCCAGCGCTGACGCCGCCGACGCGCTCGCCTGCGCGATCTGCCACGCCCACGGCGGGCAGGGCCTCGGCACTTTCGCGCCGGGCGCCTACCGCATTCGCGGCGGCCGCATCGTGGGGCTCAAGGCCCGGCCCGCGAGGTCCGCGTGATCGGGCGGCTGCAGGGCGTCCTGCTGGAGAAGAACCCGCCGCAGATCCTGGTGGACTGCGGCGGCGTGGGCTACGAGGTGGAGGTGCCGATGAGCACCTTCTACAACCTGCCCGGCACCGGCGAGCGGATCACGCTGCTCACGCACCTCGTGGTGCGCGAGGACGCGCATCTGCTGTACGGCTTCGGCTCCGAGGGCGAGCGGCGCGCCTTCCGCCTGCTCCTGAAGATCACCGGGATCGGCGCGCGCACTGCGCTCGCGGTCCTGTCCGGGCTGTCCGTGGCGGACCTCGCCGAGGCGGTCACGCTGCAGCAGACCGGGCGCCTCACGAAGGTCCCGGGCATCGGCAAGAAGACCGCCGAGCGCCTGCTGCTCGAGCTCAAGGACAAGCTCGGCGCGGACCTCGGCGCCGGCGTCGCGGTGAACCGCCCCGCGCCGGCGTCGTCCGACATCCTCCACGCGCTGCTCGCGCTGGGCTACAGCGAAAAGGAAGCCCTCGCCGCCATCAAGCAGCTTCCCGAGGGGGCGACGGTGTCCGACGGCATCCGACAGGCATTGAAGTCCCTCGCCAAGGCGTGACGGGGGATAATCGGCCGTCATGATCGAGACCGATCGCCTGATCTCTCCGGCCACCGCCAGCACGCAGGAGGAGGCGCTGGAGCGCGCGCTGCGTCCGCGGCAGCTGGCCGAGTACGTCGGCCAGGAGAAGATCCGCGGGCAGCTCTCGATCTTCATCGAGGCGGCGCGCAGCCGGAAGGAAGCGCTGGATCACGTCCTGCTGTTCGGCCCGCCGGGCCTCGGCAAGACCACGCTGGCGCACATCGTGGCCCGCGAGATGGGGGTGAGCCTGCGGCAGACCTCCGGCCCGGTGCTGGAGCGGCCCGGCGACCTCGCCGCGCTGCTCACCAACCTCGAGCCGAACGACGTGCTCTTCATCGACGAGATCCACCGCCTCTCGCCGGTGGTCGAGGAGATCCTGTATCCGGCGCTGGAGGACTACCAGATCGACATCATGATCGGCGAGGGGCCGGCGGCGCGCTCGGTCAAGCTCGACCTGCAGCCGTTCACCCTGGTGGGCGCCACCACGCGCGCCGGCATGCTGACCAACCCGCTGCGCGACCGCTTCGGCATCGTCGCGCGGCTGGAGTTCTACACGCCGGCGGAGGTGCAGCGCATCGTCGAGCGCTCCGCGCTGCTGCTCGGCTGCGAGATCGACGCCGCGGGCTCGATGGAAATCGCCAAGCGCTCGCGTGGCACCCCGCGCATCGCCAACCGCCTGCTGCGCCGGGTGCGCGACTACGCCCAGGTGCGGGCCGAGGGGCACGTCACGCTGGAGGTGGCCGACGCGGCGCTCTCCATGCTCGACGTCGACGTGCTGGGGCTGGACGTCATGGACCGCAAGCTGCTGGAGGCGGTCATCGAGAAGTTCTCCGGCGGCCCGGTCGGCGTGGACAACCTCGCCGCGGCCATCGGGGAGGAGCGCGACACCATCGAGGACGTGCTCGAGCCCTATCTCATCCAGCAGGGCTACCTGCAGCGCACGCCCCGCGGGCGCATCGCCACCGTCGCCGCGTACCGACACTTCGGCCTGGCCGCGCCTGCGCGCGACGCGCCGAGCCCCGGACTGTGGGACGACGCGCCGGGCGCATCCTGACCCCATTCCGCGCTTTCCCGCGTTGAATCGCGGGTGATCACCGTCACACAGGGTAAAATCGTCCAACGTGAATGGCGAGCGCTCCGCCGCGCCCGGCTTCGCGGAAGGCCCGACGGGCGCTTTCTCGCTGCCGCTGCGCGTCTACTACCAGCACACCGACGCCGGCGGCGTGGTGTATCACGCGCGGTACCTCGACTTCATGGAGGCCGCGCGCACCGAGCTGCTGCACGCGCTGGGCTTCGATCTCGCGGAACTTGCGGCGCGCGAGCATGTCCTCTTCATCGTCTATCGCATGGAGGTGGACTACCGGCGGCCCGCGCGCCTCGACGACCGGATCGAGGCCACGGCTGCAATCCGGAAGGCGGGGCGGGCGCGCCTCGAGTTCGCGCAGACCGTGCGCCGCGGCGACGAGGTGCTCGTTACCGCGACCGTGCACGTGGCCTGCATGGACGCCCGCACGCACCGGCCCGTACCCTTGCCCGAGCGGCTGAGAACAATCATCCAAGAAGCCCGAGTCCCCTCATGAACGTCACGCACGACCTCTCCATCCTCAGCCTGATCCTGAACGCGAGCTGGGTCGTCCAGGCCATCATGGCGCTGCTGCTCGGCGTCTCGTTCATGTCCTGGTACTACATCTTCAGGAAGTCGTTCGCGATCAAGCAGGCGCGACGCCAGACCGAGGAGTTCGAGAAGGAATTCTGGAGCCGCCCGGACCTCAATGCGCTGTACCAGAACGCGGTCCACTCGCGCCACACCACCGGCAGTCTGGAGCGGATCTTCGAGGCGGGCTTTCGCGACTTCGCCAAGCTGAAGAGCCAGCGCCTCGAGGGCGGCGAGCTGGTGGCTGGCGCGCGGCGCGCGATGCAGGCGACGTACCAGCGCGAGCTCGACCACCTGGAGTCGCATCTCGCCTTTCTCGCCTCGGTGGGCTCGGTGAGCCCCTACGTCGGCCTGCTCGGCACGGTGTGGGGCATCATGCATGCCTTCCGCGGCCTCGCGAACGTCGCGCAGGCCACCCTCGCAGCGGTCGCGCCGGGCATCGCGGAGGCGCTGGTCGCCACCGCGATCGGGCTCTTCGCCGCGATCCCCGCGGTGGTCGCCTACAACCGCTTCTCCTACGACATCGAGCGCCTCTCGACGCGCTTCGAGAGCTTCATGGAGGAGTTCTCCAACATCCTCCAGCGCCAGGCGGTGAGATAGATGGAATACGTTCGGGGATACCTCCCCCTGCCCCTGAACCAGAAGCTCCGGACGCGGCAGCGTCCGGAGCTTCGATGACGACGCGCGAAGACGCCCATGGCCCGCCAGCGCAAGCTCATGAACCAGATCAACGTCGTGCCGTACATCGACGTCATGCTGGTGCTGCTGGTGATCTTCATGGTCACGGCGCCGCTGGTGACCCCCTCCATGGTGGACCTGCCCACCGTGGGCAAGTCGCAGCAGCCGCCCGAGGCGCCGATGGAGGTGATGATCAGGGCCGACGGCTCGATGCTGCTGCGCGACCGCGGGAAGACGACGACCGAGCGCGGCGTGAGCATGGACCAGCTGGTCGCGGCCGTGAAGGAGAAGCAGGCACGCAGCCCGGACCAGGCGGTCGTGATCGGCGCGGACAAGGAGGTGAAGTACGACCTCGTGCTGAAGGTCATGGACCAGCTGCAGCGCCAGAACGTGAAGCGCGTCGGCCTGCTGGTGCGGCCCGGGGCCTGATGGCACACGTTCTCGACCAGCGTCCGTACGGCGACGCCTACCAGGAGCCCGGCAAGACCGCCTCGGCGGTGCTCGCGCTCGGCATGCACCTGCTCCTGGCCGTGCTGCTGGTGTTCGGCCTGTCCTGGCAGAACCGGCCGCCCGAGGCGGTGACCGTGGAGCTCTGGACCGCGCCGCCGGCGCCCGCGCCCGCGCCGGCCCCGATCCCGAAGGTGGAGCCGCCGCCCGCGCCGAAGGTGGAGCCGAGGCCCGAGCCGCGGCCGGAACCGAAGGCCGAGCCCCGGGTCGAGAAGCCCGACATCGCCATCGAGCAGGAGAAGAAGAAGCTCGAGGAGGAGCGCCAGCGCAAGCTGGCCGAGCAGAAGAAGCTCGAGCAGCAGAAGCTCGCCGAGCAGAAGAAACTCGAGGAGCAGAAGCTCGCCGAGCAGAAGAAGCTCGAGGAGCAGAAGCGCCTCGCCGACGACAAGCGCCGGCTGGAGCAGGAGAACCGGCAGCGGCTCAACGACGAGCTCGCGCGCGAGCTGAAGGGCACGCCGTCCGCCAGCGCGGGCATTCCCGGAGCGCGCATCACCGGTCCGGCCAACGTGGCGGGCGCGACCTCCGGCGATACCGACGCCTACCGCGCGCGCATCGCCGCGAAGATCAAGGGGAACGTGATCCTCCCGATGGAGATCGCCGGCAACCCGGTCGCCGAGTTCGACGTCACCCAGCTGCCGACCGGCGAGGTGATCGACGTCCGCCTGCGGAAGTCCAGCGGCAATCGCACTCTCGACGAGGCCTGGGAGCGCTCCATTCGCAAGTCCTCGCCGCTGCCCAAGCCCGACCAGCCCGAGGCGTTCCAGCGCCAGCTCACGCTGCGCTTCCGGCCGCACGACTGATGCACCGCTCGCCCGCCCATTCCGCTGTCGTCCGCCTGAGACAGTCTCGTTACGAAATGAAGGACTTATAATCGTGCACCTCAGAGTGCGTGAAGAAGCAGTGAAGACACTTCTCCGCCCCCTGGTCCCGTCCATGCTGATGGCGGCCCTGCTCCTGGCCGCCGGCGCCGCCCGCGCCCAGCTCACGGTCGAGATCTCGGGTACAGGCGGCAACCAGATTCCCATCGCCATCGCGCCGTTCCCTGGCGAATCGGGCCTGCAGCCGCAGATCACCGACATTGTCGAAGCCGACCTCAACCGGAGCGGCCGCTTCCGCACGCTCTACACCGGCCCGCAGAACCTCAACGAGACGAGCGCGATCGACTTCGGCGCCTGGCGTTCGCGCAACGCGGACGCGCTGGTCGCAGGCGGCGTGTATCCGGCGGGTCCGGGTCGCTACGAGGCGCGCTTTCGCCTGCACGACGTGCCGAAGCAGACGCAGCTCGGCGGTCTTGCGCTGACGCTCACGCCCCAGCAGGCGCGCGCGACCGGGCATCGCATCGCCGACTACGTCTACGAGAAGCTCACCGGCGAGCGCGGCGTGTTCTCGACGCGCATCGCCTACATCGTGAAGCAGGGGCCGCGCTACCAGCTCCAGATCGCCGACTCCGACGGCGCCAACCCGCAGACCGCACTTGCCTCGCCCGAGCCGATCATCTCGCCGGCCTGGTCGCCGGATGGCTCGCGCCTCGCGTACGTTTCCTTCGAGAACAAGCGGCCGGTCGTGTACGTTCACTCGCTCGCCACCGGGCAGCGCCAGGCGGTGGCCAACTTCCCGGGCTCCAACAGCGCGCCCGCGTGGTCGCCCGACGGCCGCCTGCTCGCCGTTGTCCTGTCGCGCGAAGGCGGCTCGCAGCTCTTCGTGATGAACGCCGATGGCAGCGGCGTGCGGCGCGTGACCAGCTCGGCGGCGATCGACACCGAGCCGACCTTTTCAGCGGACGGCCAGACGCTCTACTTCACCTCCGACCGGGGCGGCAGCCCGCAGATCTACCGCGTCCCGGTGGGCGGCGGCACGCCGCAGCGCGTGACCTTCGACGGCAGCTACAACGTCAGCCCGCACCTGTCGCCCGACGGCAAGCTGCTCGCGCACATCACCCGGCAGAACGGCGCGTTCCGGGTGGCCGTCCGCGACCTCGCCACCGGGCAGACGCAGCTCGTCTCCGACGGCCCGCGCGACGAGTCGCCCAGCTTCGCCCCCAACGGCCGCATGATCGTCTTCGCATCCGAGGTCGGCGGCCGCGGCATCCTCCAGGCCACATCCAGCGACGGCCGCATCCGCCAGCGCCTGACGATCCCCGCGGCCGACGTGCGCGAGCCCGCGTGGGGACCGTTCCTCAATCAATGACCCTCAAGGAGAAATCACCATGAAACTGCTCATCGCCCTCGCCGCGGCCCTGGCCGTGCTGGCGGGCTGCTCGAGCGCACCGGTCACCGAAGGCGCGCCCGTCGAGGACCGCGGCGCCGCCGCCGCACCGGAAGGCGCGACCACCGGCGGCGTCAGCACGACGCCGCTTCCCGGCTCGGACCTGGAGCGCCAGCGCCTCGAGGCCGACCGCAAGCTGCTGACCGACCCGGCGAGCCCGCTGTCCAAGCGCAGCGTGTTCTTCGACTTCGATTCCGACCGCATTCGCGACGAGTTCCGGCCGCTGGTCGAGGCGCATGCCAAGTTCCTGCGCGAACGGCCCTACCAGAAGATGCTGATCCAGGGCAACGCGGACGACCGCGGCAGCCGGGAGTACAACCTCGCGCTCGGCCAGCGCCGCGCCGACGCGCTCAAGCGCGCGCTGGCGCTGCTCGGCGCCAACGAGAAGCAGATCGAATCGGCGAGCCTGGGCGAGGAAAAGCCGCGCTGCACCGAGCAGACCGAGTCGTGCTGGGCGCAGAACCGCCGTGCCGACATGCTGTACGGCTTCGAGCTCTAGCCCATGGCTGCCTGGCTGCGCTGGTTCGTGCTCGCCGCTGCCCTCGCCGCGGCGCCCGCGCACGCGATCTTCGGCGACGACGAGGCGCGCAAGGCGATCGCGGACCTCTCCAAGCGCACCGACGCGCGCCTCGCCAAGATCGAGCAGGACCTCGCCGACAAGCTCGACCGGCGCTCGATGCTCGATCTCAACGCGTCGCTGGAGGCCATCCGCGCCGATCTCGCCGCGCTGCGCGGCCAGATCGAGGTGCTGCAGAACCGCATCGAGCAGTCCGACAAGCGCCAGCGTGACCTCTATGTCGACCTCGACAACCGGCTGCGCAAGTTCGAGCACGCCGGCGCCGAGAAGGAAAAGACGGCCCAGGCCCAGGCCGCCGAGCAGCAGGCCTACGAGGCCGGCCTCGCGCACATGAAGGCCAACAACTACGGCGCCGCCATCCAGTCGCTGCAGGCGTTTCTCACGCAGTATCCGCAGAGCACGCTGGCGCCCTCCGCGCAGTACTGGATCGGCAACGCGCACTTCGCGCTGCGCGACTACAAGAACGCCATCGCCGCGCAACAGCGCGTCGTCTCGACCTGGCCGGACAGCAGCCGCGCGCCCGACGCCCTGCTCAACATCGCCTCCAGCCAGGCCGAGATGGGCGATGCGGGCGCGTCCACGAAGACGCTGCAGACGGTGGTTTCCAAGTACCCGGCGAGCCCCGCCGCCGAGCAGGCCAGGCAGCGTCTGGCCAAGACGGCGAAGCGATAGCAGGCGCCGCAGCTCTGCCGCCGGCGTGTCCGACCCGGCGGCGGATCGAACGCCGTTATCCGGGGGCAAAAAGGATTGTTAGCCGGGGTCGCGCCGTTCATTAGAATCCGCGGATTGCGCGTCCCGGCAATGCGGAGGAGCCCGTGACCGAAGCCAATCCTGCCAGCCTGATCCCGCTCGTCGTCTGGGGCGGCTTCATCATCGCGTTCGTGTTCGGATTCGTCGGCAACAAGACGAACTTCTGCACCATGGGTGCGGTGTCGGACATCGTGAACATGGGCGACTGGAACCGCATGCGCATGTGGCTCCTCGCCATCGCGGTGGCGATCTTCGGGACCTTCGGGCTCGAGGCCGCGGGCGTGGTCAAGCTCTCCAACTCGATCTACCTCACGCCGAACTTCACCTGGCTCTCCTACATCGTCGGCGGCGTGGTTTTCGGCGTGGGGATGACGCTCGGCTCGGGCTGCGGCTCCAAGACGCTGATTCGCGTCGGCGGCGGCAACCTCAAGTCGCTGGTGGTGCTGGTGTTCATGGCGATCTCCGCGTACATGACGCTGCGCGGCCTGTTCGGCGCCTTCCGCGTCGGCGTGCTGGAGCAGGCCACCATGCAGATGGCCGGCGCACAGGACGTGCCCTCGATCCTCTCGCGCCTGCTCGGCATGGATCGCGCCACGCTGGCGTGGCTTAGCGTGGCGGTGATCGGCGGCGGGCTGGCGATCTTCGCCCTGGCGAGCCGCGAGTTCCGGCAGTTCGACTACCTGCTCGGCGCCTTCGTGACGGGTCTCGTGATCGTCGCCGGCTGGTACATCACCGGCAAGCTTGGCTATATCGAGGAGCACCCCGACACCCTGCAGGAGGCCTGGCTCGCCACCAACACCGGGCGCATGGAGTCGCTGTCCTTCGTCGCGCCGCAGGCGTTCCTGCTGGAACTGCTGATGTTCTGGACCGACAAGTCGAAGATCGTGACCTTCGGCATCGCCACCGCGCTGGGCGTCGCGGCCGGCTCGGCGGCCTATGCGCTGGTCTCGAAGAGCTTCCGCCTGGAGGCATTCCGCGACGCGACCGACATGCTGCGCCACATCGCCGGCGGCATCCTGATGGGCTTCGGCGGCGTGGTCGCGCTCGGGTGCACCGTGGGGCAGGGCATCACCGGCTTCTCCACCCTGGCGCTCGGCTCCATCGTGACCTTTCTCGCCATCGTCGCCGGCTCGGCCGTCACGATGAAATACGAGTACTGGCGCATGATGCGCGAGCCCGACGGCCTCGGCACCGCCTCGGTTTGACGCCCCTCCCCGCACGCGGATAAAATGGCGGGCTTCGCGCGTCGCTCGCGAAGCCTCCGCAGGAGTCCTCCAGGGGTCGTTAGCTCAGTTGGTAGAGCAGCGGACTTTTAATCCGTTGGTCGCAGGTTCGAATCCTGCACGACCCACCATCCATCCCGAGCTCTCGGGAACTCGCCGGGTCCGGCCGCTTCCTTTGGCGCCCTCTCCGCATGGGCTAACATTCCGCCATGCGCGCCGACACGCCGATCCGAAAGCGTGAGCGCGCAGCGCCGCGGAGCCGCCCATGATCGAAGTGCGCCGGATCTACACCGAGCTCGAGGAGATCCTCCACGAGGGCGGGCCCGCGCCTGCGCGCACGCTGTTGCGCGGCTCGGTGGCCGCGGTGATCACCAATCCGTTCGCCGGCCGCTACGAGCCGGACCTGATCCCGTTCATGGATGCGCTGCAGCCGCTCGGCCTCGCGATGGCCGAGCGGCTGGTCGCCCTGATGGGACCGCACGCCGGCGCCATCGAGAGCTATGGCAAGGGCGGCATCGTGGGGGCGGGCGGCGAGGTGGAGCACGGCCACGTGTGGCACGTGCCCGGCGGGTACGCGATGCGCAACCTGCTGGAAAAGCGCGGCATTTCCACCAAGGCCATCGTCCCGTCCAACACCAAGGTGGGCGTGCCGGGCGCGCGCATCGACATTCCGCTGACCCACGTGAACGCGAGCTACGTGCGCAGCCATTTCGACACCATGGAGCTCGGCGTGCCCGGCGGGCCGGCGAGCGACGAGATCGTGTTCTTCCTCGCGATGACCACCGGCGCGCGCATCCACGCGCGCGTCGGCGGCCTGCGCAAGGAGGAGATCAAGGGACTGGACGGCCTCCGGTAGGCCGGCCTCGAGGAGACGAAGATGCCCGCGAAGATCCGCAAGCTGGTGGTGCAGGTGGACGAGACGCTGCGCGAGATGGGCCGCCCGGTCGAGCCGCCGGTGCGGCGTGCCGTGGCGCTCGCGGTGATCGAGAATCCCTGCGCCGGCCGCTATGTCGAGAAGCTCGACGAGCTGGTCGCCATCGGCGAGGAGCTCGGCGAGCTGCTGGGGCGCAAGTGCGTCGAGGCGCTCGGCATTCCGGGCGGGCAGGCGGAGAGTTACGGCAAGGCCGCCATCGTCGGCGAGGACGGCGAGCTGGAGCACGCCGCGGCGATCCTGCACCCCAAGCTCGGCGCGCCGCTGCGCAAGGTGCTGGAGAAGGGCGCCGCGCTGATCCCCTCCGCGAAAAAGCGCGGCGGCCCGGGCACGGCCATCGACGTGCCGCTCGGCCACAAGGACGCGGCCTGGGTGCGCAGCCACTTCGACGCCGTCGAGGCGCGCGTGTCCGACGCGCCGCGCGCGAACGAGATCGTGGTGGCGGTGAGCGTGACGACCGGCGGGCGGCCCCTGCCCCGCATCGGCGGGCTGCAGAAGCACGAGATCAAGGGCGAGGACGGGCTGCGCTAGCGCCTCCGCCGATCACGAAGGAATTCGCCATGGCAACAGACGCCGCAACCGAACGCTCCGGCAAGGTCGTCATCCGCAACATCGGACTGCTCCTGTCCGGCGACCTCGCGCGGCCGATCCTCGACGCCGACACGATCGTGGTGGACGACGGCCGCATCGCCGCGGTCGGCCGCGAGGCGGACCTCGATACCGCCGGCGCGAAGACCGTGATCGACTGCCGCGGCACCGCGGTCGCGCCGGGCCTGATCGACTCGCACGTGCATCCGGTGTTCGGCGACTGGACGCCGCGCCAGAGCCAGCTCGGGTGGATCGACTCCACGCTGAACGGCGGCGTGACCACCATGATCTCCGCGGGCGAGGTGCATCTGCCGGGACGCCCGAAGGACATCGTCGGCCTGAAGGCGCTCGCCGTCACGGCGCAGCGCGCCTTTCACAACTTCCGCCCCGCCGGGGTGAAGGTGCTTGCCGGCGCCCCCGTGCTCGAAAAGGGCATGGTCGAGTCCGACTTCCGGGAACTGGCCGAGGCAGGCGTGGGCCTGCTGGGCGAGGTGGGCCTGGGCTCGGTCAAGGCGGGCGCGGAGGCGGCGCAGATGGTCGCCTGGGCGCGCAAGTACGGCATCCGCAGCACCATCCACACTGGCGGGCCGTCGATCCCGGGCTCGGGGCTGATCGACAAGGACGTGGTGCTGGAGGCCGACGCCGACGTGATCGGCCACATCAACGGCGGCCACACGTCGCTGCCGTACAAGCACGTGTGCGCGCTCTGCGAGCAGTCGTCGCGGGCCATCGAGATCGTGCACAACGGCAACGAGCGTATCGCGGTGCTCACGGCGCGCCATGCGCGCGAGCTGAAATGCGCGCACCGCGTCATCCTCGGCACCGACGGTCCGGCCGGCTCGGGCGTGCAGCCGCTGGGGATGCTGCGCATGGTGGCGTTGCTCGCGAGCCTCGCGGACGTGCCGCCGGAGGAGGCGATCTGCTACGCCACGGGCAATACCGCGCGCATCCGCGGGCTGGACTGCGGCCTGGTCGAAGTGGGGCGAGCGGCGGACTTCGTGTTCCTCGATCGAGCGCAGGAGACGGCGGGCAGGACTGTGCTGGAGAGCCTCGCGCTGGGCGACATCCCGGGCGTCGGGATGGTGATGATCGACGGCATCGTGCGCTGCGGCCGCAGCCGCAACACGCCGCCGGCGACGCAGATCCCGGCGGTCAATCCGGGGTCCTGACCGCCCGACGGCAAGGGCGGGGGGTGTCGGAAACCCCTACAAGGGGTGTCGCGGGCACCGCGTTGCGCACCCCGGTAGCCTGCGCGGGCGGCTGCAGGGAATCACGCCCGTTGCGGCGGAAGCCCGTGCTTCTCGTGGCCGGCGAGGCATTTGCCACGGCGGACACCGGGTAGGGTGGCCATCATGAGGGTGCGCGGCGTCATCGAGCGGCCCGCTAAGCCGAATCAGCTGGACAGCGTGACCGATGGCACGCCCCGACCCCCCTCGGTATCATTTTTGCTGAGAGGAAGCCGTCCGCGGGAGGGACGGCTGCGCGTCCGCTGTGGCTGCGGCGCCACCGTCCCCCGCGCGACACCACCCGCAGCAACCAGGATGGGCATGAACGACGAGGACTACATCGCGCTGGGCAAGCAATCCAACACCTCCGAGCTCGGCTCGGGGCGGGACGCCCAGCTCTTCATGCAGCTCGAGCAGGAGGACGGTTTCGAGAACCTGATCGAAGTGCCGTTCGCCCTCAAGCACCTGCGCGACATCCACGTGGTGATGCGCCACTCCGTAGCCGACTGCGCCGATCGTCACGAGGCGCTCACGCAGCATGCACTGTTCCATCCCGGTTTCGCCGGCTTCGTGCTCGGCTTCGCCATCGGGCTCGCCCAGGCGCAGCGGCACAAGCATCTCGGCTTCCGCTCGCCGCTCGCCAAGCTTTCGCGCCGCCAGCTCGAGCTGGCCGACGAGTGGGGCGTGCAGGTCGCCACGTACTATCTTGCGGTGATCGATTCCGACGGCATTTTCGGCAAGGAGGCGGACGTCGACCTGTATGGCATCGGCGACCGCTGGCGCCTGCTCGGCGACGAGCGCCGCCTCGACGAGTTTGACCGGCTCAAGGATTGCGTGGACGCCGGGAAGGCCGCCGCGCTCGGCTGGTTCGAGGATGCGGACGACGTGCCGCCGCGCTTTTTCGATGCGCTGAGCGCTTTCGTCGCGGCCAACCCCGACCGCGTTTTCGGCTAGCGCCCCGGCCGGCGCCCGGGGACGGGGGCTGTTGCGACTACAATCGGGACGGCTGCCCCAGAAAGAGTCGCATCCCATGCCGATGCCCGGCTGGCTGTCCAAGGCCCTGCTCGTCGACTACCGCCGCTTCCTCCCCGTGCGCGTGCAGGAGAAGCGCTTCGGCTGGGTGCGCCCGGATTTCGCGCAGGTGTTGGCGCGGTTTCCCGACGTGTTCCATGTCGAGCCCGAGCGCGTGGCGGTGCGCGACGTGCTCGATACCCCGCAGCAGCGCTCCGACGCCATCCGCAGGACGCTCGAGACGCTGCGCGCGGAGGGTGTCATCGGCGGCTGGCGCAACGAGGACTACGAGGTATTCGCCGATGCGAGCGGCGAGCCGCTGTTCCGCGTCGAGCGCGCCGCCGTGAAGCATTTCGGCATCCGCGGCCGTGCCACGCACGTCAACGGCCTGGTCGATACGCCGCACGGGGTGCAGATGTGGGTGGCGCGGCGCGCCGAGACCAAGGCTACCGATCCCGGCAAGCTGGACAACCTCGTCGGCGGCGGCATCGCGTGGGGGCTGGACGCCTGGGAGACGCTCATCAAGGAGGCGCGCGAGGAAGCGGGCGTCCCGGCGTTTCTGGCGCGGGAGGCCAAGCCGCGCGACACGCTCACCTTCGACTACCTGGTGCCCGAAGGGCTCGATGCCAACGAGGTCGAGGCGTTTGACCTGTTCCTGCCCTCGATCTTCCGGCCGCGCAACGAGGACGGCGAGGTCGCCGGCTTCGAGCTGCTGCCCCTGGACGAGGTGCGCAGCCGCCTCGACATGCCCCACCTTTTCACCGTGGACGCCGCGCTCGTCGCGCTGCGCTGCCTCGAGCGCCACGGCGTGTACTGAGGCGTCGGCGAGCGGCATTTGTTCACCCGGGGGGCTCAGCCCGATGTCATATACTTCACTTGTAAAAACAGACGATTAATGCGCCCATCGCGCTGCATCCGGAGAGTCGTGCCTTGATCCGCCTCGGGGCCTCGTGGTCCGCGGTCGCCAAGCCGCTGCGTTATGCCGCGGTGGTGACGCTGCTCCTCGTCCTGGTCGGCGGCTGGGTGTACCTGTATTTCGAGTCGCGCGCGCTCGACCTGCGCGCGGCCAATGCCGTGCTCGAGAGCCTGCGCGAGCTGAAGGAGATCGACAGCCGCTGGAACGACCGGCTCATCGCCATGCGTCTCGCGCCGGCGGGCGATGTGGAGAAGGAGCCGGCACTGGTGGACCCGGTACGCGTCTCGCGCCTGCAGTCGATGCTGGCGGTGAACGCGTACCAGGCCGGCAATGCCATCGCGCCGCAGGCGCTCGCGGACCTCAAGCGCGCGTTCGACGAGAAGTCCGCCGCCGCGGCCGGCCTGGTCGCCGCCCGCAAGGCGCTCGGCGCCAGCCTGGACGGGCTCGCGCAGGCGGCCGACGCACTCGGCGCCGTGCTGCGCGGGCGCGACGGGATCGCGCCGCAGACCGAGCGCGCGGCGGAGCGCGCCGTCGCCGCGACGCTCGCGCACCTCGCGCGCGGCTCCACGGCGTCGGCGGGCGCTGCCGAAGCGGCCGTGGCGGCGCTGGGCGCCGAGGAGGTGCAGGCCGCCTATTCGGGCGATGTCGCGGCGCTCGCAGCCGCGGCCCGCGCCGTCCTCGACGCGCGAGCGGCGGAGGATCGCGCGTTCGGCGCGGCGTTCTTCGCCTCGACCGGCCCGCGCCTGGACACCATCACCAAGGCGTTCGAGCGCGAGTTCGGCAACGCCCTCGACGTCGGGGAGCGCTACCGCCTCTATCTCTTCGTCTATTCGGCCCTCATCCTGCTGCTCGCGCTGTGGCTGACCTGGCGGCTCACGGGGACGTACCGGGTGATCGCCGCCATCAACCGCCAGCTCCGCGAGGCGAACGAAACCCTCGAGACGCGCGTCGAGCAGCGCACCGCCGAGCTAGCCGACGCGCTCAAGCAGCTCAAGGAGAACGAGTCGCTGCTCATCCAGAGCGAGAAGATGTCCTCGCTCGGGCAGATGGTGGCCGGCGTGGCGCACGAGGTGAACACGCCGCTCGCCTACGTGAAGGCGAGCCTGGAGTCGGTGCACGCGCAGATGCCGCGCCTCGGCACCGCGCTGGAGGAGAGCCAGGGGTTGGTGGACATGCTGCGCTCGGAGCACACCACCGAAGCGGAGCTCGCGGCGCAGTTCGGGCGCGTCGACGCCACCCTGGGAGAGATCCGCGGCCGCGGCACCTTCGACGAGCTCGGCACGCTGGTGAAGGACGGCCTGTACGGCATCGCCCAGATCGGCGAGCTGGTCACCAACCTCAAGGACTTCGCGCGGCTGGACCGCAGCAAGGTCGCCGAGTTCGACCTGAACGAGGGCGTCGCCAGCGCGCTCGCCATCGCGCGCAACGAGCTCAAGACCAAGACCGTGCGCAAGGAGTTCGGGGTGCTGCCGAAGGTGAGCTGCGCGCCCTCGCAGGTCAACCAGGTGTTCCTCAACCTGCTCACCAACGCTGCGCAGGCCACGCCCGCGCACGGCGGGGAGATCGTGGTGCGCACGTACCTGCACGCTGACAACCGCCACGCCGCGGTCGAGGTCGAGGACAACGGCCACGGCATCCCGCCGGACGTGCTGCCCAAGATCTTCGACCCGTTCTTCACCACCAAGTCGGCGGGCAAGGGCACCGGACTCGGCCTGTCGATCTGCTACAAGATCGTGCAGAGTCACGGCGGCCGCATCGAGGTCGCGTCGCGGCCTGGCGCTGGCACGCGCTTCACCGTGCTCCTGCCCCTCGAACCCGTTGCGCTGCCCGAGGCGGCCTAGTGAGCCAGGAACGATGACCGACCTTCACAAGATCGGCAAGTACGAAATCATCGGCGAGCTCGGCAGGGGCGCGATGGGTACGGTTTACCGGGGCCGCGACCCGGTGATCCATCGCGAAGTGGCCCTCAAGGTGCTGCGCAAGTCCGCGCTCGACCCGGAGGACGCGCCCGCGCTGCTGGAGCGCTTCAAGCGCGAGGCGCAGGCGGCGGGCAAGCTCAACCATCCCAACATCGTCGCCATCTACGAGTACGGGGAGGATGACGACTACGCCTTCATCGCCATGGAGTGCGTGTCCGGCAGGAGCCTGCGCGAGCACCTGGTGGCGGGCTATCGGCCGGAACTGCGCAACTTTCCAGAGATACTGGTGCAGCTCCTCGAGGGGCTCGAGTACTCCCACTCGCGCGGCGTGGTCCACCGCGACATCAAGCCGGCGAACGTGCTGATCAGCGAGATGGGCGTGGCGAAGATCTCCGACTTCGGCATCGCGCGGCTGGAGCAGTCGCACCTCACCATGATGGGCGAGGTGCTCGGCACGCCGTTCTACATGCCGCCGGAGCAGTTCAACGGCGAGGCCGTGGACGAGCGCAGCGACATCTACTCCGCCGGCGTGATCGTGTTCGAGGTGCTGACCGGCCAGCGCCCGTTCGAGGGCACCACCGCCTCGCTGGTGCGCAAGGTGCTGGGTGAGACCCCGCCGACGCCGTCCTCCCTCGAGCCACGGCTGTCGCCCGCGCTCGACCGCGTGATCCTCCAGTCTCTCGCCAAGAAGCCGCAGAACCGCTTCGCGAGCGCGCGCGCGTTCCTGCATGCGCTGCAGGCGGCGTTCGACAACCGGCCCGTCGATGCGCTCGAGCGCTCGGGCCCCAACGCCACCGTCGAGGACACCGTGCCCTCCGGCAGCGGCACCATCGTGGCGCGGCTGGGCGCGCTGAGGAAGTCGGTCGCACCGCCCGGCGGGGCTGCGCCAGCCGAGTCGGTGCCCGGCGCGGCGCCTGGCGCGGCGCCCGCGTCCCCCGGGTCCGCGGTCGGCGCGCGCAAGCCGCGGTTACTGTTCGTGGACGACGAGGAGCGCGTGGTGAACGCCCTGCGCGCCATCTTCCGCGACGCCTACGACGTCGAGATCGCCACCTCGGGAGACGCGGCGCTCGAACTCCTGCGCGCGCGCAAGTTTCACGTCATCGTGAGCGATCAGCGCATGCCGGGCATGCTGGGCGTGGACTTCCTGCGCGAGGCGAAATCGATCCGTCCGGAGTCGGTGCGCATCCTGCTCACCGGCTACAGCGACCTCGCGGCGATCGTGGGCTCGGTGAACGACGGCGAGGTCTACCGGTTCGTGTCCAAGCCGTGGAACCAGGACGACTTGCAGGCCACCGTCGGCGAGGCGGTCACCATCGCGATCGCCCTGGAAGCGAGTCCGCCGCCGCGCGCGTCGGCGCCGGCGAAGCAGGACGATCTGGCCGCCATCGTGCTCGACGACGTCGCCATGGCGCGCGCCACGCGCGAGATGGCCGGGGACCTGTGCCGCGTTCTGCCGGCGACGACGCTGGACGAGGCGCTGCAGTTCCTCGCCGAGAACGAGGTCGCGGTGCTGATCGCCGACCTGGAGTCCAAGCGCGTCGACAACACCGTGCTGTTCAAGCTGCTCAAGCAGGAGCATCCGCAGACGCTGGTCATCGTCACGACGCGCGCCTCCGACTCGGAGCTCATCATCAGCCTGATCAACGAGGCGCGGATCTTCCGCTTCATCAACAAGCCGGTGAACCTCACGCTGCTGCAGAACCACCTGGTGGCGGCGCTGGAGCGCTATATCAGCTTCAAGCAGTCGCCGCAGCTCGTGGCGACGCAGCGCGCCCGGCCGGCCCCCGACGCGAGCGACTCCAAGCTCGGCCGTTCCATCCTGGTGCGCCTGAAGGATCTCGGCAGCCGCCTCACCGGCGCGCTGCGCGGCGGCTAGGCCACGCGCGCGCCCGCGCGCCAGACGGTGCGCACCACCGGCTGGTCGCCCAGCAGCCGCACGCGCAGGAGGTCCGCGCGCTGGCCCGGCGCGATCTCGCCGCGGTCGGCGAGCCCGGCGGACCGCGCCGGGTGCAGCGTGACGGTGCGGATCGCGGCGGCGCGGGAGTGCCCCGCCACGCGCTCCAGCATGAACGCGGCGGCAAGCAGGCTAGCGGGAACGTAGTCGGACGACAGCGTGTCCAGCAGGCCGGCGCGCGCGAGTTCGGCCGCGGCCACGTTGCCCGAGTGCGAGCCGCCGCGCACGATGTTCGGCGCCCCCATCACCACCGACAGGCCGACCTCGCGCGCGTGCCGCGCCGCCTCGACGCGCGTGGGGAACTCCGAGATCGCCATGCCGTCCTCGCGCGCGGCGTCGACGTGCGCGGGCGTGGTGTCGTCGTGGCTGGCGAGCGGGATGCCGCGGGCGCGGCAGTAGTCGACGAAGAAGCGCCGGTTCGCCGCCGCGTGCCGACTCTGCAGCTCCAGCGCGCGCGCCATGAAGCGCTCCATCTCGGCATCGGACAGGCCGCGCTTGCCCTGCTGGTAGGTGCGGTACTTCGCCAGGTCGCGCCACTGGCGCTGGCCGGGCGTGTGGTCCATCACCGACAGCAGGCGCACCAGACGGTGGTTCTGAAAGGGCGCGAACAGCGCGCGCGTGTTGTCCACCGCCAGCTCGGCGCGCACGTGCACGAAATGCTCCGCGCGCAGGCAGTCCGCGGCCTGCGCGGCGGCGATGGCTGCCAGCACGTCGGTCATGTCCTGGCCGCGAACGCCGCGCTCGTCGAGGTCGCCCACGCCGAGCGCGTCGTACACGGTGGTGATGCCCGCTGCGGCGATCTCCGCGTCGTGTGCCAGCAGTGCCGGCATCACCGGCCAGTGCACCTTCGGGCGCGGCATCAGGTGGCGCTCGAAGTTGTCGGTATGCAGCTCCACCAGGCCAGGCAGGAGCAGGTCGCCTTCGCAGTCGACCGCGCCGCGCGCCGAGGTGCCGCCTGCGTCGACCTTGGCCACAGCGCCGTCGCGGACCGCGACGCAGCCGTGCACCACCTCGTCGGCGAGCACCACCGCGGCGTTGGCGAGGACGAGTTCGCGGGTTGCGGCTTCCATCGCCCGGAATGATGTCACGTCCGCCGGCGCCTTGACGTTGTCTAGACATCTCGGCGAACATGGACGCGGGATTCCGGCCGGAGGGTGGCGGTGGCGGCGAGCGTCAGGACGGACGCGGCGGGGAGCAGGCCGATGCGCGTGTGGGCGCGCATCGCCGACGCGCTCGCGCACGACATCGCCGCGGGGCGCCACGCGCCGGGGGAACGCCTCCCCGGCGAGCAGGCGCTCGCGGCGCGCTTCGACGTGAATCGCCACACTGTCCGCCAGGCGCTGAAAAGCCTCGCCGACCGCGGCCTGGTCCGCGTGGAGCACGGCGTAGGGAGCTTCGTCGGTGCGTTCGCGGTGGAGTACGCCCTCGGGCGCCGTACGCGCTTCGCCGAGAACCTCGCACGCGCCGGCATGACCGGCCGGCACCGTCCGATCGCCGACGGGCGCTGCATGGCCGATGCGGAACTCGCCCGCCGGCTGGAGGTGCGCACCGGCACGGCGCTGGTGTGGGTGCGTTCCCGCGGGGAGGCGAACGGTCGCCCGATCTCGGTCTCCGACCACTACTTCCCGGCGCGCCGCTTCGCCGGCATCGCCGCGGCGTTCGCCGAGACCGGCTCGATCACGCGCGCGCTCGCGCGCTGTGGCGTCGCCGATTTCCTGCGGAGCTGGAGCGGCATCTCGGCGGGCCTGCCCGACGCCGAGACCGCGGCGCTGCTCGGGGTGGCGCCGTCGCGCCCGGTGCTGCTGGTCGAGAGCGTGAACACGGATCTCGACGGCCGTCCGGTGGAGTGCGGCCGCACGCGTTTCGCCGGCGACGTCGTGCAGCTCGTCGTGGAGCCCGACCGCTGATGGAGACGGGCGTCCTCGCTGCGGTGCTGTTCGGCGCGCTGCTGCACGCGACGTGGAACGCGGTGGCGCGCGCTGCTCGCGGACGAGGCGCCGACGCCGTGCTGATTGCAGTGGGCGCAGGCGTGCTCGCGCTTCCCGGCGCGTTCCTGCTGCCGACACCGGCGCGCGCGAGCTGGCTGGCCCTGGGCGTGTCGGCGGTGATCCACGTGCTGTACTTCCGGCTGGTCGCGATCGTGTACCGCGGCGGCGCGCTGTCGGTTGCCTATCCGCTCATGCGCGGCCTGCCACCGCTTGCCGTCGCCGTGGTCGCCGCGGCGATGCTCGGTGACCGGCTCCCACCCGCCGCGTGGCTGGGCGTGGCGGTGCTTGCCGCCGGCGTGATGACGGTGGGCGGCGACGGGCTGCGCGCGCGGTCCCTCGCGCCCGGCACGCTGGCGGTCATTCTGCTCAACGTCGGCGTCATCGTCGTGTACACGCTGGTGGACGGCATCGGCGCGCGCGCGTCCGGCAATGCGCTGGGCTACGCTGCATGGCTCTTCGCGCTGACCGCGATCGGGCTCCTGCCGTTCCTGCGCGCCGCCGCGATCGCCGAGGCGCGCGCGCGCCCGCTGCCGCTGGTGGTCGGTTCTCTCTGCACGCTCGGCGCCTACGGCATCGCGCTGTGGGCGATGACCCGCGCGCCGATCGGCCTGGTCGCCGCGGTGCGCGAGACGTCGGTGCTGTTCGCCGCGGCCCTCGGCGCGCTGGTGCTGCACGAGCGCTTCGGGCGGCTGCGCTGGGCGGGTGTCGCATTCACCGCCGCGGGGCTGGTCGCGGTGCGGGTGTCGTGAGCAAGAGATACGCGGTCTACTTCGCACCCGCGCCGCATACGCGCTGGTGGGCGTTCGGCTGCGCCTGGCTGGGCTACGACCCGCTGGCGTGCAGCGCCGTGCCGCAGTTGTCCATTCCGGACGTGTCCGACGCGGTCTTCGCGGCGGTCACGGGTGTGCCGTGGCGCTACGGGTTCCACGCCACGCTCAAGGCGCCGATGCGCCTCGCCGACGGCGTCGGCGAGGCGGAGTTCCTCGCGGCGGTGGAGCGCCTCGCTGCGGGTCGCGCGGCCTTCACGCTCCCTGCGCTGCAGGTCGAGAGGTTGGGCGGCTTCCTCGCCTGCACCACCGCAGCGCGCGATTCGCGCCTGCACGGATTGGCCGACGACTGCGTCCGCGAGCTCGACGCGTTTCGCGCGCCGACAGATGCGGCGGAGGTCGCGCGGCGCGAGGCTGCCGGCCTCAGCGATGCGCAGCGCGCGCTGCTGGCGCGCTGGGGCTATCCCTACGTGCTGGACGAGTACCGCTTCCACATGACCCTGACCGGTCCGCTCGACCGGGTGATGCCGCAGGTGGAGATCGCGGTCACCGAGGCGGCGGCCGCAGCCGTTGCCGCGCTCGCCGACGAGCCGCTGGTCTGCGACGCCGTGTGCGTATTCACCCAGGCCGCTCCGGGCGCGCCGTTCCGGCTGCGCCATCGTCACGCATTCGGACGATAGACGCGCCCCTGCCGCCGCGTCACACTGCGCCCCGGACCGTGCGAGGAGGCGCCATGCTCATCTGCCAGATCAGCGACCTGCACATCACCGCCGGGGGCGGGCTTGCCTCGGGCATCGTCGATACCGCCGGGATGTTCCGTGCCTGCGTCGCGCACGTCCTGTCGCTGTCGCGGCAGCCCGATGCGGTGGTCATCACCGGCGACCTCGTCGATCTGGGCAGGGCGGAGGAGTACCGGCTGCTGCGGGACATGCTCGCGCCGCTCCCGATGCCGGTGCATCTCATCCCCGGCAACCACGACGACCGCGGGATGCTGCGAACGCTCTTTGCGGATCACGATTACCTGCCGCGGACCGGACCTTTCCTGCAGTACGCCCTCGAGGACTATCCGCTGCGCATCGTCGCGCTCGACACGGTGATTCCGGGCGAGGGCGGCGGCCGGCTGTGCGCGGAGCGGCTCGAGTGGCTCGACCACAAGCTGGCCGCGGCGCCGTCGCGTCCCACCCTGGTGATGATGCATCACCCGCCCTTCCGCTCGTTCATCGGGCACATGGACGCGATGGGCCTGGACGAGCCGCAGGGTTTCCGCGACGTGATCGCGCGTCATCCGCAGGTCGAGCGGGTGCTGTGCGGGCACCTGCATCGCCCCATCCAGGCGCGCGTCGCCCAGGCGCTGGTCTCGACCTGCCCGAGCCCCGCGCACCAGATCGCGCTGGACCTCGCGCCGGATGCGCCCGAGGGCTTCGCGATGGAGCCGCCGGGCTACCAGCTCCATCTGTGGACGCCGGAGAGCGGCGTCGTCAGTCACACGGCGGTGATCGGCGCGTTCGCGGGGCCCTACCCTTTCTGAAAGTTCACCAGGCCGACGGGCGCGGTGCCCACGGGCGCTCTGTGGCGACGCCCGAAAGGCTCGATGACGTGTCGCGCGCGGCCACGTCGAGCGCGGGTCACGGGTCGGGAAAGAGCTTTCCCGGATTCATCAGGCCGAGGGGATCGAGCGCGCGCTTCAGCGTGCGCATCACCCCTACCGCCGCCGCTCCATGCTCGGCCTCCAGGAAGGCGCGCTTGCCGAGGCCGATGCCGTGCTCGCCGGTGGACGTGCCGCCCATCTCGATGGCCCGGTGCACCAGCCGCTCGTTCAGCGCCTCCGCCCGCGCCATCTCCTCGTGCGAGCCGGCGTCGAGATTGATGCCGAGATGAAAATTGCCGTCGCCCACGTGGCCGAGCAGGATCACCGGCAGACCCGACGCCGCGACGTCGTGCTCGGTAGCAGCGATGCAGTCGGCGAGGCGCGAGATCGGCACGCATACGTCGGTGGACAGAACGCGCGCGTTCGGGCGCATGTTCAGGCAGGCGAAGTACGCCGCGTGGCGCGCCGCCCAGAGCCTGGCCCGCTCCTCCGGTGTCGCCGACCACGCGAAGCCCGTGCCGCCGTTCGAGGCCGCGAGCGTCTGTACCGCCTCCGCCTGCTCCTGCACGCTCGCCGCCGAGCCGTGGAACTCGAAAAAGCACATCGGCGCCTCGGCGAGGTCGATCTTCGAGTACGCGTTGATGGCGCGAATGCTGGCCGCGTCGAGCAGCTCGCAGCGCGCGATCGGCACGCCGTGCTGGATGGTCTCGATGACGCAGGTCACGGCGTCGCGCACCGAGGGGAACTGGCAGGTGGCCGCGGACACCGCCTCCGGCTGCGAATGCAGGCGGATGGTGAGCTCGGTGACGATGCCGAGCGTGCCCTCCGAGCCCACGAACAGGCGCGTGAGGTCGTAGCCGGCGGAGGACTTCCGCGCGCGGCTGCCGGTCTTGAGCACCGTGCCGTCGGCGAGCACGACGGTCATGGCGAGGACGTTCTCGCGCATGGTGCCGTAGCGCACGGCGTTGGTCCCGGAGGCGCGCGTTGCGGCCATGCCGCCGAGCGTCGCGTCCGCGCC
>Ga0209254_10000821_pt1 | contig 26953 bp, 32 predicted proteins | sample FrelakmetDIP11DI_FD_187148 | JGI IMG/M metagenome (GOLD analysis project Ga0209254, IMG submission 187148) | Freshwater lake sediment microbial communities from the University of Notre Dame, USA, for methane emissions studies - DIP11 DI (SPAdes)... | ecosystem: Environmental > Aquatic >...
TTATCCCTGGATTGCAGCGTAGACCTGGCGGAAAATCTCCCTGGTCTCGAGACCTTCTTCCCGTGATAGTTTCTGGATAGCAAATCCAACATGAACGAGAACAAAGTCACCGATATTCACGTCCACGAGATCCAGTCTTACCTCCTGGGTAAGGTCACCATAATCCACAACGCCAATATTTCCTTCCTTTTTTTCTATCACTTCAGCTGGCACCGCGATACACATATGGTGGTCTCCTCATGAATTATTGATGTTGTATGCCTTAAAGGGAGTGATAGGGATAACAAGAGGATGGATATATTATTCCCAAATGAGGGGAAGCGATCAGCCCTCCCCAGGTTCAAACCAGTCAGGGAGAACAAACGGCTGCTGCTGAATATTCTCTGGCCACACAATGACCGGGCGAACCGCCTGCTCGGTCTGGTTCCATATGAGCTGTTCCATATACAGATCAAATTTTGACTCGCGGAAATCAGGGGTGAATGTTATCGTTCCGCCCTGCATATATTCGATAATCTGGGGCATGTTCAGAGCTCCGAGAGCTTCAATGACCGCCTGATTATCCGTGGTCCCCGCGTTTTCAACGGCCTGTGTTATGATGTAGACTCCCTCATAGGTCGAAGCCCCCATCATACCCGGAAACCCTCCCCACCGCTGTTTGTAACTTTCCTTGAATGCCGCGATATCATCGGAAAGAGGTCCGGGTGGAATGACATAGGGGCTGAAGCGGGATTCCATGATGGAATACTCGCCATATTGCCCGACACCACTGTAATAGTCAGGGTCATCGTTGCATTCTACTGCCAGGAAGATAACATTCAATCCTACATCACGCCGGGCCTGTATTACCATGGGGACCTGTTCATTCAGAAATGCTGCAGCATATACCACATCGGGGCCTTTTGCCTTTACCGATGTGAGAATGGTGCGGTAATCGGTCTCACCCATCTTGAAGGTCTCGTTCGCCACAATAACTACCGGGAGGTTCTCCTCAGTGATCGTCTTCATAACCGCACTCTGGACTCCTTTCCCAAAGGGACTATCCTGGAGTATCAGAGCCATCCGAAGAGGGCGGTCCGGTGAAAAGTTGTACTTCTTGTTGATTTCTGTCCGGATGATATCACTGGCAAAGAGGGTGGTTTGCCTGCCATAATCGTCAGTCGTAGGACAGTGATGGAAGATACTGCTGGTATTGATGTCTGTCCGGTGGGTGATAACCGGACTGGACGCGCCGGTCACGACATAGGGGACGCCATGTTCGGCGACAAAAGATTCATGGGCTGAGACTACCGCACTGGAAAAACCACCAGTGAGGGCATCTACCTTATCCTCTGTAATCAACCGGGTAACTGCTTTCTGCCCTCCCTCCCGTGTTGATTCATCATCACCAAGAACGACGGTAACCGGGATCTTTTTTCCCAAATCTTTTACATAGACTCCCCCATCAGCATTGATCTCCTCTGCGGCAATGACTGCCGATTGCCAGATATCTTTCCCTGTTGTACTGGCCGGCCCGGTCATTGAGGCAACAATACCAATTTTCAGTTCATCACCGGCTGGGGGCTGCGTGCAGCCGGCGACCAGGAGCGCGGCTACCAGCAACACTCCGGCGAGAAGCAGTTTCCACTCCATACAATAGCACCTTGCTATGCTATGTCATAGCAAAACTCTTATTATTATCGATCAGGGCTATGAAGCATGGAATTGCTGGGACAGGGGTGATGCTGTGACCCTGATATTATTCAGGAGTGAAGACTGCTGAAGGATCAGGGAGAACTTCCAGTTCCATTCCAAAAAAATTCCTCCCGGGGTTACCTGTCAATCGTGAGATGCACCACAGTCTTTTCGGGGAAGATATGTTCAGGTGGTTCTATCGGATTAATAATGACAATTTCAGGGGTAGCAAACAGCCTGAGCTCCACGCCAAGGTTTGAGGTCCCGATACCCCGCGTAATATAGGTCATGACCCCGTCCTGTTCCACCAACCCGCTCAGCTCGAAGCCGGGAAGTGGAGTGCTTTGAGGCAGGAACTGGCCACCATGCGTATGACCGGCGAGGATGAGATCCGCGTCCCAGTCGGCACGGCATTCAGGTTCATGGATCATGTAGAGGCAGAACGCATCTGTCTCCGGTACATCGGGTGGATCGGCCATACCCGCCCATCCGTCATCTATGCCGACCAGGCGGAGTTCTTTCCCTCCGATATTCATTTGAATATATTCATTCCGTAGCACCGTAACTCCGTTCTGCTCGAGCCTGGCCGCCACCATGTTTGCATACGGGAGGTCCGTTGTATTGTCCCGGAGGGACCCTGCATCGTATCCTTCAGCATCAAAACAGGCCTCACCAACCGCATGGTTTTTTTGTACCCATGTTGCCACGGTTACGCCCGATTTATAGTCATGATTGCCGAGAACCGCATAGACAGGGGCATCGATGCCACTCCAGACTTCCTGAAGAGAGAGGTTATCCCCGTCTCCATAGACAAAGTCCCCCCCTATAAGGACTACCGAGGGATGAAGAGCGTTGATCTCACTGATAATTGTACGGGTATGCTCAATGTTGCCGTCTTTTAAGTGAGGATCAGCAATGAACACCATGTTTTCAGGAGCCCCCTCAATATGGAGTACTGTTATTTCAGTATTTCGCGCCTCGAAATAGGCATAACTGATTGAAGTATTGAGAAGACCGATAAAAAGGATGATCGAGAGATAGTGGTAAACCCCTATCTTCGGGAGTTTCGGGATTTTGAGTTCCTGCCCCATTGATATCTCTGAAGTATGATGGCATTACTAAAAAGGGTGTGGATCAGGACAAGGGAATCCTTTTTTTTGACCAATGAGGCAAAGATTGTTGAAGGGGAGAGAGAATTGGTTAATATTTTCTCTGATACGCCGGGGAAGAGATTTGAACTCTTGAGGTGCAGGGCACCAGTGGCTTTCAAGGCCACCGCCTTACCGGTCTAGACTACCCCGGCACGAATATATCCATTGATCTTTAATCAATAAAAAATATCACCACCGCCTGCGGAGCAGCAGGAATACTCCTGCGCATACAGCTATGACTGCCGTAATGAGGGGCAGCGGAGCTGCTTGGGTTATGGAGGTTGTAGTTCCGGTTGTTCCGGTGGTTCCGGTTGTTCCATCCAGTCCGCTTCCTCCAACAGTTACACTCTCTGCCCCTTCTGCGTTTAAGGTGACCTGTTCATTGATTGAATATTTATAAGGATAGACGCGGACCATGACTGTCCCGTTGGTCCCGTTCATAATCACTTCTTCGCCATCCATCTCACCCCTGGCATTGACCTTGACCAGGGTGCCCGAAGTATCGGAATATTCAATAATCCAGTCTATTCCCGGAGAGGTAAAAATCCGCACATCATCAGTTCCCGTCAGGACCGAGAAGACCGCCGGCTGGTCACGGGAGGAGGGGGCGGTTGCCTTCATAACGGTTCGTGTGGCAAGCGCCGTGGTGGAGACCGTAGTCAGATCGGGTTTCGGGAGAACCGTCACCGAGGTTTTACCTACATACCCTTTTGTATCGGTAAAACTCACATCATATACCCCGTCTTTTGTGATGGGGACCTTTAGATCAAAGGATCCATCAGTATTTGTGCTGACGAAATTAGGGCCGTAGATAATCTCATTTCCAGGTCCGATCACTTCAATCTGGACGCCGTTATTCTTTATTCCGAGAATTGATCCCTGGATATCCAGATCACCATCCATCTCCTGATTCTTCGGGGCGCTGAAGCGGAGCTCATCACTCCGGTCAATGACCTCAACCACCCTGAGGGTGACCGAATCCCCGAGATAGCGGTATCCCGATACTGCCGGGACTTCCACCTTGTAGATACCCTTGGTGAAATCGGTTGTATCAAAGACCACCGAGAATTCCTCATTTGCCTGGAGGGTGACGGTCTCCCGGCCCACCTCCTGCACTGTGTGTCCGGACTTCGAGATGATTATATCAACGCTGATCCCGGGAGGGAGGTTGCTTGTGCCATTGATGATGATGGGCATGCCCCGCTGGACCTTTTCCTGTGTACTGATGGAGAGTTCGTAAGCCTGGACATATCCGGCACACAGGATGAGGCAGAAAAATACCACCAGTGCAGTCCGGAAGAGGGCGGGCTTATCTCGTAGCGTGCTCATTTCTCTGTTCCCTGGGATTTGTGAATATCAGTAGTCATGCGTGATTGTATTGGATAAAAAATTCGCGGCCGACTTTAATACCTTGCTGGATTGTGCTGATTTCTTCCGTACCATCTGAGGGTAAAAACCAAGGGAAGGGGAAGTGAGCATCTTGCGGAACGGGCTGTAAAAGGTGTAGTTACTTACACGGGAACCAGGAGTGAACACCGGACTGCGGAGATCACCCGCTTACCCCTGAGCATAAAATTCCGGGGGTGGTGACAGGATTGGTGCTATATAGCTGGATAACCAATGGAGAGAAGAGTCCTGGATTATGGAGCGACCTCTTGCATGCTGGACCGGGAAAGACCGGTACGGAGATGAATTACTCTCCTCCCTCACCATCATCCTGAGAACCGGAGGATGCCGGCACAACCGCTGCCGGATGTGCAGCTACCGGCATGAACGATACACCGGGATACCGGAAGGAAGCCTCTCCACCCTTCTGAAATCGCAGCTCGATTGGGTCCTGGCCACCCACACCATCCAGGAAATTCCCATGATTAAAATCTATACCTCGGGGAGTTTCTTTGATCCCAGTGAGGTTCCCCCTGAAGTTATGAGAACTGCAGCAAACATATTCCGGGGAAAACTGATCATCGCTGAGACCAGACCTGAGTTTGTCGAATCCGCCATGATCGAGGAATTCATTGCTGCCATCGACACTGGTGAGTGGAAAACTCCGCTCATTGTTGCAATGGGTCTTGAGACCACCAGCGATGAAATCAGGGAAAAGTGCATTGATAAGGGTTTTACCTGGAATGACTTCTTAAAGGCAGTGGGGGAGGCACGGAAAGGGGGGGCCGGGGTGAAGGCATACCTCCTCCACAAACCTTTGTTTCTTACCGAGAAAGAAGCACGGGAGGATATGAAGAATTCTATCCGGATTACGGCGGGCATTGCTGATCACGTTTCCATGAATCCCTGCACAGTCCAGCGGAACACCGAACTGGAATACTACTGGAAAAAAGGGGCATACCGCCCGCCCTACCTCTGGAGCGTTCTCTCCCTTCTGCTCGAAGCTCCGGTACAGGTGACCTGTGACCCCGTGGGAGGAGGGCACGCCCGCGGAGCCCACAACTGCGGCCGGTGCGATCACGACATTCTCCAGGCCATACGGGATTATAATCTCTCCGCTGATACCAGCCTCCTTCAGGATATATATGGGGAGGGGTGCAGGTGTCGCGAGGAATGGGAATTCATTCTCTCGGGGGAGCAGCCGTACTGCATGCCACTCACCCGTTGAACTCCCCGGCTATGCGGTAATAAAAAAAGGAGGTATCCGGCCGCATCAGCACCGTTCGCCAGGCTGAGGTGCAGACTGGAGAACGAGTTGTTTTTCGAGCAGGGGGAGGAAGGTCCCTGCATCACTTACCACGCCGATAGCATGCATTGTTCCCCTGTCCATCAGCTTGGTCAGCGATGAGGGGTTGATATCAACACAGATCGTTTTGACGTATGACGGGAGACAGTTACCAACCGCGACTGAATGGAGGAGGGTAGCGATCATCAGTACCATGTTGCAGTCCTGCACATGCTCAAGGATCTGGTCCTGTGCCTTCACCGAATCTGTCACGACGTCGGGGAGTGGCCCATCGTCACGTATCGATCCGGCAAGCACAAATGGGACATCGCGTTTCACGCACTCGTACATAATGCCGCTGGTGATTACCCCTTTTTCCACCGCCTTCCTGATCGATCCTGCCCGTATGACTTCAGAGATTGCGTAGAGGTGGTTTTTATGTCCTCCGGTGACCGGTTTACCAGTGCTCATATCCATGCCAAGCGAAGTCCCGTACAAATTGAACTCGACATCGTGGGTAGCAAGTGCATTTCCGGCAAAAAGGACATCAATGTAGCCGTTCCTGATGATTGCGGCGAGCGAACGGGCGGCTCCGGTATGGATAATAGCGGGTCCACCAACGATGGCGATCTTTCCTCCTTTCCGTTTGAGATCAATCATCTCCGCCGCTACCTTAGCGATAATGGTCTCGCTTGGCCGTTCCGGGGAGACTGTTCCGTGCATGAACTCGAAATTGGACAACTGCCTTGGGCGCTCGGGAGGGATTACCTTAACCCCGTCCTCACCGACAACCACGAGGTCGCCTTTCTTCAGCTTCGCAATTGTCAAACAGCGGGCTGCCATCTCCAGCGGATCGATAACAATCAGGCAGTCCATCTTGATGTGCTGCACAGGAATGAACCTGCCACGGAACCGCACCGATGTGGGGTGGTGGGTTGTCGAGTAGAATCCCTTGGGGACGATACGGTCGCCTTCAGCCGAAACAATACCAGCATCCTTCTCCTCGGACATGCGGGCTCCGAAGCGGTGAACCTCGGAAAGAATTGCCGATAACTGCTGCTCATTCTCTGCGTTTATGCGGAGCCGGGCGAAACTCGGGTCAGTTTTCCGTTTCCCCACGTTGAAAACAATGATCTCAAAATTTCCACCCATATCCATTATTTTGTCAAAGACTTTGGTCATGATGCCCGAGTCGATGATATGTCCCTCCAGCTCGACTTCACGGTAGACCTGCATACACGTAATGGTCAGTGACGATCCTTTATATAATTCTCCAGCAAGGGAAAAATGGGGGTTTTTCGGCTTATCTCGGCCCAAATCCGGGCTTTTCGCCATTCCATCCCATGGTATGGAGGAGGGCCAGGTCCTCCCGGGTGTTAATATTAAAAGCCAGGTTCCGGTCCGGTACCAGGATCTGGATTTCTTCCTGGGTGCGGCCGATACAATCTCCCCGGAGGATATTGATTCCAGCAGGACAGGCGGCAATCCCGTTCACTTCACCTGTATAGGATGACCGGCATCCTGATTTTGTGGCAATTTCAAGAGGTACCCAGACCGAACAGGCTTCCTTTCCCGACTTCCGGTACCGGGCTTCGATCTCGCGGATAGTATGCGGTCTAAGGCAGGGGAGGTCTGCAACACAGGTGAAAAACGGGTCCTGTTCTTCAAGGAGCGCAACCGCCTCGGCAATATCCTCAATGTAACCGGCCCCGGAAGCAGTCAGATGCGCAATACCCCTGGCCTGGCACCAGTTACGGGTGAAGGGAGTTTTTCCGGAAAGGACTACTATCACATCAAAACCTCCTTCGGAAAAAGCATCGATAACGTATGCAATCATCGGCTGCCCCCCGATGGTGACCAGTGGTTTTTCTCCAAGATCCAGGCGGGTGCCAGAACCGCCGGCAAGGATCATCGCAAGCATCGTTCGATCGCCTCGATGAGCAGACAATTCTCCTGAGGTGTCCGTACCGCGATCCTGATGCTGTTCGGAAGACCAAATGAGTGGCAGTCCCTCACCAGAATTCCTTCATCCAGCAGACAGGCACAGAGCCTGCTGACATCATCGCCAAAGGTCAGTAGGAGGAAATTGGCTGATGATGGATGGATGGTGAGAGAAAATCGGGAGAGTTCATGTTCAAGCCATCTCCTTGCGGAGACAATACGCTTGCGGGAGTCCTCCAGCGCTTCAAAAGAACGGAAGGCAGCGAGTGCATACTGCTCTGCGAAGGCATTGACATTCCAGGGTGGCCGGATGGTCTCCACTTTCCTGATGAGCGCCGGATCCCCCAGTGCATATCCAAACCGGATACCGGGGACGGCAAAACACTTGGTAAGGGAACGGAGGACAAAAAGGGACGGATCACATAATCCGGCAACACTCTGTGCCGGGTCTGCAAGCTCAATGAAGGCTTCATCCACAAAGAGGATCTCTTCCTGCATCTTTCCTTTTCTTTCCAGAACGGTGGAACGCGGGAGGAGATCCCCGGTAGGGTTGTTCGGATTACATATGAAACGAACCTTTGCCTGATCATGTACACCTGCCGGGAGAGCTCCCGCCAGCCGGGAGGAGAACTCATATTCCCCAAACGTAGGATTCCCGATCCGCACCCTGTCCCCTGGTGAGAGGACGGCAAGGCAGAAGATCCGGATAAGTTCGACCGATCCATTTCCCACGGCAATCTCATCAGGCGCCCGGTTGAATTGCCGTGATATGCATTCTTTGAGGGCGGTGTACTGATCGTCCGGATACCAGGAGAGCAGATCTGGAGAGAGATCAACTGAGACTGGAGGAGGAAAGGGATTCAGGTTTGCACTGAAATCTATGACCGGTCTTCCCGTATGCTCGCGGATCTGTTTTATGAAGCCTCCATGCATAACCTTTTTTGGAAAAGGCCTGTTCACGTATGAATCCCTGTTCTTCCCTGAATTTTGGTGACAGTCTGACATTAAGGTATGTGCATTACGGCCTTGACCAGGTTATCGAAAATTATATATACTATTGTGGTTAAGTAGGATTCATCTGCTTTAGTCAGACAAATGGTAGCTCTATGACTGACATATGTCAGACAAATGTCTGTCCATTGTCAGATTGGGAGACACGAAATGCAGCGAATCACACTCAGACTTCCCGACCAGCAGATCGAGATGCTCCAGCAGATGGTGGAAGCGGGGGAGTTTCCTACCGTCTCTGAAGCGGTCCGGGATGCAGTCCGTCAACTTATCGAAAAACGAGCAGGCCGTGTCTTGAAAGAGAGTGACCAGGTTTCATTCAAGGTTTAGGAGGTCAGAAATGCAGAGCATCATCAATGAAGCGTTAAAAAATGCAGAAATCGAAAAGGAGATGAAAACATCCACAAACTCTGTCGATGATGATTTCATCGGCCAGCCGAGAATCATGATCGTCGGCTGCGGGGGAGCAGGCAACAACACCGTGAACCGGCTCCATCACATGGGAGTTTCTGGTGCAGAGACCATTGCCATCAACACTGACAAGCAGCACCTGGATATGGTCCAGGCAGACAAGAGAGTCCTGATCGGGAAATCGCTTACCAAGGGACTTGGCGCAGGGGGATACCCAGATGTCGGAAAACGTGCCGCCGAGATGGCCCGTCCGACCCTGGAAGCCCTCCTTGATTCCGCTGATCTTGTCTTCATCACTGCTGGAATGGGTGGAGGTACAGGTACGGGAGCTGCCCCGGTGGTCGCCCAGGTCGCAAAAGACCAGGGAGCAATTGTCGTTGGCATGGTCAGCTATCCGTTCCAGGTCGAGAAGGCCAGGCTGCTTCGTGCCGAAGACGGTCTGGAATCGCTTGCAACAGCTGCAGACTCCGTGATCGTTCTTGACAACAACCGTCTCAAGAACTTCGTGCCGAACCTTCCACTCGGCCAGGCCTTCTCAGTCATGGACCAGCTCATTGGTGAGACGGTCAAGGGGATCAGTGAGACCATCACAGAACCATCGCTCATCAACATCGATTATGCCGATGTACGGGCGATCATGTCCAAGGGAGGAGTTGCGGTGATGCTGGTAGGAGAGAGCAAGCAGCAGAACAAAGCTGAGAGTGTTGTGAGGGAATGCCTGAGCAACCCGATGCTCGATGTCGACTACCGCGGAGCAACTGGAAGCCTTATCCACATAACCGGTGGAAGCGATCTGACACTTACCGATGCCGAGGAGATTGCGACATCGCTCACCTACGAACTTGATCCGCACGCAGATGTCATCTGGGGTGCCCGGGTCAGGAACGACATGGAGGGCAAGGTCCGCGTCCTCGCAATCATGACGGGTGTACAGAATGGAAAGATTCTTGGAAACCGTGTCTCGTACAAGCAGGTTCTCGAAGAGGAGGTCCGGAAGACAGAAAATCCGAAGGCCCCGCAGCTTCCTAAGAACCGCAAGGCGCGGGAATTTGCTAGTGGAGGAAACCTTCTGGAATGGGTTGGATAACAGGGTAAGTAAAAACCGAAAAATATATTGAAAAACCACCTTAATCAACAACTGCCCCGGTAAATCTGCCACCAATATGTTACCGGAATGCCACCATCAACTCCGGAATCGGGTACAATACCCGGATTAACCCTCTTTTTCCGACGCACGAAATCATTAAGTCACAGCATGTCGTCTATATAATAGAAATCCATTGGATTATCCCTCACAGAAACTGGTGTGCTGTGTGAAGGGTTTATCTGGAAGTCCGGCTTTCTGACCCTTCAGGTATCGGGAGTTGAACATGATGGACAGACAGTTGAACAAGGGCTCGCGCAAAATCATGAACGCTGTGCGTTCTGATGCCCGGTTTTCCTCCGATTGGACTGGATGCTTTTTTCATCTCAGGACAGGGAACTGTGTGCACCGGACGCCTGCCGCTGACTGTATCCCATTCTTCCGGCACACCACCCCCTGCGGGGCAATCCTCCCGACGGTTGTCGAGGCAGGTAAAGCATGCTGAACGAACTGATTGAAAAAAGAAAAAAGATTCTTGCCGAGTCTGAACAGCATAAAAACAGAAGGAACGAGCTCAATGCGCAGGCCAGTAAGTTTGCCCGAGAGCGAAACACCTTAAACAACCAGACACGTGAATTCGTTGAAGAGGCACAGAATAACAAGGAACTGCGTGATAAATTCAATAATGAAGTCCAGGCCCTCAAGGACAGGCGGAACGAGATCAACGAGCAGGCCAATGTCATGTTCGAAGAGATCGAGTCCTTCAAGAGGGATCATGGGGGCATCAAGAACCGGGGATTGAAAGAACTGCAGAAGCAGATTGATCATCTTGAATTCAGGCAGCAGACTGAGGTCTTTTCAACCGACAAGGAACGAGAGCTGATCGAAAAGATCAAGCAGATGAAGGAGTCTGTGCGGGAGCAGGAGGCTGAACTTGAACAGAACAAGGAGATCAAGACCAAGATTACCTCCGCCCGGGAACTCCGGAAGGATGCTTCTGAGATGCATGCCAAGGTTACCGAAATGGCCGAACTTGCCCAGAAGCACCATGACTTCATGGTGGATTTCTATCGGAAGGCCGACAAATCACGCGAAGATGCTGATGCTTCCCACCGTAACTTTGTTGAAGCACAGGAATCCGCAGATGCGGAACACAAGTACTTTATCGCCTGTCAGAAAGAACTCCGTGATTATGATAAAGTGATCTCCGGCCTCCGAAAGAAGACCAAGAAGGCAAAGGTTACCAAAGAGCAGAAGGCGGTCAGGAAAGAGGCTGAACACCTCTTCAAAATGTTCCGTGCCGGGGAGAAGCTTACCACGGACGATATACTGCTCCTTCAGCGCTCAAAACTCATATAATTTTTTTTCTCCTCCCAGACGACGGAATTATTTAATAGATACATAACCATTTCTATTGTGATGCAACAGGGGCTGACACTGGTCCTTTGTGTTGATAGGGACGATGATATCGGGTTCAAAGGGAAAGTGGAGAGCCCGGTCATCGGACGTGGCGCCTGCCTGCGGGCTGCAACAACCCTTGCCCTGGCCGATCCCGAAGACTCAGACGTAAATGCAATTTTCCAGGCTATCAAGACATACGATGAGCTTGCTGCAAAGGGAGAGATGGTCGAGATAGCCCTGGTCTCAGGGGATCACATGCACATGCTTGAAGGTGACCGGAAGATAGCGGCATCGATCGACAAGGTGGTAAAGGAGACCGGGGCTGCAAACTGCATTGTCGTGACCGATGGTGCGGAAGACGAATTCGTCCTCCCGATCGTACAGTCGAGGGTTCCTGTAGCCGGCATCCAGCGGGTCATTGTCAGCCAGCTCCCGAACCTTGAGGGTACCTATTACCTCATAAAGAAGTTCCTGAATGATCCGAAAGTCGCGCGGCTGGTTCTTGTCCCGCTGGGGCTCCTGATGCTCCTGTATCCCTTTGCTTATTTCCTTGGCCAGACCGGCCTTGCCCTGGTCATTGTAATCGGAGCAATCGGCATCTATCTCCTGTACCGGGGCCTTGGTGTAGACGAGATCTTCCATGGATTCGGTGATGCCCTCCGTACGTCACTTGCAAGGGCACGGTTCTCATTTGTGACCTATATCGCGGGGATTCTCCTGGTAATTATCGGTATCGTGATGGGGCTCATGAACATCCTCATTTACTATGCCGAGGTTGGATTCCTTATCTACACCCTGATCTTTGTGTACGGAGCGGTTCTCTGGCTCACCATTGCCGGGATCGTGGCGTCAGCCGGGATCATTATCGATAACTTCTTTCATGACCGGACGAGCCTTGGCAAGGTCATCGTCTTCCCCTTCTTTATTGGAGCAGTCGGGCTGATTGCATATGGGGCAAGCATCTATGCACTGGCGGTCAGCAATGTTCCTGATTTCCCCTACAGTACCGCTAACGCAATCCAGTATATCTTCTACGGTACTATTGGCGGCCTCATCTGCGCCTTTGCCGGGGTTGTAATCCAGCATATGATCAACAAGTACATCACGTCATCTGAAGGCCCTGAAATTATTGAGCTTATATGATGAACAAGATCCTGAAGGATTCTTGAATATTCACCTATCAGGTTCCTGGATAAGCTTTCTCTCTCCAGAAACCCCCTCCCAATAATACCATCCTCTTTCATCATCAGATCGGGAATCATGTTGATCCCGTTTCCGGTCATGGATAATATTGTGATGGAGAGGTGATATGGTGAGAATCAGGCCTGCCGGGCGCACACCCTGCTAATCGTCAAAATAGCCGATCCCGTTCGGGAAATCTTCTGTTGATGAATATTCCCGTGAAACCTGGGGTGTTATCACGCGCAATTTTGGAATAATCCCGTTAAAACTATGTTCCGGGAACCAGTATACTCCCCGGCCGTAGGCATATGATGCACCATCAACCACCAGTTCGGCACGGTTGAGTTCGACTTTCTTGACATCAGCATCATTATAATTGAGTACCGTAAGGAGCCTCGTCCTGAGATCCTGCTTTCCCAGCAGGAGAACGATAACCCGGGTCGGCTCATCCAGGGTATAGTTCACATTGATGTTTGCCTGGTCACCGTTCAGAGTGATCTCAACATCATGAATCGTAATATACCCGTATTTATCGGCAGGTACCGCGATGACAGGAATGGCGGTTACTGCAAGAAAAATGAGGCAGACCGCTATAGCCCAGCCTTTCATTATCTACTTAGTGAAGGTGCAGCTGATATATCCTTTCTGGTAGTTGCCCTAACGATCCGGCGGAGTATACCCTAGAACCTGGAGATAACGCACACCGATCTCTGCTTTCAGTCATTGGGGGAAATGAGGGGGTTATCTCTGACTCACGAGCACGATCTCAATGCTGGAGACATTGGTTTTTCCGCTATCGGTATCGATAATCTCGGTAGAGGTAATGATCTCTTTCTTTGTCACGTGCTCAAGAAACCGGTTCAATGCAATCTCTGCTGTATCAACGGCCCGGGAGATGGCTTTGCCCCTGGCCTTTATAGCTACTTCCGAGGCTCCGCTATTGAACTGTGTTACGACTGCAAGGACGTAGTTCATGACCGGCTTGTTTCCGACGAATACTGTGTTGTCTTTCAGCATGGATACTCCTCTTAAAGATACTTTCTGGTAGAGATCAATTCTGCATTCAGGACAGATGCGCCTGCTGCCCCCCTGATGGTATTATGTCCCATGGCGATGAACCGGATACCCTCTCGGATTCGTCCAACCGATACGGTCATCCCTTTTCCCCGCATGCGGTCGAGGCGGGGTTGTGGCCGGTCCGGCTCATCAAACAACTGGACTGATTTTTCCGGGAGTGTGGGCAGACCAGTGACTGGAGAGGTATACCTGAGGAATGCTTCCCTGATGCGTTCTGGCGGTTCTTTGATGTCGGCCCAGATAGCCATAGTGTGTCCGTCAAGAACCGGGACGCGGTGGCAGCTTGCACTCACCCTGAATGGCGCAGGTTTCACCATACCGCCATCGAGTGTGCCCATGATCTTCAGGGTCTCGGTCTCCATCTTCTGCTCTTCCTGTCCAATATAAGGGATGACATTGTCATAAATCCCCATTGCCGGAACTCCTTCAAACCCTGCTCCCGAGATTGCCTGCATGGTGGCAACCCTGATGTCGCTGAAGGCGAAATTCCGTATCGGGGTAAGTGCCAGGGCCATCACGATAGTCGAACAATTGGGATTGGTGACAATGAACCCATCTATCCCGCGGTCCCGCTGCAGATCAATCAGGCCGAGATGTTCGGGGTTCACCTCAGTTACTACGAGGGGTATATCCGGCTCCATCCGGTGCGAGCTTGCATTGCTGCAGACACCGAGCCCCGCTCGTGCACATTCCGTTTCAATCTCCCCGGCAATTTCGGCAGGGAGGGCAGAGAAGACAATGTCCACGTCCTTAAGACTCCCGACCTTCGTAGGGCTCACCAGGATATCCCCCGCCCGGTCAGGAAACGGAACATCAAGGCGCCACTTTACCACATCGCGATACCGTTTCCCTGCACTTCGCTCTGAAGCTGTCAGCGTCGTCAGATTGAACCAAGGATGCTCAGCCAGGAGCTGCACGAAACGCTGACCGACTGCTCCTGTGGCACCAAGCACTCCGACATTGATCATAGGTAAAAGGAATTATCAGGTCGGAGTTATTAAACCGTTTGTTTTTGGTTTTACTGGTCCAGGCGAATAGCCTCTGACGGACAGACATCCACACAGGAACCACAATCGACACAGAGTTCCTTGTCCACCTTGGCCTTGCCGTCATTGATAGTTATCGCTACCGCCGGACATTCATCAACACAGGTTTCACAGGCGGTACATTTCTCCTCTTCAACTATAGCTGTCATGTTCTCCCTTACCCGTTTCATGATGAAAAAACAAATATGTTTCTATCGTATCATTTTCCTGAAGATTTTGTGAGCTGGAGCACGTCATTCATGCCATAGATGCCTGGTTTCTTTCCGACCACCCAGCGGGTGGCTTTGAGGGCTCCCTGGGCAAAGACCGACCGGTCATACGCCCTGTGCGAGAGCTGGATAGTCTCAAAGTTACCTGAGAAGAGAACGGCATGGTCGCCGACAATATCACCACCCCGGATCACATGGACACCAATCTCCCTGCCGCGCTCCATCATACCCTCCCGGCCGTATTTTTTCTCCCGGGAACCCAGCTCTTCCTCAAGGATCTGGAGGATAGTTTTTGCTGTGCCGCTCGGAGCATCTTTTTTATACCGGTGATGAGCCTCGATAACCTCAATATCATATTCGGGAAGCAGCTTTGCTGCCTCCCGCAGGAGCTGCCAGAAGATGTTCACTCCGATAGAGAAGTTACTTGAGATGACGGCCGGGACGGTTCCCTCGATAGCCCGGGTCATCTCTGCCCGCTGCTCAGGAGAGAATCCTGTCGTCCCGATTACCAGTGCTGTACCGTTTTCGGCAGCGGCTTGTACCGTGGATACGGTTGCAGCGGGGGTGGTAAAGTCAATCAGCACATCGGGTTTCTTCCCCGACAGGAGTTCCCTGATCCGGGCTGACTCCACCACGTCCATACCATATATCGAACCCCCCCGCAGGTCAATACCCCCCACCAGCGTCAGGTCCTGAGCCTCGTTGACCACCCGGCCGACAGTTGAACCCATGCGGCCGAGCGCCCCGCAGACGACAACCTTAATCATAGCAGGCGAGTACCTCCCGGAGCTGCTTGGTTTTTGCCTCATCAAGCTCATCAAGCGGCAGCCTGACCGGCCCGCCAGCCATGCCGCGCAGCTCGACGGCCTTTTTTACCGGGATGGGGTTGGTATCGATAAACATCGCTCTGATGAGCGGGGAGAGTTCATAGTGAAGATCAAGCGCAGTCTCTAAATCTCCTTCGCAGAAGGCATCAAACATGGCAACCATCCTCCCTGGTTCGATATTCGCGGCCACGGATATTACACCGCTTCCACCAAGAGACAGGATAGGGAAGGTCATGTTGTCATCACCGGAAATAACCTGAAAATCTTCATCGAGTGTTCCTTCAAGAATTCTGGATATCTGACCAATATCGCCGGAAGCCTCCTTTATCCCGACAATCCCTGGATGTCTGGCGAGTTCAATAACCAGATCAGGGGTAAGATTCTGGCCCGTCCTCCCGGGGACATTGTACATGATAACCGGGATATCAAGGTCGGCCAGAATGGTGTAGTGTTTGACTAGGCCTGACCGGTTGGGTTTGTTGTAATAGGGGCTGATAACCAGCACTCCGTCAGCACCCAGGTCCTTTGCCGCCTTGGTAAACCTGACTGCCTCAGCAGTGTTATTGGATCCAGTCCCTGCGATAACCGGGACTCTGCCGTTGACCGTTTCGATTGTCGCGGCAATGACCTCCTCGTGCTCTTCAAAGCTGAGGGTTGCCGATTCACCGGTAGATCCGCAGGGGACGATACCGTGCACTCCGTTCTCGATCAGAAACTCGATATTGGATGCAAGACCCTCAAGGTCAAGATCCATGGCAAGATTTCTCTTAAAAGGAGTGATAATTGCAGGAAGAATTCCCTCGAACATACAAGAGGGTAATCTAGTGTCTTCCAGTATTTATTTTTCTTGTGACGTACCCGGCTACCCTGTTCCGGACCCGCTTGCTCTCAATCGTCGTGACTTCTCCAACGATCTGTTTGTTCTCGTCGAAATTATTGGAAAACCTGTTCCCGTATGCCTGGATAAGGTCCAATCCCAGGGCTTTGATGTAGGTAGGTTTGATTCCCATGTATTCTTCTCCGGTTTGTTCTTAAGGTATGCAATCCACTGGCTTAATAAAGTTATGTCGCTGCCCGGTTTACGACTCTTCCGGTTCCTCCTCTTCTGCTATGCGGTTACTGATTTTCAGCATCATGTTCGCCACATCTGCGGGATTCTCCCCGAGTATCCTGACCATGGGTTCCTTGCCGACCGCACCCTTATCATAGATAATATCAGGCACGCCTCCTTTGCAGCAGAAAGCCACACCCCAGTCCATGGTCTGCGTTCCCGGGGGTTCTGCATTCCGGTCAAACGAGCAGAGTTCAAGAAAAAGATCCTGGAGAATCCGGATAATATGGCGGGAATAGCGAATGTTTGCTGCGCTCCGGATGGCAGGGTCAAATTTCATTGTGGTCAGGACAATCCGGGCCACATGGTCACTGGCACCAAATGTGACCGGCCCGACCGGATATGACGTTCCGCGGGATCTGACAATTCTGCCGTCAACCGCTGCAACATCATCCCTGCTTCGTGCACCGGGAAGGGCATAGACGATATTGGTGCCAACTTCGGGGATGAGGGCGGGGTCCATTGACTGGGCAATCTGCTCCACTGCCGCCCGGAGAACACGGAGCACCTCATCCCGCTCTTCTCTGGTCATGATTATCTCCTTATACAACAGGGCCTGTATAAATCATCTCCCAGCTACGGTGAACGGGCAGCAGGGGAACCGTACCAGGTTGGGAAACCAATAAAGGAGAAAAAAGCACACTTCTAACCATGCAGACCAATAACCGCGGTATGGATCCCCGGATCAAGGATATCATCGCCGCATCCTCCTCATTTGTTGTCTTCCTTCTTCTCCTCTTTATATTCCCGATCATCATGCAACCCGGTATCGGATATCTGATTGCCGTGGTGGCATTCATTCTGGTGATGAGTGCTGCAGGATATTTTACCATAGAAAAAATCAGGTAGTGCCGGTAGATTCGGGCTTTTTCCCCATTTTCTTCCTGATCCGGTAGTAATTGAGTGGATGATTGATCTTGTCACAGAGAGTATCACTCCGGACACAGATCCCATAGGTTCTCATTGCAGCACAGGATGGTGCGGTATACTCCGTACCGCCCCTTCCCGAAATATGCTCGACCTGGTACTGGGTCTTTGTTACATCAAAATCCGGTGCCCTGCAATAGAGGGAGATGATTTCTGCTGTCCCCATGCCGATATTATGGAGGAAAGCGGTCAGCGCAAAACGCCCTGCATGCGGGATATTGGTGCCGTTGGTCAATGCAGCAATCAGCACCTGCATACAGGGCGGGAACGATTCTTCTTCGACGGCACCAAACTGCTCCAGCATCGTCTGTTGGAAAATCCCCTGTACCTCATCGACCTGTGCCCGGATGAGATTACAGACCGGATCGGGAACCCGGAGCGGGAGCTGGCGGAGGAGAATGACCCGAATCTGTTCCCTGAGCAGTTCATTCATTTCAAGCGGGGTGACCATTACAAGCCCTTCATGGACCTCACGGTTCACCAGCCGCCATCGCTCCTCATGCAAACCTGCAATAACCTCGATATACTGGGTTACCGGGAGGAAGGGTCTGCGGATATCCAATCCGATACTTCCAGCGATGAATCTTTTTTTTCCCTCATCTTCATCGAGAAGAAAATGGTAAGCCCGCTGTGCCTCGTATCTCACCAGGCGTTCCACCAGGGCACGATCTGATGCACAAGATACGATAATCCTGGCAAGGACATATCCTGATACCGAGATCTTCACACCAAGGCTGTCTGCCGGGAGATCCAGGCGGTCTTCCTTGCGATCTGAGGGTCGCAGCGAGGCCCGGACCCGTTCCATGGCATGTTTGAGGGCTATCTTTCCTGCATTCGACCGGAGGAACTGTTCTACTGAATCTGCATCCCTGCCTATGAACTGCTGCGATTCTTTTAGAAAAGGATATTTGGAAAAATCTTTTAACTCGAGGGCAACCCGCATTCAGTCTGCCTCAATCCGGGGTGCAAGCAGGTACTCCACGTGGCCGTTTCCAGCGGCGATATAGAATGAGAACTTAGCGGGGTGGTCGATACCCAGGGCAACTTCAACTTCGGCGGCTCTGCTCATTACCTTGCCCATATCTTTCAGGTAGTCAAGGGAATACAATGAGCGGGCTTCGACGTTATTGATGAAGTTGACCTCCCCCTTCCCAAACTCCCTCCTGATGTGATCCGTGTCCCCCTCGGCCGCCATGTAAAATATCTGATTCGAGGGATCAATTCCCAGCGCAATCTTGTCGGATACTACCGTTGCTGCTTTAATGGCATTGTTCAGCTCTGCTCCTGAGAGGACTACCTTGCCGGGAAGGTCAATGTTGGGAGGATTTGGATCTTTCCGGATGGTATTTGGGTCAAGGAGGGTGAGTGAATAGCGGTAGCCCTCGAAACTTACTTTCAGCTTATGGCTGTTTTCGGGCAGCTCGAGGGTGATGGTATCATTCTTTCCCATCATGCCGAAGATATTTTTCATCTTTGCAATATCAAGGCCAAGTTCGTCTTTCGAAGAGGAATACGATTCGAATGCCTCTTTTTTCAGGGTGAGAGAGACCATCGCCACGTTTGCTGTATCAACAGCCCGGGTGCTCATACCGTTCTCATCACTATGGAGACGGCATTCGGTCACCAGGGCTGACAGGGCATCTATGGACTCTTTCAGAATATCTGCATCAATCGTTGCTTTTAACATCCTACACCCCTTATATACTCACTATACACTATGCCACCACATTTTTAATAATATCTCCTTTTATTTCAGGAGCAGATACCGTGGATCTTGGAGTTTGCACAGATGGGTTCGCAATGGGGCCGGGATAGCACCTATACAAGGGCAATGAAGGAGGGCTATCGCTCGAGGGCTGCCTACAAGCTGATTGAGATCGAAGAACGGTATCACCTCATCCGGGAGACCGATAATGTCGTTGACCTGGGTGCTGCACCAGGAAGCTGGCTCCAGGTGGTGAGAAACCTCACCCGGGGTGCCGTTATCGGGATAGACCTCTCCCCTATTGCACCCCTTGACGGAGTCCAGACTCTCGTCACCGACATGACCGACCCGTCCCTTCCCGGCAGGGTATACACGCTGATCGGGACCGTGAACGTTGTCATTTCAGACGTAGCACCCAAACTCTCCGGGCATAAGAGTTATGACCAGGCGCGGTCGATAGCCCTGGGAGAAGAGGCACTGAACTTTACCTGCAGGGTCCTTAAACCCGGCGGTAACTTTCTGGTCAAGGCTTTCCAGGGAGAAGACTTCAACTGGCTTCTCGGCAAAATCAGGGACCATTTTCTCTCGGTACGGACGTACCGGAGCAAGGCATCCCGTAAAGGGAGCTCGGAGATCTACATCATTGCCAAGAATTTCGTAAGCACGCATGAAACTGAAAGACCCGTATAACCGGCCGGTAAATAACCTGAGGATAAGCCTGACGCCGGCATGCAATCTCCGCTGCATCTACTGCCATGCCGAGGGAGAGGTGTCATCCCTGAGCCTGCTCCCTGCCGGGCAGATCGGGGAGATCATGCAGATAGCCCGGGAGTTTGAATTCAGGAGTGTAAAATTCACCGGAGGGGAACCCATCCTCCGTCCTGACATTCTTGAGATCATCAGGTCGGTTCCGGAAGGAATGGAGTGCTCCCTGACCACAAACGGAACACTCCTTGCAGGATGTGCCTCAGACCTGAAGGATGCGGGATTATCCCGGGTAAATATCAGTCTTGACAGCCTTGATGGTGAAACATACCACCGGATTACCGGTAAGGACTGCCTGAATGATGTGCTGGAGGGGATCGATGCAGCAATCGAGGCAGGACTGACGCCGGTCAAGCTGAACATGGTGGTCCTCTCCGGGATAAACGAGGGCGAGGTCGAGAATTTTATTCACTTTGTGAGCGGGAACCGGAATCTGGTTCTCCAGCTGATCGAGCTGATGGATCTGAAGGAGTGCCCCTACCACAGCGACCTCAATGAGCTTGAAGATCGAATTGCACAGCACTCATCCCGAATCCTCACTAGAAGAATGCACCACCGCAGAAAATACTGTCTGGATGGATCAGAGGTCGAGGTGGTAAGGCCCCTGCATAATACCGAGTTCTGTGCCTTCTGTAACCGTCTCAGAGTAACTTCCGATGGCAGGCTGAAGCCCTGCCTGCTCAGGACCGACAATCATGTGGATGTCAGGGGGAAATCAGGGCACGAGCTTCGGGAACTCTTTATCGAAGCGGTCCGACGTCGTGCGCCATACTACCGGTAACAGGTGTGCTCCGGTGTCCCGTTGCTAATATATATGACGGCAAGGCACGCATGAATACCTATGCCTTCAGACCAGGAATATGTCCATATTCTTGAACATCTCTACGAAAAATCCCTTATCCTCCATGATCCTTCGCTCTGGCATCCTGTTCTCGATTTCTATTTCGTTGATGCCCTGGCACATATCGATTACAGTGTAGGGCTCATGGCCTACAGCTACCAGTCACCGCGGGTCATCATGTCCGGCCAGTACCTCCGCTGGCGTATTGATGAAGAAAAGCAGGGTGACCGTTCAAAATTTCCGGCATTCATCCGCTGGGTAAAGGAGAAGTATCCCGAGCGTTTTGAACTGCTCCCGGGGTTATGGAGAAGAATTTACGATCCCGATGATGAAGCATGCTATATCAGTTTCCGTATCGTCCTTGACCGGAACACGAGAGATCCGATACGGCCCCACGTGTTCTACCTTATGATTGAAGAGTTCTTCAAGCCGGAATTTTTAAAGAGCCTCTACTCCGATGCATCGCTTGGGATCCTGTTCGAGGAATTCAAAAAACCATCCTGATTTTTTCATGACCATAGAACGCCTCTGTTCAGATATGGTGCGGATAAAGAGCGAAAATCCGCCAGGTGACACGAGAGAAATAATCCAGTATATCCAGGAGTTAACCACATCGCTCGGCATCCCAACAAGGGTCGTGCGGGGGCGGGGTGGAAGGTACAACCTGGTATCACGTTCTCCAGCCGGACAGCTCCTCTTCTGCGGGCATGTCGATGTCGTACCAGCCCTCCCGGATGGATGGGATCACGATCCATTCTCCGGGAAGATCTGTGACGGCAGGGTCCTCGGACGTGGCGCGACGGACATGAAGGGGGGTTGTACATCCATTCTCTGGGCCTGCAGGAGCGTCCTTGATGAGGGACATGACCTCCCCGCTGATCTTGCGTTCGTCTGCGATGAAGAGACCAGCGGTACCTATGGCATCAGGAGACTCCTTGAAAAAAACCTCCTGACTCCCTGCGATTGTCTTATTGCAGAGCCGACCCCGCCACTGAATCCAAACATCGGGCAGAAAGGACTGATGCGCCTCCGCCTCAGATTCTCAGGAGAACCGGGTCATGGGTCGCTGTATCCGGTCAAAGGGGTGAGTGCCATCATGGAAGCCTATGCAGTCCTCGATTATCTTAACGAACTCCACCAGACGCGGTATGAGCCAAAAGATCCGGATCTTTTGCGTCTCATCCACGAATCAGCGGTTATCCTCGATGAGATTCTGGATATGGGTGAGGCAGAGAACATCCTCTCCCGCCTTATGTTCAATCCCGGGAAGATTGAAGGGGGGGAAAAGGCGAACATCATTGCCCAGCGCTGTACACTCGAGCTCGACCTCCGGGTTCCCTGGGGGTGCAGCCTGGCCAGCCTCCTTGAGGCCATCCGGGCCCGTGCACCCCGGGCAGAAATAACCACAGGTACCATGTCAGAACCAAGCACCACCCCCCGGGATGCACGGGTTGTCGGCAGGCTCCTCGAACAGATCCGGAACGTCCATGGACAACCTGCCACCCCTATCGTCCAGTGGGCGGCAAGTGATGCCCGGTACCTCCGGAAGGCAGGATTTCCGGTCGTAGAATATGGTCCGGGGGAGATTCCCGCGCTCCATGCCCTCAATGAATACGTAACCATTGCCTCACTCGAGAATGCTGCTCTGGTCTACGAAGGAATGATGAAACAGTATCTTGCAGATTCCTGATACTGTATACGATTCACGGCGGGACAACTATCGCTATCTCAACGGGACCTTGACGGCCGGGTCTCTTATCACCGGGAAGCTGGCGAAGCGGGTCGTTATGGGTCAGCATGGCCGCGACGACCCAGACCTATGGATTCCGTACAGCCCTAAAGTTTCTTGAGGGCCTGCACCAGCGTTCCGATAGACGCCTTCGCATCGCCATAGAGCATATGCGTATTGTCCCGGTAGAAGAGGTCGTTCTCAATCCCTGCAAAGCCCTTCCCCTGGCCGCGCTTGAGGACGATAACGTTCTTCGCCAGTTCAACATCGAGGATCGGCATGCCGTAGAGAGGGCTGCCCTGCCGGTGCGCTGCCGGGTTGACGACGTCGTTGGCACCGATAACGAGGACCACGTCAGTATCCGGGAACTCGGGATTAATTTCGTCCCGGTCGAACAGGTGTTCGTAGGAGATACCTGCCTCGGCAAGCAGAACATTCATGTGCCCGGGCATCCGCCCGGCAACCGGATGAATAGCGAACTTGACCTGGACGTTCTTACTCTCGAGGAGGTCGGTCAGCTCCTTAACCTTCTGCTGGGCCTGGGCAACCGCCATTCCATAGCCGGGAACGATGATCGCCGTGTTCGCATAGGCCATCATGATCGCCACATCGTCAGCCTCGATTGGCTTCATGCTGCCCTGGATCTCTGTCCCGGTCTCCTCGGTTGCGCCGAAAGCGCCGAAGAGGATATTCGGGATCGAGCGGTTCATCGCACGCGCCATCAGGAGCGTGAGGAGTGAACCTGCGGCACCAACGATAACGCCCGCGATGATCATCGCGTAGTTGGGAGGTGTGAACGAGAATCCGTCAAGCCCGACCGCGAGCCCGGTCAGTGCGTTGAACAGTGAGATCACGACTGGCATATCGGCCCCGCCAATCGGGAGGGTCATCAGGACCCCGAATCCCAGCGAGAGGGCGAAGAACAGCGGGAGATATGTGGTGAACGTGAGCGGGATCCATGACGGCTGCCAGAGGATGAGCAGACCGAATACGACAGCAAGGGCCAGGACTGCCATGTTGATGACCTGCTGACCCGGGAAGGTGATCGGCCGCGGCCGCATCCAGCCCTGTAGCTTCAGGAATGCGATAATGCTCCCCGAGAACGAAACGGCTCCTATGAGGCCTCCAACAACGGCAAGACTGCTGGTGGCGGCAGTGGTTGTGCCGAGAAGATGAACTGCCGCGATTCCGGCCGCCGCACCGCCGCCCATCCCGTTGTAGATCGCGACCATCTGGGGCATGTCAGTCATCGCCACCCGCTTTGCCGCGATATACCCAAGTCCCCCTCCGATGACGATCCCGGTTGCTATCAGGGCGAAGTTGGTGAGGTCCGGAGTCAGGAACGTTACCATCGTCGCAATGAACATTGCGGCACCGGCCCAGACGATTCCGCTCCGGGCAGTGAGGGGATGGCTCATCCGCTGCAGGCCGATGATGAAGATAATGATAGTCGCAAGGTAGACCGGGTCGATTACAGAGGAGAGGTCAACCATCTCAGACCTCCTTTCCAGGCCTCTTTTTATCGGGGTCGAACATCTGGAGGATACGCTCTGTGATGACATAGCCGCCGGTAACATTCGCTGCACCTAGGATGACCGCGACAAAACCGATGATCTGTTCCCCGGTCGTCGTTGCGAGGCCCAGTGCGACCATCGCACCGACAAGCACGATCCCATGAATGAAGTTCGAGCCGCTCATCAGTGGTGTGTGGAGGATGACGGGGACCCGGCTGATGACGACGTAACCGGTAAACGCGGCCAGAATGACGATGTAGAGTGCGGTCCAGAATGCTGATAGCTCTATCACGATATCCCTCCTTCCAACAGATCGCGCGTAGGCCCATGGCGCACTTCGCCTGCGTGGACCAGGAGGCTCGCAGCCAGGATTTCATCGGAAAACTCCCTGACAAGCCCTCCGTCCTTGTCGAAGAGGAGGGCCAGAAATGACTGGAGGTTCTTCGCAAACATCTGGCTCGAGTGGAACGGCACCTGAGCAGGGAGGTTCAGCGGGCCCAGAATTGTAACACCATTCTCCCATACCGTCTTGCCAGGCCGGGTGAGCTCGCAATTACCACCCGATTCGGCAGCCAGATCAACAATGACAGCCCCTGGCCGCATCATTGCGACGGTCTCCCTGGTGATGAGGAGGGGAGCCTTACGACCGGGAATGCTGGCGGTCGTAATGACGATGTCGGCCCGTGCGACGGCGGCCGATACCATCTGCTGCTCTTTCACCTTCTCCTCGGGGGTCAGCTCGCGGGCATAGCCGCCCTGGCCCTCAGCGTTAATTTCAAGCTCGAGGAACCGGGCACCAAGGCTCCGGACCTGCTCGCCTGCGGCCCGTCTGACGTCGTAGGCCTCGACAATGGCGCCGAGCCGCTTTGCCGTGGCGATCGCCATGAGGCCGGCGACTCCGGCACCAAGGATGAGCACGGTGGCCGGTCGGATGGTGCCCGCGGCAGTTGTCAGCATGGGGAGAAACTTCGGGCAGTTTGCAGCGCCCAGTACGGTCGCCATGTATCCGCCTGCTGTCGCCTGAGAACTGAGCGCATCCATACTCTGTGCCCGGGTGATCCGCGGAACAAGTTCAAGGGCGAATGCGGTAACCTTCCGGTCGCGCATCCGGATGACCACTTCAGGATTTCGGGCCGGGTTCATGAACCCGATGACAATAGTACCCTCAACGAGCTGATCAACCTCAGCAACGGTCGGGGGCTGTACACGAAGCATGATCTGGGCACCGTTCACCAGGTCGGTCCGGCTGAATACGATCTTTGCACCAGCGGCTGTAAAGAGATCGTCGGGATAATATGCGCTCATCCCCGCGTCATGCTCGATCCGGACCTCATGGCCTGAACTCGTAAGCTTCTTGACGACCTCGGGTACGGTCGCCACGCGTCTTTCCCCCTCGGCCATCTCCTTTGGAATGGCAATCACAAACGGCATGACTTTTTCACCCAGTACATAATTGATTCCTCCATCGCAACAGTTGTGGTATACTGGTGGGGTGTCAGTCTTTCAATACTTTTCGAACCCGTACTGCGATCCCGCGTGCCGAAGAATGCATTTCGGTTGCACCCATGGCAGCCCTCCCGGTCGCCAGAGCCCGCGGACCTTCCACAAGCACTTCATCACCTTCCCGTATCATGGGATCTGCAGCGATGACCCCTGGCACCAGGATGTCGCCCTGAACCGGAAAATCATCGATTTTTACCCGGTATACTCCCGGGATGGTGTTCCATCCTGCAAACGTCGGGCGCAGGAGACCGGTCCCTGGATCGATTGAGAAGAGCGGCTCTCTCCCCTTCCTGACCGAGAGGCCCGGGTGTTTCCACCGGACGGTCATGCTGCGGGTATCCACATCGATACCGAACTGCCAGGAGAGGATCCCGTGAACCGTATCATGACGCACGGAACGCTCCCCGGACAGAGTATCGCTGAGGCATGCCAGTGATTCATCCGATACCGGCCGGTCTCCCCCGGTGACCTCGAGCTCCACCCCGGCGAGCTCCGCTGCTATCTGTGCAGCCTCGAATGCTCCACCCTCAAGGTGGGCGATTACCCGCCGGTAGGGGTGGCGGGAGAGGAATCCGGCCAGGATGCCGCTGACAAAGGCGAGCTCTTCCCGGTCCCAGTATCCTGTCACTGGGATGTCATAGTGTGCTGCAGGGTAAATCCGTTCGATTTCCCTGGGAACCAGACCCAGCGGCGAGGTGATGACCAGCTCCGCTGCCCTCCCGGCAATAGCCCGGGTAAACCGGCGGTGACTCTGAGAGAGGGAGTACGGTTTTCTTGCAGAACAGGGGAGGAGGACGGCCACCTCTCCCTTTGGCGGGATATACCGCCCGAGTACCCGGTCGGCAAACCTCCGAACTTCCGGCCGGGAGAGGGCTTCCCCGCTCATGGCGCCGAGCCGGACACTGCGGGCGACCGGTGACCGTTCTTCCATGAAGCGGGCATGGCAGTCGAGGAAGCGGAGGATCGCCACGTGGGCTGCCGCCATCCGCGCCCGGCATTCGGTGAATTCGCGGAATTGTTGCGCGGCAATGAACTGCCGGACAAGGGCCAGCTCTCTGTCGAGCGCCAGCCGGTTATGCACAAGGAGATCGGATTTCCCGCAGCCCGGGCAGGCGCAAGTACCCTCTTCCATGGTCTCACGGGAGAATTCACCTTCCGGGAGACAGAACCGGTCCC
>Ga0209254_10000822_pt1 | contig 26929 bp, 25 predicted proteins | sample FrelakmetDIP11DI_FD_187148 | JGI IMG/M metagenome (GOLD analysis project Ga0209254, IMG submission 187148) | Freshwater lake sediment microbial communities from the University of Notre Dame, USA, for methane emissions studies - DIP11 DI (SPAdes)... | ecosystem: Environmental > Aquatic >...
CCCAGCCTCGCCGACCGCCCCCGTTCGCCCGCCGCGGTTGACGTGGGTCAAGCCGCAGCTCGTCGGGGGACGACCTGTTTTCGGAAACCGCACTCGGCTCGCGTTACCCTCGGGATTGCGGCGGCTGCGAGTGGCCGGCGCGACTCCGGGATCGGAAATGCGGCCTTCGGCAGCCCCAGCCGTCGAGAGCGACGAAGACACCTCCTGCTTCCACTGCGGCGACCAGCTGTCCCCGGCGACGCGGCGTCGTGCACGCGTGGCAGGCGAATGGCGATCGTTCTGCTGCCCAGGATGCGAAGCGGTGGCGCAGGCGATCGTCGGACAGGGGCTCGCGGACTACTACCGGGTCCGGGAGTCCTTGCCGGCGAAGCCCGATACGATGGCCGCTACTGCGACGGAAGCGGCAGCGGTCGACCTCGCGGTTTACGACGACGTTGCGGTGCAGTCGGCTTTCGTCACCGCTGCGGCAAACGGTGAGCGCGAGGCGGCACTGTTGCTGGAAGGGATCCGCTGCTCGGCGTGCGTTTGGCTGAACGAGGAAACGCTGCGCCGCGTCCCCGGTGTCACCGCCGCGGAAATCAACTACGCGACGCATCGCGCCCGAGTCCGCTGGGATCCGCAACGGGTGCAGCTCTCGCGCATCCTGGCAGCGATCAGCGGGATCGGCTACCGCGCCTACCCCTACGACCCCAGGCGGCTCGAAAGCGTTCGGGGTACGGAGCGCCGAGAAGCGCTGTGGCGCCTCTTCGTCGCCGGCTTCGGGATGATGCAGGTGATGATGTACGCGGTCCCGGTCTACCTCGCCGAAGAGGGGACCATGTCGGCGGACATCGAGGGGCTCATGCGCTGGGCAAGCCTCGTCCTGACGCTGCCCGTGGTGCTCTACTCGGCTCAGCCGTTCTTCCGCGGGGCGCAGCGCGACTTCCGTCTGCGGCGCCTCGGCATGGACGTTCCCGTGGCGCTCGGCATCGCGGTCGCCTTCGGCGCGAGCGTGTGGGCGACGCTGACGCGCTCCGGAGCGGTGTACTTCGACTCGGTGGCGATGTTCGTGTTCCTGCTGCTGCTCGGGCGCTACCTGGAGCTGCGGGCCCGGCAGGAGGCCGCCAGCGCCATCCAATACCTCGCCAAGCTCCAGCCGGAGCTCGCCGAACGGTTCACGGACTTCCCGACATCAAGGCAGACCGAGACGGTGCCCGCGGCGAAACTGAAGCCCGGCCAGATGATCCTCGTCAAGCCCGGCGCGGTCGTCCCCGCGGACGGCGTCGTCACGGAGGGGCGCGGGGAGGTGGCGGAAGCAATCATCACCGGCGAAAGCCGCGCCGTTCCGAAACCGGCGGGCGCGAGCGTGATCGGCGGCTCGGTCAATGTCGGCGGGCCGCTCGTGGTGCGCGTCGAATGCGTCGGACCCGATTCGATGCTCGCAGGCATCGTCAAGATGGTCGAGAGGGCGGTCGGCGAGAAGCAGCGCATCGCCGAGCTCGCCGACCGCTATGCGCACTGGTTCGTGGTCGCCATCCTCGCCATCGCCGCGCTTTCCGCCGCGGCCTGGCTCGTCCTCGACCCGCCCCGGGCGCTGTGGATCGCGGTGGCGGTGCTGGTGGTCACCTGCCCGTGCGCGCTCTCCCTCGCCACGCCCGTTGCACTGACGGCCGCGACCGGCGAGCTCGCGCGCAACGGTTTCGTGGTGACGCGCGGCCACACCATCGAGGCGCTCGCAGCCGCCACCGATGTCGTGTTCGACAAGACGGGGACGCTGACTCGGGGCGAGATGCGCGTGATCTCGGTGGAGCCGCTCGGCGCGTCCGGACCTGACGAATGCCTTGCGCTCGCCGCTGCTCTGGAGCAGGGCTCCGAGCATCCGATCGCGCGCGCCGTTCTCTCCGCGGCGCGCGAGCGCCGTCTCGCGATCCCGGCCGCCGAGCAGCTCGATTCGCATCCGGGCCTCGGGGTCGTGGGCCGCGTCGAGGGCAGCACCTGCGCCGTCGGCCGGCGGTCGTTCGTCGTGCGCTCGAAGGACGAGTCCGATGCAGAGGAGGCCGTCGCGCACACGGTCGTCTGGGTGGCCCGCGACGATGCGCCGCTCGCGCGCGTCGTCATCGGCGACGTGCTGCGGCCCGAAGCCGCTGATGCGATCGCGCGCATCCGAGCAACGGGGCGCCATGTGCACCTGCTCTCGGGCGACGCGCTGGGTCCCGTGAGCCACGTGGCGAGCGCGCTCGGCCTCGACTCATGGCGTGCAGGTGCGAGCCCTGCGGACAAGTGCGACCACGTCGCGAGCCTGCAGGCGGAGGGACGCCGCGTGTGCATGGTGGGCGACGGCGTGAACGACGCGCCGGTACTCGCGAAGGCAGCGGTGTCGATCGCGATGTCGGGGGGCGCGCACCTCGCCCAAGTGCACGCAGACGCGGTACTGCTGTCGGGCCGGCTCGACCGGCTCGTGGACGCGCTCGCGCTCTCCACCCGCACGCTTCGCGTGATCCGTCAGAACCTCGCCTGGGCGTTCGCATACAACCTCGTCGCCGTTCCGCTCGCCGTCGCGGGGCTCGTCACGCCGTGGCTGGCAGGCCTCGGAATGTCCGCGTCCTCGCTTGCCGTCGTGCTCAACGCGCTGCGGCTGCGGCGGACGACGGGTGCGCCGGGCGCGTCCGAGCAGCATCCCGCAGTCCAGGGCGCGGCGGTCTGAGCGGCAATGGACGTCCTTTACCTCCTCATCCCGCTGTCGGTCGTCTTCGTGTTCCTCATCGGCGTGGTGTTCTGGTGGGCACTGCGCAGCGGACAGTTCGACGATCTCGAGGGGCCGGCGCTGAAAATCATTCTCGACGACGACACGCCGCAGCCGTCGCCGGACGCGACGCGCGAAGACAGCGACGCGAGCGATCGCGAGAAGCGTGTGCAGGAGCATCAACGTCGGTGAAGCGAGATCGCGTTTTGTCCAAGCTTCTCCGCTAGATGCGTTGCTCCAGCGCCCGGAGCCGTTTGATCTACGTCAAACGTGCAGGGACCTCGGTCGATAGCATCGGTCGCACCCGATTGCGCACCGCGCAACGCCCGTGCAATCGTACGAGGAGCTTCGCAACGACGGAGGTGTTGGCGTGAACGGAACCTACAATTACAAGGTCGTGCGGCAGTTCGCCATCATGACCGTGGTCTGGGGCATCGTGGGCATGCTCGTCGGCGTGATCGTCGCCGCGCAGTTCATCTGGCCTGACCTTACCTTCGGCATTCCGTTCCTCTCCTTCGGCCGCATCCGCCCGCTGCATACCAACGCGGTGATCTTCGCATTCGGCGGCTCGGCGCTGTTCGCGACCTCCTACTACGTCGTGCAGCGCACGTGCCACACGCGCCTGTTCTCGGACGGACTGGCGAGCTTCACGTTCTGGGGCTGGCAGCTCGTCATCGTGCTTGCCGCGATCACGCTGCCGCTCGGAATCACCACGAGCAAGGAGTACGCGGAGCTCGAGTGGCCGATCGACATCCTCATCGCGGTCGTGTGGGTCGCCTACGCGATCGTCTTCTTCGGCACGCTCTGGAAGCGCAAGACCTCGCACATCTACGTGGCCAACTGGTTCTTCGGCGCGTTCATCCTGACGGTCGCGATCCTGCACATCGTGAACAGCGCGGCGATGCCCGCGGCGCTCTGGAAATCGTACTCGGCATACGCCGGCGCGCAGGACGCGATGGTGCAGTGGTGGTACGGCCACAATGCAGTGGGCTTCTTCCTCACCGCCGGCTTCCTCGGGATGATGTACTACTTCGTGCCGAAGGCGGCCGGCCGGCCGATCTATTCGTATCGGCTGTCGGTGGTGCACTTCTGGGCGCTGATCTTCACCTACATGTGGGCCGGCCCGCACCACCTGCACTACACCGCGCTGCCCGACTGGACGCAGTCGCTCGGCATGATCTTCTCGCTCATCCTGCTCGCGCCGTCCTGGGGCGGGATGATCAACGGCATCATGACCCTCTCGGGTGCCTGGTACAAGCTGCGCGAGGACCCGATCCTCAAGTTCCTGATCGTGTCGCTCTCGTTCTACGGGATGTCGACCTTCGAAGGGCCGATGATGTCGGTGAAGACGGTGAACGCGCTCTCGCACTACACCGACTGGACCATCGGCCACGTGCACTCCGGCGCGCTCGGCTGGGTGGGGATGATCTCGATCGGCTCCATGTACTACCTCATCCCCCGGCTCTTCGGTCAGACGCAGATGGCGAGCATGCGCCTGGTGACGCTCCACTTCTGGGTGGCGACCATCGGCATCGTGCTCTACATCGCCGCGATGTGGATCGCGGGCGTGACCCAGGGCCTGATGTGGCGCGCCGTCAACGCCGACGGCACGCTCACCTACACGTTCGTCGAGAGCACCAAGGCGAGCATGCCCTTCTACTACATCCGCCTTCTCGGCGGCACCCTGTACTTCAGCGGGATGCTCCTCATGGCGTGGAACGTGATGAAGACGGTCGCCGGCCAGCGCGCGGTGGACGCGCCGATCCCGGCCGCCGCACACGCCTGACCGGGGGAGCGCTGGAAATGGCCTTTACGCACGAGAAGATCGAGAAGAGCCCGACGCTCCTCATCATCCTCACCCTGCTCGCGATCAGCGTCGGTGGCCTGGTGGAGATCGTCCCGCTCTTCTTCCAGAAGTCGACGACGACACCGGTGGCGGGCATCAAGCCCTACGACCCGGTACGGCTCACCGGACGCGACGTGTACGTCCGCGAGGGCTGCTACAACTGCCACTCGCAGATGATCCGCCCGTTCCGTGCCGAGGTGGAACGCTACGGGCCGTACTCCGTGGCGGGCGAGTCGGTCTTCGACCACCCCTTCCAGTGGGGCAGCAAGCGCACGGGCCCGGACCTCGCCCGCGTCGGCGGGCGCTACAGCGACGAGTGGCATCGCATCCACTTCATGAATCCGCGCGACGTGGTGCCCGAATCGATCATGCCCGCCTACCCCTGGCTCGCCAGCGCCGCCGCGGATGCATCGCTGATCCAGTCGAAGATGCGCGCGCTGCGCACCGTCGGCGTTCCCTACACCGACGAGGAGATCGCGGGCGCGCCGAAAGAGCTCGAGGGCAAGACGGAGCTCGACGCCCTGATCGCGTACCTGCAGGGCCTTGGCGTGGACATCAAGTCGAAGCAGGGCGGGTGAGGGTGGACATCAACGACATCCGGGCGGTGCTGACGGTCGCGATGTTCGCCGCCTTCATCGCCATCGTCCTGTGGGCGTACAACGGCCGTCGCAAGGCCTGGTTCGATTCGATCGCGCGCTCGATCCTCGACGACGAGGAAGAAGCCGCGGTCGCGCGGAAGCGTGTCGGGGAAAAGCAATGAACGAGTTCACCAGCGGGTTCTGGCCGTTCTACATCGCCATCGTCACGGTGATCTCGATCATCGTCTGTGCGGTGTTCCTGTACAGCCAGCAATCGGCGAAGATCACCCTGAAGGGCGGCAAGGTCGATACCACCGGCCACGTCTGGGACGAGGACCTGCGCGAGTGGAACAACCCGCTGCCGAACTGGTGGCGCTGGCTCTTCTACATCACGGTGGTCTTCGGGCTCCTCTATGTGGTGCTGTATCCCGGCCTCGGGCTGATTCGCGGCTACTTCGGCTGGAGCTCGGGCAGGCAGTACGAGGACGAGATGAAGAAGGCCGAGGCGCAGTACGCCCCGCTCTACCAGAAGTACGCTGCGATGAGCGTCGAGCAGCTCGCCGCCGATCCCGGTGCGCGTCAGATCGGACAGAACCTGTATCTCAACTACTGCGCGCAGTGCCACGCGTCGGACGCGGGCGGGAGCAAGGGCTTCCCCAACCTGCGCGACAACGACTGGCAGTGGGGCGGCGCGCCGGCGGCAATCGAGGCGACGATCGCGAACGGCCGACGTGCGGTGATGCCGCCCTTCGGGCAGGCCCTCGGAGGTGAAGGGACGAAGGACGTGGCCAACTACGTGATGTCGCTCTCCGGCATGGCCGCCGATCCGATCCGCGTCGCCAAGGGCAAGCCGCTTTTCGCCGCCAACTGCGCCGCCTGCCACGGGCCCGAGGGCACGGGCAACCCGGCGTTGGGCGCGCCCAACCTGACCGACAAGAGCTGGCTCTACGGCAGCGCCGAGCCGACGATCATCCAGACCATCGGGCAGGGTCGCAACGGCGTGATGCCGCCGTGGAAAGACCGGCTGGGCGAAGAGAAAGCGAAGCTCCTCACCGCCTACGTCTGGGGCCTCTCCAACGCGCCGGCGAAGTGAGGCGGCAACGAACGATACAGGACGAGTGGCAGCCGTGAACGACCGGCTGAATGCGGCGGTAGCGCAGACTGCAGAAGCGGCGGAGGTCGAGCAGAGCCTCTACGAGGTCCGCAAGAAGATCTACCCGCGTGCCGTCAGCGGCGTGTTCGCCGGCTGGCGCTGGGGATTGGTCTGGCTGACGCAGGTCATCTTCTACGGCCTGCCCTGGCTCAGCTGGAACAACCGGCAGGCTGTCCTCTTCGACCTCGGCGCGCGGAAGTTCTACATCTTCGGCCTGGTCTTCTGGCCGCAGGACTTCATCTACCTCACCGCGCTGCTGATCATCGCGGCGTACTCGCTCTTCCTCTTCACCGCGATCGGCGGCCGTCTGTGGTGCGGATACGCCTGCCCGCAGACCGTCTACACGGAGATGTTCCTCTGGGTCGAGCGGAAAGTGGAGGGCGAGCGCGCGGCGCGCATGCGGCTCGACCAGTCGGCGATGAGCGGCCACAAGTTCGCGCTCAAGGCGCTCAAGCACGCCGTCTGGATCGCGATCGCGCTCTGGACCGGCTTCACCTTCGTCGGCTACTTCACGCCGATCCGCGAGCTGCTGCACCAGGTCGCCGCCTTCGACCTCGGCGGCTGGCAGGCCTTCTGGATCCTCTTCTACGGCTTCGCCACGTACGGCAACGCCGGCTGGATGCGCGAGCAGGTCTGCAAGTACATGTGTCCTTACGCGCGCTTCCAGAGCGCGATGTTCGACAAGGACACGATGATCGTCACCTACGACCCGGCGCGCGGCGAACCGCGCGGGGCGCGCTCCCGCAAGGCCGATGCCAAGGCCCTGGGGATGGGCGACTGCGTCGACTGCACCATGTGTGTCCAGGTCTGTCCGACCGGCATCGACATCCGCGACGGCCTGCAATACGAGTGCATCGGCTGCGCTGCATGCATCGACGCCTGCGACCAGGTGATGGCGAAGATGGGGTATCCGAAGGGACTCATCCGCTACGCCACCGAGAACGCCATCACCAACCGCTGGGACACGTCGCGCATGCTCCGGCGCGTCGCGCGTCCGCGAACCATGATCTACACGGCCATCCTCGGACTCATCGTCGCGGTGGTCGGCGTCTCGCTCTACAATCGCGTGCCGCTCAAGGCTGACTTGGTGCCCGACCGCGCCGCGATCGGCCGCGAGGTGGACGGCGAGCTCGAGAACGTGTATCGGCTGCAGGTGATGAACACGCGCGAGCACGCGCATCGCTACCGCATCAGTGTCGGCGGTCTGCCCGGCCTGCGCATCGACGGCGAGGACGAAGTGGACATGGCGCCCGCCTCGACGCGGCAGGTGCCGATCCGCCTGCGCGTGCCCGTCAGCCAGGCGCCCGAGAAGGGATCGCACAAGATCGAAGTCCGGCTCGAGGCGGTGGACGATCCATCGCTGCGGGTGAATGAGAAGACCGTCTTCCTCGTCCGGTGAACCGATGAACACGCTTGCCGCCAAGCGCCCCCCGTCCCGGCCGTGGTATCGCGAACCTTGGCCCTGGTTCCTCCTGGCGATCCCCGGCGCAGCGGTGCTCATGGGGGTTGTGATGATCGTGCTCGCCGTGCGCACCAACGACGGACTTGTCGCCGAGGACTACTACAAGCAGGGGCTCGCCATCAACCAGGTCCTGGATCGGGAGACGCGCGCCCGCCAGCTCGGCATCGTCGCCCAGGTCACGGTCGCCTCCGACCAGTCGCGCGTCTTCGTGCGCTTCACGGCGCCCGAGGGTGCGGTGAAAGCGCCCGTGCTGACGCTCGTGCATCCGACCCGCGCCGGGCAGGACCAGCGCGTGCCACTCGTGCGGACGCCGGCGGGCGAGTACGAAGGCGCTCTCGCGGCGGTCGTTCCGGGCCACTGGCGCGTCGTGGTGGAGGACCGTGACGCCGGCTGGCGATTGCAGGGCGCGTGGCATACTGAGCAGGGCTCGATGGAGTTGCGGCCCCTGGGCTGAAGGAGGCCGAAGGCTGCCGGGTGCTTACTGCCCGCGCCGGTGGAACGCTGCGGGGACAGCCCGTGCGCGAGGAAGCGCGAGACTTCCATGGAGGAGGGCGACATGCATCGACTGATGTGGATACTCTGGCCGGCGTTTCTCGTCGCCGGCGTCGGCACGGCCGTCTTCTTCACCGTTTTCGATCCGGTCGAGCTGCGCTTCTTCGGCGACACGGTCGAGGGAACGAACCGTACCGCCGTCTATTCCGCAGGGTTCTTCCTCTTCTGGGCCCTCGCCGCCGGCTCCAGCGCGCTCACCTGCTATCTGCAGCGCACCTCGGCCGAGGTCAACCGCGTGGGCCCGCCCGCCAGTCGTGTGGCGAGCGAGCCCGGTAAGTCGGAGCGCAGCGGACGCGCCTGACCTTTCGGACCCTCCTGCAGAGAGAGCCATGTTCAAGAACATCCTGATTCCGACCGACGGCTCGGCGCTCTCGCGCAAGGCGATCAAGGCGGGCATCACCTTCGCGCAGTCGCTCGGCGCAAAGGTGACCGGGTACTACGGCATGGAGGCGCTGCAGCCGTACGTGTTCGGTGACGGCTACGTCATCGACCGCGGTACGATGGATCAGCTCGACCGGCAGGCCAAGGCGGCCGGCGAGAAGTACCTCGCGGAGATCGCCAAGGCCGCTGCTGCCGCCGGCGTGACGTACGAAGGACTGATCACCAAGCCGCCGACGGCCTACGAGGGCATCATCGACGCCGCCAGGAAGAAGAAGTGCGACGCGATCTTCATGGCCTCGCACGGGCGCGGCGATCTCAAGTCACTCCTCCTGGGCAGCGTGACCCACAAGGTGCTTTCGCACTCCAAGCTGCCGGTGATCGTCTACCGCTGATAGGGATCAGGACTCAGGGATCAGATCCGAGGCGCAGAACCGGAGCAGCCGCGTGCACGGCTGATGTGCCGAACGTCCCACGTGGATGCCGAGCTTCCGATCGGAGGTCCGAAAAGGAAACGGGCGGCAACGCCGCCCGTTCTGATTCCTGATCGCCTGACCTCTGATCCGTGCTACGCGGCGTGCCCGCGCTGGCCGAGCAGGTCCTTGAGGCCGTCGACGTTGGTGATGCGGATGTGCTTCTGCTGCACGCTCACCAGCCCCTCGTCCTGGAACTTCGAGAAGAGACGGCTCACCGTCTCGAGCTTGAGACCCAGGTAGCTGCCGATCTCCTCGCGCGTCATGCGCAGGTGGAACTCGGCCGGGGAGTAGCCGCGAGCGAGGAAGCGCTGCGAGAGATTGAGCAGGAACGCCGCGAGGCGCTCCTCCGCGCGCATCGAGCCGAGCAGCATCATGACGCCCTGGTCGCGCACGATCTCGCGGCTCATCACCTTGTGGAACTGGTGCTGGAGGTTGCGCACCTCGCGCGCGAGCTCCTCGAGGCGGGCGAAGGGGATGACGCACACTTCGCCGTCCTCGAGCGCCGTCGCGTTGCAGCTATGGCGGTCGGGGCCGATGCCGTCCAGCCCCATCATCTCGCCCGGCATGAAGAAGCCGGTCACCTGATCGCGGCCGTCCTCGAGCAGGACGTTCGACTTGAAGAAGCCGGCCCGGATCGCGTAGAGCGACGCGAACGGGTCGCCGCTGCGATACAGGGCCTCGCCGCGCTTCACGCGCTTGCGCGTATACACGAGCTGATCGAGGTGCTCGATCTCCTCGTGCGAGAGTCCCATCGGCAGGCAGAGCTCCTTCAAGCTGCACGCCGAGCAGACGGTCTTGAGTTGGTGGAGGTTGATCGTGCGGTAGGCAGCCTGGCTCATGCGATCCACTCTTGCCGGTAGCGTTTGATCCACGTCAAGGGGCGTCCGCACGTCGTCCCCACACTCACGCCCTAGACCTTGCGGGTGCTGTACGTGAACGCGCGCGACGAACTCGTCATCGACCCCGAGCTCCTGCGTCGATTCGACCGTCCTGGGCCTCGTTACACTTCCTATCCGACTGCGGACCGGTTCGTCGAGGCGTTCGGACCCGACCAGTATCGGGTGGCGCTCTCGAACCGTGCGATCGGCGGCATCTCCAGACCGCTCTCATTATACGTCCACCTTCCGTTCTGCAACACCATCTGCTACTACTGCGGCTGCAACAAGATCATTACGAAGGACCACGGCCGCTCCGCGAAGTACCTCAAGTACCTTGGGCGGGAGATGCGGCTGATCACCGACGTGATCGGGTCCGGTCACCGCCTGGAGCAGTTCCACCTCGGCGGCGGCACGCCCACCTTCCTCACCCGCGAGGAGCTCGGCGAGCTCGTGGGCTCGGTGGGCGAGCACTTCGGATTCGTCGCGGACGGCGAGTACTCGATCGAGGTCGATCCGCGTTCGTGCAACGCGGAAACCGTGGGGACGCTGGCGCGACTCGGGTTCAACCGCATCTCGGTGGGTGTGCAGGACTTCAACCCCGAGGTGCAGAAGGCGGTGAACCGCCTTCAGCCGCTCGAGCTCACCGAGAGCGTGATCCACGCGGCGCGCGAGGCGGGATTCAAGTCGCTCAACCTCGACCTGATCTACGGCCTGCCCAAGCAGACCGTCACGACGTTTGCCGACACGCTGCGCGAGGTGCTGCGCATCGCTCCCGACCGGATCGCGCTCTACAACTACGCCCATCTGCCCGCCGTCTTCAAGCCGCAGCGGCGGATCGCCGAAGCCGACCTGCCGAGCGCGGAGGAGCGCCTCGAGATTCTCTCGCAAGCGATCCATACCTTGACGTTCGCCGGCTACACCTACATCGGCATGGATCACTTCGCCCGTCCGGAGGATGAGCTGGCGGCAGCGCAGCGGCGAGGGCGGCTGCACCGGAACTTCCAAGGATACTCCACGCGCGCGGAATGCGACCTGGTGGCGCTCGGAATCTCGGCCATCAGCGGCCTGGCGAGCGCCTACAGCCAGAACGTCAAGACGCTGGACGATTACTACGACCGGCTCGACCAGGGGATCCTGCCCGTGATGCGGGGTATCGAGCTGACGGCCGACGACCTGGTGCGCCGCGCCGTCATCCAGGCGCTCATGTGCCATTTCCAGGTCTCGGTGAGCGCGATCGAGATCGCCTACCTCATCGAGTTCGAGCGCTACTTCGCGCCGGAGCTTGCCGCGCTGCGCGAGTACGAGGATCTCGGCCTGGTCAAGCTCGAGGGCGACTGGATCAGCGTGACGCCCCGCGGGCGCCTGATCGTCCGCATCATCGGCATGGTCTTCGATCGCTACCTGCGCGAGTCCGAGCAACGCGCCCGCTATTCCAAGGTGATATAAGCAGCGGATGTCCTCCCTCGCAGCGACGGCCTTCGTCCTGGGCCTGCTCGGCGGCGTTCATTGCGTGGGCATGTGCGGCGGGATCGTCGCGGCGCTCGCTTTCCGGCCGGGTAAGCCTGCGGATCGGCCGGCCTGGTCGCTCCAGCTCGGCTATAACGCCGGCCGCGTCGCGAGCTACACCGCGGCAGGCGCCGCCGCCGGCCTCGTCGGCAGCCTCGGCACGCTGCTCGACCGGCTGCTGCCGCTGCAGGTCGCCCTCTACGTCCTTGCGAACGTCCTGCTGGTCCTGCTCGGGCTGTACCTCGCCGGCTACGGCACGATGGTGCCGAAGCTCGAGGCGGCAGGCGGCGCAGTGTGGCGCTTCGCCCAGTCGCGCGGTCTCACCTTGCGCAGTGCCACGACGCCGCGGGGGGCGCTCGCGACCGGTCTCGTGTGGGGCTGGATTCCCTGCGGGCTCGTGTACAGCGCGCTCGCGCTGGCGCTGCTGAGCGGCGGCCCCGCCCCCGGCGCCATGGTGATGCTCGCCTTCGGGCTGGGGACGCTGCCGAACCTGCTGCTCTCCGGTGCACTCGCGGGCAAGCTGCGCCGCTGGGTCCGGGATCGTCGCTGGCGCATCGTGGCCGGCGCACTCGTCGTGCTGATGGGACTCGTGGGCCTGGCGCGCGCGCCCGGGGTCGCCGAGCACGTGCGCGAGGCGCTGCTTTGCGTCGTCTGAAGCCTGGCTGAACGTCCGCGCGCTGGGAACGCGCTACGGGGCCGTGCGCACGGCCCGCGGCGACGAACAGCGCTCGAGAATCGAGGCCCGCGCCTCCGCGGTTTGGGTATGATGAACGCGAGGGGCGCCGGCCAACGGTGTTCGCAGGCGGAAAGGAAGAGTCGTGTCGATACTCCTCGCAGTGGACGGTTCCGAGTCCGCGCTGTCGGCGACGCGCAATGTCGTGGCGCTCGCGGCCCGCCTCCGGGAGGCACCGAAAGTCGAGCTCGTCACGGTGCATCTGCCGGTGCCGCAGATCGGTGGGCTCTCGAGCGTCGTGTCGCGCGAGGCCCTGGACCGGTACTACCGCGAGGAGGGCGAGGCTGCGCTGGCCGAAGCGCGGAAGATCCTCGACGACGCGGGCATTTCGTACAGCGCGCATGTCTTCGTCGGCAAGCCGGCGCACACCATCGTGGAGCAGGCCGAGCGCCTCGGCTGCGAGGCCATCTTCATGGGCACCCGCGGCCTGAGCTCGGTCTCGAGCGTGCTCGTCGGCTCGTGCGCGATCAAGGTCCTGCATCTCGCCCGCGTTCCCGTGATGCTGGTGCATTAGGGGTCTGCGATGAAACGCCGTGCCTTGCGGCGCAACCTGCGGAACGAGGGAAGCCGGGCGGACGCGGCCGGACGTCGATCCACCGACATCGTCATCGCGGCGCGTCGGCGATCGCCCTGCGCGCCGCAAGACCTGCGCTCGGCCGGCGTGGGAATGTGCCTGGTGCGCCGCGTTGCGTGGCCGGCGTCCGGCTTCGCGAATCTTCCCTAGTCGCTTCCGAGCGCCGTGTGGTCGTCGCGTCCGCCTTCGTCCCGATCCCGGGCGTCGCCCTCGCCGGGAAAGCCGGGTGAGACGATGGACACGCCGCAGGAAACCCGCCCGCGCCCGAGCATCAGCCCCGCGACCCGCTCGCTCGAGCTCGCGCTGGAGGGGATGACCTGCGCCGCCTGCGCGACGCGCATCGAGAAGACGCTCAATCGGCTGGACGGCGTCGAAGCCACGGTCAACTTCGCCACCGAGACGGCACATGTCCGGTTCGCGCCCGGCACCACCGATCTCGACCAGCTCATCGGCGCAGTGCGCAAGGCGGGCTACGACGCGCGCCTCCACGAGCCGATGCAGCCCGTGGATCACCGCCGGGAGAACCGCGCCGCGCTGCGCGACTTCCTCGTCGCGGCGATCTTCACCGCGCCGCTCATGCTCGAGATGGCCGCAATGGCGACCGGGCGGCACACCGCCTGGGTGCCGTTGTGGCTGCAGCTCGCGCTCGCGACCCCGGTGCAGTTCTGGTCGGGCGCGCGCTTCTACCGCGGCGCGTGGAAGAGCCTGCGTGGCGGCGCCGCGAACATGGACTTGCTGGTCGCGCTGGGGACGAGCATCGCGTACCTCTACAGCGCCGTGGTCACCGTGGCGCGACTCGGGCCGCCGCACCATGCCTACTTCGAGGCCGGTGCGGCGGTGATCACGCTCGTCCTGCTCGGCAAGCTGCTCGAGTCGCGCGCCAAGGCGCGCGCCGCGGCAGCGTTGCAGGCGCTCGCGCGGCTGCAGCCGAAGACGGCCTGGGTACGTTCCGGACAGGGGCTGCGCGAAGTGCCGGTGGAAGAGGTGCGGCGCGGGGACGAGTTCATCATCCGGCCCGGCGACGTCGTCCCGGTCGACGGCGAGGTGATCGACGGCGCATCGGCGATCGACGAGGCGATGCTGACGGGCGAGAGCGTGCCGGTGCCGAAGGCGCCCGGTCGTCGCGTGTTCGCCGCCACCGTCAATGCCGACGGCCTGCTCACCTGCAAGGCCACCGGCGTCGGGCAGGCGACCGTGCTCGCGGGAATCATGCGCGTCGTCGCGCAGGCGCAAGGGTCGAAGGCGCCGGTGCAGCAGCTTGCGGACAAGGTGTCCGCCGTCTTCGTGCCGGCGGTGCTCGGCGTCGCGGCGCTGACGTTCTTCGCCTGGCTCGCGCTCGGCACGCTCGAGCAGGCGATGGTGAACGCGGTGGCGGTGCTCGTCATCGCCTGCCCGTGCGCCCTCGGCCTCGCGACGCCGACGGCCCTCATGGTCGGCATCGGCCGCGGTGCGAAGGCGGGGATCCTGATCCGCAACGCCACGGCGCTCGAACATGCCGGCAAGCTGCAGGTCCTGGCGGTGGACAAGACGGGCACCCTCACCGAGGGTCGCCCACGGGTCACGCGCGTCGTCACGGTCGGCTCGGCACGCGAGAACGACGTCCTCGTGGCGGCAGCGACGCTCGAGCGCGGCTCCTCGCACCCGCTCGCGCGCGCGATCGTCGAGCTCGCGGCCGCGCGCGGGCTCGAGCTGCGGATGCCGGAGGGGCTGACGTCGGTGCCCGGCAAGGGTGTCTCGGGCGTCGTCGGCGGGCAGCCGGCGCGCGTCGGTTCGGTGGACTTCGTCGGCGAGCTCGGCGTCCGCTGGGATCCGGGGCAGGTGCGCGAGTTCATCGACGCCGGCGAATCGGTCATCGCGGTGGCACGCGCCGGGCGCCTGATCGGGTACGTCCTCGTCGCCGACCAGCTTCGCAGCACCAGCGCGAGCGCCGTGGCGCGGCTGCGCGAGATGGGCGTGCGCGTCGTCATGATCTCCGGCGATCACGAGACGACGGCGCGGGCCGTGGCGCTTTCGAGCGGCATCGAGGAGTACCGTGCCGGGGTGCTTCCCGCCGCCAAGGCCGCTGCAGTGCAGGCGCTGCGCGCGAAGGGGAATGTCGTCGGCATGGTCGGCGACGGCATCAACGACGCGCCCGCGCTGGCGGCGGCCGACGTGAGCTTCGCGATCGGCAGCGGCACCGGCGTGGCGATCGACACCGCCGACGTGACCCTGATGCGCGACGACCTGCGGGCGATACCCGACGCGATCGACCTGTCGCGGCGCACGAACGCCAAGGTGCGGCAGAACCTGTTCTTCGCCTTCGTGTACAACGTGCTCGGGATTCCGCTCGCGGCGATGGGCATGTTGTCGCCGGTCATCGCGGGCGCAGCGATGGCTGCGTCCTCGGTGTCGGTGGTGTCGAATTCGCTGCTGCTGAACCGCTGGCGGCCGAGATCCCGGGAGAAGCCGAATGCAGGACACGATCATCAAGGTTAGCGGCATGACCTGCCAGGGCTGCGTGAACAGCGTGACGCGCGTGCTGAAGGGGGTGCCGGGCGTCGAGTCGGTGAACGTCTCGCTCGAGCGCGGCGAAGCTGCTCTGCGTTACGACCCCGGCAAGGCGGACGAAGCCGAACTGCGCCGGGCGGTCGAGGAGGCGGGGTTCGAGGCAGCTTGAGCGTCGCGTGCGCGGTAGCGCGACGTGTGCCCGCGCACGTGAGCTTCAGGCGGTACCGGGACTGGGCCGAGGCGCGGTGCGCACCAGCGCGCACCCGTGTCTCTTCTTTGCCGGACTTGCGCGTGGGAGCCGAGTACCTGCAGCTGGGCGACGGGCGATGCCTCGTCATCCGCCCGATCGAGCCGGGGGACGCGCCCGCATGGCTCGCGTTCCTGCGCGGCCTGTCCTGGGCGACCCGCTACCTGCGGGGCGCGCGGCGCGCCGAAGACCTCGGCGCCGAGGAGATACGCCGGGCCACCGCGCCCGACCCGAAGCAGGAGCTCGCGCTGGTAGCCGCCGTGGAGGGCAGAGCGGAGCTTGCCGGCGTGGCTCGCCTGGTCCTGCACCCGGGCGGAAAGAGCGGCGAGCTCATGCTCGTCGTTGCCGACGACTGGCAGCATTGCGGCGTCGGGCATCGGCTGCTCGCGACGCTGCTCGCGCTGGCCGAACAGCACGGCGTCGGGGAGATCGAGGCGAACGTGCTGGCGACGAACCGCGGCATGCTGGAGCTCCTCGACGAGCAGGGCTTCGTTGCCGAGCCGCAGAGGCCGGGGGAGGTCACCGTGCGCGCCGTGCGCCCGCTCGCGTGCCGTGCGCCCGGGTAAGGGATCGGTCCGCGGCGAGGGTGGCCAGAGGATCGCGAAGGGGCGGGACTCTTGTTGCCGGGAATCGCTGGAAGGGGATGCGCCCTGTCAGCCTATCGTCGTGCTACGCGAAGCTGCGACCGGCTCGGTCACGCCACCTTCTCGCTCGTCACCACGATCCCGTCTTCGTCGGCGTAGAGCCACTCGCCGGGACGGAAGGTCACGCCGGCGAAGGTCACCGGCACGTCGAGCTCGCCGTCCACGCGCTTCTGCGGGCGGGTCGGGTTGGTGGCGAGCGCGCGCACGCCCAGGGCGAGCCCGTTGATCTCCAGCGAGTCGCGGATGCAGCCGTTGACCACCAGGCCCTGCCAGCCTTTCTCGACCGCGAGCGCAGCGATCAGGCCGCCGACGAGCGCCGTGCGCAGCGAACCCCCGCCGTCGATCACCAGCACCTTGCCGGCGCCGGCGCGGCTGAGCGCGTCACGCATGCTCTTGTTGTCCTCGAAGCAGCGTACGGTCGCGATCTGCCCCGCGAACGCAGCATGCGCGCCGTAGCTGCGGAAGATCGGCGCGGCAACCGCGAGCTTGTCGCCGTGGACGTCGTACAGGTCGGCGGTCTTGATCGTCATCTTGTCCCTCGTCTCGTGCCAGTCGTCCAAGCCGCGAGGGGGCAAGCCCCCTCGTCCACCCCGAGCTCAGGAAAACGCAGTGAGGCGCGCTTTCCCTCCAGCGCGTCCATGACGTCGCGAGCGCGGCCAAGCCTACATGTTCGGGTAGTTCGGCCCGCCGCCGCCCTGCGGGACGACCCAGTGAATGTTCTGCGTCGGATCCTTGATGTCGCAGGTCTTGCAGTGGACGCAGTTCTGCGCGTTGATCTGCAGGCGCGGATCGGCCCCGCCGTCTTCGCGCACGATCTCGTAGACGCCGGCCGGGCAATACCGCTGCTCGGGCGCATCGTACAGCGCCAGGTTCACCTGGATCGGCACGCCCGGGTCCTTGAGCGTGAGGTGCACCGGCTGGTTCTCCTCGTGGTTGGTCGCCGAGATGAAGACCGAGGAGAGCTTGTCGAAGGTGATCTTGCCGTCCGGCTTCGGGTAGGCGATCGGCCTCGCCTCGGAGGCCTTGCGGAGCTGGGTGTGGTCGGCGTGGATGCGGAAGGTCCACGGCGCCTTGCCGCGGAACACGTACTGGTCGATGCCTGCGTACACGACGCCCGCCCACATGCCCTTGTAGAACGAGGGGCGGATGTTGCGCACGCGGTAAAGCTCGTCCCACAGCCACGTCTCGCGCAGCTTCTGCGGGTACGTGGCGACCTCGGCCGGCGCGTCCTCGCCAAGCGCGTCGATGAGCGCCTCGGCGGCGGTCATCCCCGACTTCATCGCCATGTGCGAGCCCTTGATCTTGGGCACGTTGAGGAAGCCCGCGGTGTCGCCGATCAGCAGCCCGCCCGGGAAGGTGAGCTTCGGCAGCGACTGGAACCCGCCCTCCGAGATCGCGCGCGCGCCGTAGGCGATGCGCTTGCCGCCCTCGAAGAAGCCGCGAATCTCCGGATGCGTCTTGAAGCGCTGGAACTCGTCGTAGGGCGAGAGGTAGGGGTTCCGGTAGTCGAGTCCGACGACGAAGCCCACCGACACGAGGTTGTCCTCGAGGTGGTAGAGGAACGAGCCGCCGTAGGTGTCGCTCGTGAGCGGCCAACCGATGGTGTGGATGACGAGCCCGGGCTCGTGCTTCTCCGGCGCGATCTCCCACAGCTCCTTGATGCCGATGCCGTAGGTCTGCGGATCGACGCCCGCGCGCAGCGCGAAGCGCTCGAAGAGCGTCTTGGTGAGCGAGCCGCGGCAGCCTTCGGCAAAGACCGTCTGCTTCGCGTTCAGCTCCATGCCCGGCTGGTAGGCCTCGGTGGGCTGGCCGTCCCGGCCGACCCCCATGTCGCCGGTCGCCACGCCCTGGACGCGGCCGTCCTCGTGGTAGAGCACCTCGGCGGCGGCGAAGCCGGGATAGATCTCGACGCCCAGGGCTTCGGCCTGCTGTCCGAGCCAGCGGCAGACGTTGCCGAGGCTCACGACGTAGTTGCCCTCGTTGTGGAGGAACGGCGGCACTGGGAGCCGGTACCCCTTGCTCTCCGTAAGGAGGAGCACCCGGTCCTCCCGGGTCGGCGTCCTGAGCGGCGCACCCTTGTCCTTCCAGTCGGGGATCAGCTCGTCAAGCGCACGCGGCTCGAGCACCGCGCCGGAGAGGATGTGCGCGCCGATCTCGGAGCCCTTTTCGATCAGGCATACGGAGACCTCGCGCCCCTTTTCGGCCGCGAGCTGCTTGAGCCGTATCGCGCACGCGAGGCCCGAAGGCCCGCCGCCGACGATCACGACGTCGTACTCCATCGATTCGCGCTGCACGCGGTCCACGGTGGTCCTCGCTGCGGCACCCGTGCGGGCACCCCGACTGTTGCCTTCTCGCGCTCGATCTTACCCCGTCGTCCTCGCCCAACGTCCTGTTCGCGTTAGAGGAATCCCTCGACAGGCGGCAAGGGCTCGCAAGCCCGGGTCGCCGCCTGCGGCGCGTTTGATCCTCGTCAGGCGCGGGCGGCGACCGCGCGATTGAATTGGGCTCGAGGAGCATCCGGAGGAGGCGGGCGTGGGCGACCTACCCGTGCGCGAGACGTTCTGGAACATCCCGCTGTGGGCGGTGGTCGGCGTGTACCTCGGCGGACTCGTCGCCTCCGGCGCGTTCGCCTGGGGGGTGTGGAAGCGCGTGCAACTGTGGCGGGCGGGCGGCCCCGAGGACCGCTTCGACCGCCTTGGCGAGCGCGCGCTCGGGCTGCTGCGCGAGGGCCTCTTCCAGAGTCGGATCCTCTCGCAGCGCTACCCCGGCGTCATGCACGCGACGATGTTCTGGGGCTTTCTCGCGCTGCTCGCCGGCACCGCGATCGCGACCATCGACTGGGAGATCACGCGGCTCCTCTTCGACTGGCGGCTCCTCAAGGGCCCGTTCTACCTCGGCTACGAGCTGACGCTCGACCTCTTCGGGCTCTTCTTCCTCATCGGGCTCGGCATGGCCTGGTACCGGCGCTTCGTCGTCCGGCCGGGGCGCACGGACGCCGCGACGAAGTTCGCGCACGTGCTGGCCATGCTGTTCGTGATGGTGCTCACCGGATTCCTGATCGAGGGCGCGCGCCTCGCCGTGACCCGCCCGGAATGGGCCGCATGGTCGCCGGTCGGCAACGCGATCGCGCACACGTTCCTTGCCCTGGGCCTGGGCGAGCCGTCGCTGCGGACGATCCACCTCTCGCTCTGGGTGCTGCACGCGGTGATCGTGTTCGCCTTCATCGCGATGATCCCGTGGACGTACTTGCGGCACATGATCGCCACGCCGGCGAACATCTTCTTCCGCAAGCTGGAGCCGAAGGGTGCGCTGGCGAAGATCGACGATCTCGAGGAGCAGGAGACGTTCGGGATCTCCGAGTTCGGGCAGTTCTCGTGGAAGCAGCGGCTCGACTTCGACGCCTGCACCGAATGCGGCCGGTGCCAGGACGTCTGCTGCGCGCAGATCTCCGGCGCCGCACTCAATCCGAAGAAGCTGATCGGCAAGCTGCGCACCTACATGCACGCGGGCGACACGCGGCCGCTGCACGGCGAGGTGATCACCGCCGAGGAGCTCTGGAACTGCACCACCTGCGGCGCCTGCGTCCACGAGTGCCCGGCGCGCATCGACATCCTCGGCACGATCGTCGACCTGCGACGCCACCTCGCGCTTTCCGAGGGCAAGTTCCCGCACGGCGTGAGCTCCACGCTGCAGCACGTGCAGGGGCTCGGCAATCCGTGGGGTCTCGATCCCGCCGACCGGCTCAAGTGGGCCGAGGGTCTCGACGTGCCGCGCGTGACGCCCGGCAAGCGCGTCGACTACCTCTACTGGGTGGGCTGCTCCGCCGCCTACGACCTGCGCAACCAGAAGATCGCCCGGTCCATGGTGCGCATCCTCAATGCCGCGGGCGTCTCCTGGGGCGTGATGGCGGAGGAGCGCTGCCACGGCGAGTTCGGCCGCCGGCTCGGGGAGGAGTACCTCTACCAGACCGCCGCCGAGGAGAACATCGCGAGCTTCAAGCGGTACGAGTTCGGCAAGGTGCTCACGCACTGCCCGCACTGCATGAACACCTTCCGCAACGAGTACCGGCAGTTCGAGGGCGGCGCCATCGAAGTCGTGCACCACTCGCAGCTCATCGCCGAGCTGGTCGCGGCCGGCCGCCTGCCGCTCGCGAAGCAGGACGTCGAGCGCATCGTCTTCCACGACCCGTGCTACCTCGGGCGCCAGAACGGCGAGTTCGCGGCGCCGCGCGCGACGCTCGGCAGCGTTCCGGGCGTGCAGATCGTGGAGGCACCGCGTCGCCTCGATCGCGCCGTGTGCTGCGGCGGCGGCGGCGGGCAGATGTGGATGGACGCGCAGGCGCGCAAGCGCATCAACGTCATCCGCGCCGAGGAGCTGATGGGCACGGGCGCGAGCACCGTCGCGGTCGGCTGCCCGCACTGCATGACGATGCTCGAGGACGCGCGGGCCGTGCTCGGTGCCGACAAGCTGCACGTGCGCGACCTGGCGGAGATCGTGGCGGAGGCGCTGCCGGAGGCGGGGATCAGGAATCAGGGGTCAGGGATCAGGGATCGGAAGACGGTGGAACCGGCGAGCTGACGATCAAGCGGCGCGCCGGGCCCGCCGGCTCGGGCCGCCGCATCTCCGGATAGCACGGTCCGTGTCGCCGTTGGGCGCCGCCGCAGCCCCTCAATCGACTGCATCCCTGTGCAATCCGCTGCTCTCATCCGCCCGAAGACGAAAGCCATATCATCCCGTCGCCGACCGCTGATTCCTGATTCCTGATGCCTGACCTCTGATCCCTGCCCCCCCATGACCCCCAAGCGCAAGCACGTCCACACCGAGATCGTCCCCATCCGCTGGGGCGACATGGACGCGATGGGTCACGTCAACAACACCGTCTACTTTCGCTACATGGAGCAGGCGCGGATCTCGTGGTTCGACGCAATGCGCGCGGGGGCGAACCCCGGCGGCGAGGGCCCGGTCATCGTCAACGCGAGCTGCACGTTCAAGAAGCAGCTCGTCTATCCGGGCAACCTTGAGGTGCGGATGTACGCCGGGCACGTCGGGCGCTCGAGCTTCGAGACTTGGCTGGAGATGCGTCCGAGCTACGACCCGGAGGTCGTCTATGCCGATGGCGCCGCGAAGGTCGTCTGGGTGGACTTTCCGCGCGGCAAGTCGGTCGCGCTTCCGGAGAAGATCCGGCAGATCATCGAAGGGTGAGGCCGTGACAAGGCAAGACGCGCCCCTGTGGAGTCCGACGCCGGAACGGATCGAGCACGCGCGCATGACGGCGTTCGCGCGTGCCGCCGCGCGCCGCTGGAACCTCCCGCACGACGCCTGGCCCGATTTCCATCGCTGGTCGATCGAGCATCCCGGGCAGTTCTGGACGTCGGTCTGGGACTGGTGCGGCGTCATCGGCGAACGCGGCGAGCGCGCACTCGTCGACGGCGACAAGCTGCCGGGCGCGCGCTGGTTCCCGGACGCGCGGCTCAACTTCGCCGAGAACCTCCTGCACGGCCGGGACGCGACGGGCGACCTCGTCTTCTGGGGCGAGGACAAGGTGCGGCGCCGGGTGAGCCGCGCCGAGCTGTACGACCTCGTTGTGCAGCTCGCGCAGGCCCTGCGCGCTGCCGGCGTGAAGCCGGGCGACCGCGTCGCCGCCTTCGTGCCCAACCTCCCGGAGACGATCGCCGCGATGCTCGCGGCGACGTCGATCGGCGCCCTCTGGTCGTCCTGCTCGCCCGACTTCGGCGTCCAGGGCGTGCTCGACCGCTTCGGACAGATCGAGCCGAAGCTCCTCTTCACCGCCGACGGCTACTGGTACAACGGCAAGCCGCAGGACTCGCTCGCGAAGGCAGCCGAGATCGCGCGTCGGCTGCCGAGCGTCGAGCGCGTCGTCGTGCTGCCGTACCTCGTGCAGTCGCCGGAAGTCTCCGGCGTCCCGAACGCGGTCACGCTCGCGGAGCTCATCGCGCCGCATGCGCCCGGAGCGATCCGCTTCGAGCGTCTGCCGTTCGCGCATCCGCTCTACATCCTCTACTCGTCCGGCACGACCGGCGTGCCCAAGTGCATCGTGCACAGCGCCGGCGGCGTCCTGCTCAAGCACCTCTCGGAGCAGCAGCTCCATTGCGACGTGCAGACCGGAGACCGCCTCTTCTACTTCACCACCTGCGGCTGGATGATGTGGAACTGGCTCGCCTCGGGGCTCGCCTCGGGCGCAACGCTGCTTCTCTACGACGGCTCGCCGTTCGTGAAGCGCGGCGAGATCCTGTTCGATCTCGCCGACGCCGAAGGCATGACCCACTTCGGCACATCGGCGAAGTTCATCGATGCCCTGGCCAAGGCCGGGCTTTCGCCGCGCCGCTCGCACCGCCTCGAGCAGCTGCGCCTGGTCCTGTCGACCGGCTCGCCGCTCGTGCCCGAGGGCTTCGACTACGTGTACCGCGAGATCAAGCAGGACATCTGCCTCGCCTCCATCTCCGGCGGCACCGACCTCTGCGGCTGCTTCGTCGGCGGCAACCCCATCCTCCCGGTGTGGCGGGGCGAGATCCAGTGCGCGGCGCTCGGCATGGCGGTCGAGGTGTACGACGAGTCGGGGCGTGCCGTGCGCGGCGCGAAGGGCGAGCTCGTCTGCACCAAGCCCTTTCCCTCCGTACCGGTGGGATTCTGGCACGACGCCGACGGCAGCAAGTTCCGCGCAGCCTACTTCGAGCGCTTCCCTGACGTTTGGTGCCACGGCGACTGGTGCGAGCGCACGGTGCACGACGGCTTCGTCATCTACGGCCGTTCCGACGCGACCCTGAATCCCGGCGGCGTGCGCATCGGCACCGCCGAGATCTACCGCCAGGTGGAGCGGCTGCCCGAGGTCGTCGAGTCCCTGGTCATCGGCCAGGACTGGGACCACGACACCCGCGTCGTGCTTTTCGTCAAGCTGCAGGAAGGGCTGACGCTCGACGACACGCTGGTGGACGAGATCAAGCGACGGATCCGCGACAACACGACGCCGCGCCACGTGCCGGCGCGCGTCCTGCAGGTCGCCGACATTCCGCGCACGAAGAGCGGCAAGATCGTCGAGCTCGCGGTGCGCAACGTCGTGCACGGCGAGCCGGTGAAGAACGTCGAGGCGCTTGCGAACCCCGAGGCGCTCGAGCATTTCCGCGGGCGCGACGAGCTGGCGCGCTGAGAGGCGAAGAGAAGCGAGACCCAAGCACCATGTCCGACGCATCGACAGATCCGCTCCGCATCCCCGACGCCGAGATCCAGATCACGGCCGTGCGATCGCAGGGCGCAGGCGGGCAGAACGTCAACAAGGTCTCGAGCGCGGTGCACCTGCGCTTCGACGTGCGCGCGTCGTCGCTTCCCGAGGTGGTGAAGGCGCGGCTCCTGCGCAGCGGCGACCAGCGCATCACCCGCGACGGGATCGTCATCATCAAGGCGCAGACGCATCGCAGCCTCGAGCTCAACCGCGTCGAGGCGCGCGAGCGGCTGGAGGCGATGATCCGCGCCGCGGCCACGGTGCCGAAGGTGCGGCGCCCGACGCGACCGACGCGCGCCTCGCAGCTGCGCCGTGTCGAGGCCAAGGTGCGTCGCGGACGTATCAAGGCGCTGCGGCGGGCCGGGGACGAGTAGCGCGGCGGGCACCGGAGGCGGTTGTCCGCGGAGCGAGGGCGCAGGGTCCCCTCGCTCACCCCGATCCCGGAAAAACCGCCGACCCCGCGGTTTTCGCTCTACCGGGCAACAAGCCGCGCGAGCGCTTCGCCGTAGCGCCGGGCGATCGCCTCTTCCCCCGCCACGCGGCCCTCGTGGACGACGCGGCGGCCCGAGACGAACACGTCGCGCACGAGCGGCGCGTTGCCGGCGAACACGAGCGCGTCGAGGATCGCGTCCCCGTTCGCCGCTGCGAGCCGCGGATCGGCCCCGTCGAGCACGACGAGATCGGCGTGCAGGCCGGGCGCGATCGTGCCGGTGCGCCGGCCGAGCGCCTGCGCTCCGCCCTGCAAAGCGCGCCGCCAGAGCGACGCACCGACAGACGGACGTGCGCTCGTCGCCGCGACGTTGCGGCGCCGAGCGACGAGCCGCTGCCCGTACTCCAGCCAGCGCAGCTCCTCCACCGGGCTCTGCGAGACGTTGCTGTCGCTGCCGATGCCGAAGCGTCCCTCGGCCGCGAGCAGCGCGGCGAGCGGGAAGACGCCGTCGCCGAGATTCGCCTCCGTCGTCGGGCACAGCCCGACGACCGCGGCGCGCGCGGCAAGCTCCGCGAGCTCACGCTCGCTCGCGTGCGTGCAATGGACGAGGCACCAGCGCGCGTCGACCGGCGCGTTGCGGAGCAGCCACTCCACCGGCGCGAGCCCGCTCCACGCGCGGCAGTCCTCCACCTCGCGCACCTGCTCGGCGGCATGGATGTGGATCGGCGCGGTCGGTGCGTCCTCGTCCAGCCCATCGAGCATCGCAGCGAGTGTCTCGGGCGACACGGCGCGCAGCGAGTGCGGCGCCACGCCGACCTGAACGTTCGCGTCGGTTCGGTGGCGACTGCGCAGGCACGTCACCATGTCGAGCACGTCCTCGGCGCGCGTCGCGAATCGCTTCTGTGCGTTCGCGAGACTGCCGCCGTCGAAGCCTGCGCGCTCGTAGAGGACCGGGAGGAGGGTGATCGCGATGCCGCTGCCGCTCGCCGCTTCCATGAGCGCTTCCGCCATCGTCGTGCGGTCGGAGTAGGGCCGGCCTGCAGGATCGTGGCGCAGGTAGTGAAACTCGGCGACCGACGTGTAGCCCTGCTTCAGCAGCTCCACGTCGAGCTGCGCGGCGATCGCGAGGATATCCTCCGGCGTCACGCGCGCGACGAAGCGGTACATCTCCTCGCGCCAGGTCCAGAAGGAATCCGCGCCGCCGGCGTGGCGCTCGGTCCGGCCCGCCATCGCGCGCTGGAACGCGTGCGAATGCAGGTTCGGCATGCCGGGCAGGAGCGGTCCCGCAAGGCGCTCGGCGTCGCCGGGAGCCGCGTCCGGCGTGACCGCGGCGATGAGGCCGGCATCGTCGATCTCCACCAGGACGTCGCGCGCCCACTCGTCCGGCAGCATGGCGACAGGCGCGTGCAGCTTGAGCCCCATGCGCGGCATTCTACGGAACGGCACTCCAGGGCAGAGGCGGGAGTCCGGACCCTTCCGCTACACTCGCCGCATGCCGATCGAACGACCCGCACGGCCGGCGCTCTCGCATCGTTTCTGCATCGCGCCGATGATGGACTGGACGGACCCGCATTGCCGATTCTTCCTGCGCCAGTTCTCGCGTCGTGCGCTGCTCTACACGGAGATGGTGACGACGGGGGCGCTCCTTCACGGCGACGTCGCGCGGCACCTCGACTTCGACCCGGCGGAGCAGCCGCTCGCGCTGCAGATCGGCGGCAGCGAGCCGGACGACCTCGCGGGTGCGGCGCGCCTCGGCGAGCGGTGGGGCTACCGCGAGATCAACTTGAACTGCGGCTGCCCTTCGGAGCGCGTCCAGCGCGGCGCCTTCGGAGCCTGTCTCATGGCGGAGCCGGCGCTGGTCGCCGATTGCGTGCGCGCGATGCAGGACGCCGTGTCGGTTCCGGTCACCGTCAAGCATCGCCTCGGCCTCGACCGCGAGACCAACTACGGCTTCGTGCATCGCTTCGTCGCGGCGGTCGCCGGCGCCGGTTGCCGAACCTTCGTCGTGCACGCGCGCAACGCGTGGCTGAAGGGGCTCTCGCCGAAGGAGAACCGCGATGTGCCGCCGCTGCGCTACGCGGACGCGCACCGGCTGAAGCGCGATTTCCCGGAGCTGGAGGTGGTCATCAACGGCGGCTTCCAGGCGCTCGACCCGGCGCTGGCGCAGCTCCGCCACGTCGACGGCGTGATGGTCGGCCGCGCCGCGTATCACCATCCGACCCTGCTCGCGGGCGTGGATGCCGCCTTCTACGACGACGAGCACGCGGTGCCGAGTCGGGCCGAGGTCGCGGAGCGGATGTTCGCGTACGCACGCGCGAAGGTGGCGGAGGGTGTGCCGCTGCGCGCGATCACGCGGCACCTGATCGGGCTCTACCACGGCCAGCCCGGCGCGCGGGCCTGGCGGCGAATGCTTTCCGATCCCTCACGTCTCGCCGTGAACGACCCGGTGCTGATCGTCGCGGCGATGGAGGTGGCCGAGGCCGGTCCCCGCGCCCGCGCCTCGGTCTTCGATCTGGAGGCGACGGAAGGCTAGCGGGCTAGCCAGGCTAGCCAGGCTAGCCTGGCTAGGCGTGGCTAGCGCAGGGCTAGCGCCCACGTGATGACCTATCCGCCTCAAGGGCGTCTTGGGCACGACGGCCTGCAGCATGACACAATCAGTCGCCATGTCCGACGATGACCTTCGAATCCGATACAACGTCGATTTGAAGCCGCTGGAAGATCTGCTCGCCGGCGTGGAGCGGGCGGGGGATTTCTTCGTCAACGGCGCCGTGGAACTGCCCTTGCCGAAGGTGGAGGTCGAGGGCGTGGGCCTGCTGTCGTTTCCCGTCCCCGAAGCTCAGGTCGCGGCAGTCATCCAGCGCGCGGAGCGTGCGCCATACGGTCGTGGCGAGGAAACCATCCTCGACACGTCGGTGCGCAGGGTCTGGCAGTTGTCGCCGGACAAGGTGCGCATCGGCGGCAAATCCTGGGCGAAGAGTTTCGCCAGCATCTTGGCCGAAGTGGCGGCCGGACTGGGCTGCGAGGGG
>Ga0209254_10000824_pt1 | contig 26926 bp, 22 predicted proteins | sample FrelakmetDIP11DI_FD_187148 | JGI IMG/M metagenome (GOLD analysis project Ga0209254, IMG submission 187148) | Freshwater lake sediment microbial communities from the University of Notre Dame, USA, for methane emissions studies - DIP11 DI (SPAdes)... | ecosystem: Environmental > Aquatic >...
GTATTGTACGCCGGGATTGGATTGGTTTTGACGATATACCAAAATGCCTCAATTGGCTTAAGTACTCTGGCGAGAGTGGTTCGAATAAATCTGGTTCGATTTTCAAAAAAACGGCATGATATTTACGCGAAAGGGTATCAATTTCCACAAGCAGCTCAAACCAATTATTTCCAACCGGCCCTTTTGGTACATACGCAATACATTTTCCAAACGGAAGTCTTCGAAAGAGAATCTGGACGCCATTTTCACCATTTCCGAGTCTTTCTGTCTGCCATCCAAATTCTGACTTTAAATCCGCCCAATAAGACGTCTGCATGATATGGCTGTCTGGTTGGCCATTTATAAAATCATCCCATTCTATCCTATTAAAAAGTGGCATAATGGTGGCTATTGTATTGCGGTTATTTCCAATGGAGGTGTAATCAGTACAGCCGATCCGGGGATTATGGAATCCATCAGGGACATAACTTCATTGGAATCTCCTGCCTCAGCCAGACGGATTATTTCTTGAACGGATTGTGATAATTTCAAACCCATTAAGGGTTGGGTTTCATCAAGCCGTGATACATCCGGATGTTTAGTCTGTTGAAGTAGTTCACCGGCATCCCACAAATCCTCACTCAACTTTTCTCCCGGTCGAATTCCGGTGAAGACAATTTCGATATCCTTGCCAGGCTCTAAGCCAGAGAGTCTGATCAAATCTTCCGCCAGGTCGAGGATGCGTACCTGTTCTCCCATATTCAATACAAATGTTTCCCCGCTTATACCCATGGATGCCGCTTGAAGAACAAGGTAAACTGCTTCTGGTATCGTCATAAAAAACCGCTTCATTTCGGGGTGCGTTATGGTAACCGGACCACCTTGTGCAATTTGACGTTTAAAAAGAGGTACAACACTCCCGCGGCTGCCAAGAACATTGCCAAACCTTACAACGGAAAAAGCTTTACCGGACTTATTGGCAGCGTCTAATACAATCATCTCTGCAATCCGTTTTGTGGCGCCCATCACACTTGTCGGCTGTATTGCCTTATCAGTTGAGATCATTACCAACCTCTCAATATTTTCCATCAGGCAGGCATCCACAACATTCTTTGTTCCCAGAATATTATTAGTAACCGCATCTTCGATATTCAATTCCATCAAAGGGACATGCTTGTGTGCAGCTGCGTGAAATACCAGTTCGGGTTTTAGATGTTTAAATATAGATTGCATCCGGTTGAGATCACGCACATCTGCTATGACTGGATGTAATTTAAGGGAAGGCGCATTCTCTTGAATTTCCAACAATGTTTCAAAAATACTATTTTCCCCATGTCCTAAAAGGATCAATTCAGATGGCTCCCAACGGGAAACTTGACTGCACAGTTCTCTGCCAATAGAACCACCTGCTCCGGTTATCATCACAATTTTCCCGCCAACCGTTTCACCAACACGATTGTCTTCAAGATGGGTGGGTTCCCGGCGAAGCAAGTCCGTAATATCAACTTCACGCAGACGGCTGACACTGACTTTTCCACCAATTAACTCATAAATTCCCGGCATGGTCCTGAATGGGATGCTGTACTTACGGCAGATATCTGCTACCACCCTCACTACCCGTCCAGGTGCACTTGGAATGGCAATAATTACCTCATCAACCCTTTTTGATTCCGCTATTTTTCCAAGATTTGTAACGGGGCCGATTACAGGAACACCATAAATCTGTTGTTTTTGTTTCGCCGGATTATCATCAAGAAATCCAATTGGAGATAAGCTCAACTGTGGATTTTTTTGTAGCTCTCTCACAACTAGGGCCCCAGCATCTCCTGCTCCAATGATTAGAACACGTTTATTCCGGATATTTCCATTTGAAGATACAGATGCCAGGATTCGTCTTTCTGCTAACAACCTGAAGGAATAACGTATACCTCCAACAAATAGGACAGAGAGTAACCAATCAATTACTAAGACTGACCTTGGGAAACCCACAAAAAAACCGGCATAAAACAAACTTATCATCACCAGGGAAACAACGATAGAGGCAGCCGTTACAGCTATTGCGATTAATCTCAGTTCTTGCATGCTGGCATAAAGCCATAAACGGCGGTATAGTCCAATACGATGGTAGATAATGGGTTTAATAATAAGAGAAGTGGCAGTCATCCAATATGCTGAAGGTAAATAAAGCAAAAAAGCAGCTCCCAGTTCCAACCGCAGCACAAAACTGCCAAGAACCGATATCACAATTAAGATAAGATCACCCAGTAGTAGATATCGGTTGCGGATATGAGGTTGTGCTTTCAATCTATTGTCCTCTTAATCCGAATACCTGTCCGACAGTCCGGACCATGATGGTAATGTCCATAATAATATTTCGATGTTTAATGTAATATAGATCATATTCAAGTTTTATAGCCGTATCTCCAATGGTAGCAGCGTAGCCAAAATTTATTTGAGCCCAACCAGTTAGACCCGGTTTTGCTAAGAGCCTGGCCCTATAAAATGGCACATTATTTTGCAGCTGCTCAACCAGTTCCGATCTTTCCGCTCTTGGTCCGACGATACTCATATCACCTGTTAAAATGTTCAGAAATTGGGGAAACTCATCTAAATGACTTTTCCGGAGCACATTTCCAACTCGAGTGATCCGATCATCATTCTTTTCAGCTGGACGCGCTTTTCCATCCTTTTCAGCATCCTGTTTCATTGTACGAAATTTTAATATTTTATACATTCGCCCATTTTTTCCAAGCCGGTTCTGCGTATAAAATAAAGGAAATCCGGTATCCAAAATGATTGCAATAGAAATTATGGGAAATAATAGGATTAAGATCACTAAACCAATCAGGCTTCCACATAAATCAATTAACCTTTTTACCAGTTCATAAAACTGGCTGGCGTGAGCATAATCCACAAATGATCGCAAGACCCAATCAGAATCCAGTAGAGTAATTGGCACGCGTCCTAATAATTCCTCATACATGATTGGCATGGTAGTTACTTCTATCCCACGTTCTTCAGCAAAAAATATCTCTTGAAATGATTCGGGTTCCATAGTCCCTGAAATCGCCAGAATGATATTGGATATATTCTCTTTTTCGCTTATCTTAATTAATTCCGAGCATCTACCCAGGACAGGGACCATTGAAATTGACCGGCCAACTTTACTTATATCATCATCCACATAACCGACCAGAATAAATGGAGGGGGTTTTATCTCTTGAACAACACTTGCAAGCGTTGATCCTGATCGGCCAGCACCTACTATTAATACTCGGCGCATAAACCAGGGTGCATTAAAAATTCTGATATATAACAGCCGCCAAACCAAAGTTAATAAAGATGTACCAATGATATAGACCGCAACACTGAACCTTGGCAGGGAGTTTGGTGGGGAGCTGAAATAGATAAAAAGATAAAAAACCGTGCTGATAGCACCCGCTACTGCAATCCCGATAATTGTATCTTTACGACGGCTCGCCCTGCGAATATCATACAATTCGATTAGCAAGAGAACCCATAAGATCGGGAGGGAGTAGTACCAAACAGGTGGGCGGTATTGTAAAAACTCTGTTGAGAAATTAAACCAGTCCCGGTTACCCCAGAGCAGCAGGGCAATAATTAATGCCACAAAAGCGGCTATCAGGTCCCCGATAACTAAAATGATACGGCGTTCTCCGTCCTTCAAACGCCAAAAAACTGGGTTGTTCACCGTATTGATTGTAGCCATAATCTAATGAATCATTTTCCAACCATTGATTTTATCAAACTATTCCAAAAACCTGATCCCCAGAAAACATGCATGATCGCTGTAGCTAATGGTACACCAACCAGTAATGAAAATTTTTTCTGTCTGAATGCAGATGGTGAGGATCCAATCAACAACAATAGACTATAAATGGATAATATAAATAGGAGTAAGATCCAGGCCATACTAAAAAAAATACCAGTAAGGGCAAGAAAAATTATCCCTGCCACAAAGAGAGGGGGTAATGCTTGACGCCATCGGATCGTTTTTGGGTATCGCTTTAACATTCTTAATTTCCAGAATCCATACCGCCAGTATTGTTTTGCCAGTGATGGAAAATTTGCTCTTGCAAAATATTTGGATTTAATTCGCGGATTAAACCAGATCTTTCCACCAGAAAGTCGTATTCGGGTATTAAACTCATAATCCTCATTGGTTAAAAGTGTTTCATCGAAGTATCCGATTTCATCGAATAGCTCTCGCGGATAGGATCCAAATGGAACCGTATCTACATAACCTGCCTGTTTACTGTAACGGTAACGGGCATCCCCCACTGCAAATGGATGGGATGCAGCCGTAGCAATAGAATTTGCCACCCAACCCTCACATCCTGGAATTATTTCCCACACTCCACCCACATTCTGACCTTTGTTATCTACTAAATCGTTGATGCATAACGCAATATAATCTTCAGCTGGTACACTATGCGCATCTAACCGGACTATGAAGTCACCGGTAGATGCTCTCAAGGCGCTGTTAAGCCCTGCCGGAATACTCTGTAATTTATTCTCAACTACCAGGATTTCAATATTCTTGTGCGATTCTTGAAAATTGTGAATTTGTTCAAGAGTTCGATCGGTGGAATCCCCATCGGCAATAATAATTTCCAAATCATCCAATGGAAATGTTTGCTTATAAATTGCACCCAACAATAAATGGATTGTGTTTTGCTCGTTATAACACGGGATAATGACAGATACCTTCGTCATTTAACTCCAGCAATTATTCCCTAATATTCTATTGATAAATCCCCTGAAAAATGTGTCCCTAACGCGATTATGGAGCAAACGATGATCCGATGGTTTCAACATATTATCCTGATAAGTATTGAATTGATTTGATGAACTTACAAGTGCTGGATTTATCGAAGCACAATTCAGGAGTTACGACTGAATTTTAATGATTCCCAGGTTCAAAAACACAATTTTGGTAATAACCAACATTTCGTCCAGTTACGATAGGTTTAATAGACCACAAAATTTTATATCGATCTAATATTCTAATTTTCGAGTGTTCTCTGAAACTCTATTCCTAAATATCCAGTACGACCACCCTTGATAGGCAAGGACAAGCGGTAAGAATATGAGTGCTATCAAGCTCATGGCCGCCAAAGTATTTGGACCGGAAGCGCTGTTCGCTATTGTCAATGAATACAGTGGATTGAGGCTGGATACCATTAATCTCGGATAGAGCAAAAGGAACATGGCTGCAAAATAAGCGGCAATTGTACCTGATGTGAATACAAAAGCTCTGCCCATATTATTTGCTTTGATTTGCCAACCTGCATATAACAAAAATAGGATAGAAACGATGAATATCAATTCTGGAATATACCCTGTTTTTGATAGGATATCGGTTACAAAAAATGAGGCAATTGAAAAAAACAGCAATAAGATCACATTCGGAATCCATAGTTTTCTTGCAACGGATTTGCTATTTTCCATAAGATTTCCATCTGTCTTTAATGATAAAAAAATTGCCCCATGAATCGTGAAAGAAGTCAATGTTAATAATCCACCTGAGATTGCATAAAGATTGATTAAATTCCAGAACCCTCCCACATACTGCATGTTTTCGTCAATAGGGACACCTTTAATAATGTTTGAAAAGGCTACCCCCCAGAGGAAAGAGGCGATTAAACTGCCAATAAAAATTGCCCAATCCCAGGAATTTCTCCAAAGAGGATTTTCATCCTTGCTTCGAAATTCAAAAGCTATCCCCCTTAAAATTAAAGCCACCAGGATGAGTAACAAAGGCAGATAAAAACCACTGAACAATGTAGCGTACCAATCCGGAAAAGCTGCAAAGGTAGCTCCACCGGCTGTAATCAGCCAGACCTCATTCCCATCCCAGTGGGGACCAATAGTATTTATAAGGATTCTTCTTTGGTGGTCTGTCTTTCCAAGATATGGTAATAGAATCCCAACACCGAAATCAAATCCTTCAAGGATAAAATAACCTATAAAAAGAATTGCGATAAGAATAAACCAGAGAGATCCCAAATCCATTTAAGTTCTCCTTTTTATATGCAGCAGATATCAGGATGTTTGAGTAATGTCGGATTCTGTTGAGATATTACTGGCATATTTTGCCAGGAGGTAAATATCCGCTGCGATTAATATCCCATAGAGTGTTGTAAATAATATTAAAGAAGTCAGGACCATTCCCACGGTAATATTCGGAGATACCGCATCTGATGTTTTTAGTAGGCTAAAAACTACCCATGGTTGGCGGCCGATTTCTGTAAGAATCCATCCTGAAGAATTGGCTATATATGGGATCGCAATAACAATTGGGGTATATTTGGCAAACTTGAATGCTGCCGGCTCTTTTTTTCGGAAGATTCTATAGATTAAAAATCCTGCAATTAGGACCATTAAGAATCCACTGCCAACCATTATCCGGAAACTCCAATAACTGATGGCAACTGGAGGGGAGTAATCGCCCGGACCATACATTCTAGAATATTCTTCCTGCAAATCAGCAATACCTTTGACCTCCCCGGTAAATTTGTCGTATGCCAGCAAGGATAGTAAATTTGGAATGCGGATCGAAATAATATCGCGCATTTCTTCTTCATCTGCAATGGTTATCAAAGATAAGGAAGCTGGATTTTCGGTTACCCAAAGGGCTTCTGCTGCGGCAATTTTCATCGGTTGGGTTTCTATCATGTGCTGTGCCTGGCGATGACCTACAAGAATGACCAGAATCACAGAGATTAAACCAAAGACACTGGCAATCCGAAGCGAGCGGGTGAAAAGTTCTACTTCATTCTTTCTTACAAGATGGAACAGACAAATACCCATTACAAAAAAGGAGGCTGTTACAAATCCGGAGAATATTGTGTGAGGAAACTGGTATCTGAGAGTAGGATTTGAGAGTAAAGCAAAAAAGTCCGTCATAATTGCCTGACCGTCCACGATTTCATAGCCTACAGGCTGCTGCATAAATGAGTTGGCAATCAATATCCAAAATGCTGAAATAGTGGATCCCGCTGCCACAAACCAAATAGAAGCAAGATGGATACCTTTTGGAAGAATTTCCCAGCCAAATATCCAGATGCCTAAAAATACTGATTCAAGAAAGAAACCTAATAAGGCATCCAGTGCCAAAGGAGCCCCAAATATATTCCCAACAAAGCGTGAAAACTCAGACCAGTTCATGCCAAACTGGAATTCCATGACCAGACCGGTGACAACACCCATCGCAAAATTTATCAGGAAGAGTTTCCCCCAAAACTTCGTCATCCTTTTATAGATTTCATTCCCAGTTACTACATACTGGGTTTCAAAAACAGCCACCAGGAAGGATAATCCAATTGTTAAGGGTACAAAGAAGAAATGATATACCGAAGTGATCCCAAATTGCCATTGGGATAGAATAGTTGTGTCCATTCGATCTCCTCAGAGAATAAAACTGATTATAATTATAACTTCGAAAACAGATATTGTGCCTTTTATAATGATAAGAATCTAGATGAAAGAATAAATTGAGGTTTGTGTTCGTATGTTGGATAAATTAAAAGCCATTGAAAATCGGTTCCGGGAAATCAACCAACAACTTGAAGAAAGTGGTGAGGATTATATGCGCGCCATGGAATTATCCAAAGAACGCGCCGAACTGGAACCTGTCATTCAAAAAGCAACGGAATATCACCATGTTCTCGAAAGGATAGAAGAAGCCAGATCACTCGAGAATTCCCAGGATGAGGAAATGCAAGCATTAGCCCTGGTTGAGTTGGAAGATTTAAAACCTGAGGCAGAACGATTAGAGAAGGAAATCAAAGGTTTGCTTATTCCACGTGATCCTCGAGATCAGAAGAATGTCATCATGGAAATCCGGGCAGGGACTGGTGGGGATGAAGCCGGTCTGTTTGCTGCTGATCTGTTCAGAATGTATAACAGGTACAGCGAAAGGAAAGGATGGTCCCTTGAAATACTCTCTGCTAATGAAACCGGAGTCAAAGGATTGAAAGAAATTGTCCTGCTAATAAAAGGTCGGGGTGCTTATTCAAAACTGAAATTTGAATCCGGCGTCCATAGGGTTCAGCGCATTCCTGTTACAGAATCTTCCGGCAGAATCCATACATCAACCATAACAGTTGCAGTATTGGCAGAGGTGGATGATGTTGGAATTGATATTCCAGATAATGACATCAAAGTGGATGTTTTCAAGTCTGCTGGAGCAGGCGGACAAAATGTACAGAAAAATTCTACTGCTATACGCATCACACACTTTCCAACTGGTATTGTGATAGCCTGTCAGGATGAACGCTCCCAGCTTCAAAACAAATTAAGAGCAATGAGCATCCTGAGGGCCAGGCTTTTCGATATGGAAGTTGAAAAAAGACAGAAGGAGGTTGCCGATAATCGCCGGTCCCAAATTGGGACAGGTGAAAGAGCGGAGAAAATACGCACTTACAATTTTCCACAGTCTCGGGTGACCGACCACCGGATCAACCTTTCTTCTTTTAATTTGCCAGGTGTCCTTGATGGGGATCTGGATGAGTTCATTGAGGAGTTATCCATGAAGGAAGAATCCGATCGTCTTGCCATGATAGGTATGGAGGTATAAGAATATTAACATCCAAACCTGGCTGATCTCAGCCGCTCAGGTACTGGATGGAAAATCCCAATTTCCCCGGTTGGAAGCCCAGGTCATTCTGGCTCATTTTATGAATACATCGAAAACCTGGATTATTGCCCATCCGGAGGAGAAGATTCCAGATCCTATTCTCGGACAACTTGATCAAGCAATAATCAGGCTGTTTAATGGTGAACCGCTTGCCTATATCACCGGCACAAGGGAATTTTTTTGCCAACCATTTTTTGTATCTCCGGCAACCCTGATTCCTCGCCCGGAAACAGAGCTCATGGTTGAGAATGCTATCCAATGGCTTCAATTTAATCCGGAAGCAAAATTAGGGGCCGATATCGGAACTGGCTGTGGCTGCATTGCTGTCAGCATTGCAAAATCAATTCCGGGCATAAATTTCCTGGCTGTGGATATTTCTTATAATGCCCTGCAGATCGCCAGGAGAAATATCCTTCAGCATGGGCTTAAAAATCGAATCCATCTCATCCAGGGGAATTGTTTAAATTTCCTTGGCGGGAAAGTGGACTTGATCTGTGCCAACCTGCCCTACATCCCAACACGAAAATTAAATATTTTGGAAACTACGAGATACGAGCCTAAGATTGCCCTTGATGGTGGTATTAATGGATTGGTTTTAATCCGGGAATTACTAGAAAAATCAAAACTTTGGCTTCAAAATCCGGGGTTATTACTTATCGAATTCGAATCTGGGCAGGAAGATAGGTTGTTTATAATCGCAAGCTGCTATTTCCCATCATCGTTGATAACTATACACCAAGATCTAGCCGGAAAACCTCGTCTACTGAGCATTACTACACCTGCATGCAGAAATCAGGCTGAGGTGATTTAATGACAATTATAATGTCCATGACTGATCCAATGTGCATTCCAACAGCATCCGGGTTGCTGGGGGATGATGAAATTATTGCTTTTCCAACGGATACAGTATATGGGATTGGTGGAAATTTAAATTCATATCAGGCAATTAAGAAGTTGTATCAGGTCAAAACCCGCAGCCATCAAAAAGCAATTGCGGTATTAATTGGGAATTTTGATCAACTCTCCCTGGTCATTACTAAGTTATCGCCCGTCGCCGCAAACCTGGCTGCCAAATACTGGCCAGGTGCACTGACTCTGATTGTTCCAAAATTAGAAGGGTTGCCTGATAATTTATCCCCCTTTCCAACTGTAGGTATCCGAATGCCAGATCATTGGTTTGCCTTGGAATTAATTAATTCTGTTGGTCCCCTAGCAACAACATCTGCAAATATATCCGGGCAAAAAGATCTGGTTACATGCAGAGAGGTTATCAACCAGCTGGGTGAAAAAATAAAATTAATTATTGATGGGGGAAAAACTCGCGGTGGTATTCCATCCACGGTAGTTGATTGCACCCAACCATACCCTGTTATCCTCCGTGAGGGAGGCATTTCAAAAATTGAAATAATGAGTCAAATAAAGAACTGGATGGATTAATCCTCACTCTCCCCATGATAAATTAACAGCTTATTTTGAATATTCCACATTTGGAAATATGCACCTTCCTTTTCGATTAAATCTTTATGGATTCCCCGTTCAATAATTGACCCTTTTGATAGAAACAAGATTTCGTCCATGTCGTCCATATGAACCAGTCGGTGGGTTATCCAAAGAACAGAATAGTTTTTTAAGACCGGTTTTATATCAGACCATAAACGGTTTTCGGAAATTGCATCCATATTTGCAGTGGGTTCATCAAAAATCATCACCGGTGAATTCCTGAGGAGCATCCTTGCTAAGAGAATCCGCTGTCTTTGTCCAGCGCTGATTTGCCATCCATTTTCACCAATCCAGGTGTTTAACTGGTCTGGAAGGCTCATTGCCCAATGATACATATTCACTAATTTTAGGGCAGAATTAATCTCATCCAGGTTTGCTGATGGATTTGCAATGGACAAATTGGCAGAAAGAGTATTTGCAAAGATGTAAGACGAATTTGACATTACTGAAAATTGATTCCTTACATCTGCCAGTTGATACTTGTGGATTTCTATGCCATCTAGTGAAATCCCCCATTCATTAATATCCCAAAAACGCAGCAGAAGGTTAACAATAGTGCTTTTACCTGAACCGGTAGGTCCGACCAGTGCGGTTAATTTTCCTGGTACCAGGGAAAAATCAATGCTATTCAGGACACAATTAATTTCTCCGGGATAGTGAAAACTTAGATTCTCAACTTTAATTTCACCGGTAAATTCTGTTGGGACCAGGTTTCCAGCATCAATTATTACGTGATTTGTGGAATTCAACAACATGAGGCGCTCTGCAGATTGATTAATTTTCGAGAGAACTTCTCCCGCAGAACCCAGGGGAATTATTGCCTCAAAACATGCAATGGTTACGAGTGTTAATACCGCCAGGGTTATTCCATCTATCTGATGGTTATCAACCAATTCCAGCCCAAGCCATAGAATTCCCAATAAAGTAGCTCCCGGGATGAAAATTGATAAGAAAGTTGTTGTACCTCTTTGTAGTGCCGAATCCTTTTCTAACGAATAATATCCATCATTTACTATGCTGAACTCATTTATTTTTTTTTGCCAGGTCCCGGAAGTATGTACATCCTCATTTCCATCTAAAAGATCTTTCAACATCCGGCTGAATTCTCCACGTAGTTTTATCATTTTCGCGCCGGATTTCTCTGTTACAGAAGCCGCCACAAAGAACATCAATAATCCCCCCATCATCATGCCCATCAGGATTATTGGGGTAAGCTGTGGATTAATCCTTCCCATGAAAAGGGCAACAAACACAGTAATTAAGATTGCGGTTATCGGAGGTGAGATTATCCGGATATATAAATCCTCCAGGGTATCAATATCAGCAGTAATCCTTGCAAATAAATCTCCTTTTTGAAAGTTAATTTGTTGGGATGGCAGGAGTTGTTCAAGAACATAATAAAACCAGAGGCGAATATCAGCCAAAAATTTCAAATTTATCGAGTGAGACGACAATCTTTCCAGGTACCGAAATACACCACGGCTGATGCCAAAGAATCGGACCCCTACAATTCCGAGCTGCAGCGCAGAAAATGGAGGTTTTAATGCTGCCTGAGCAATTATTAATGCCGATGTGCCTAGTAAACCGATGCCGGCTGCTACGGCTGCAAAGGATAATGAAGTCGATAAAAGAATCCATTTTGAATATGGAATAAGGAATTTGCATAATCGAATAGTCGCCCTCATGCAACACCACCGTAATGCTTTACCATGTCAAAATATTCGCCCTGCTGCGCCAGGAGGTTTGAATGGCTTCCTCGCTCAATCAGACTGCCATTTTTCATCACAAGAATGATGTCTGCCTGATACACAGTCGCAAGACGATGGGCAATGGTCAAGACGGTTTTTCCCTCGGCAAGCAGCCGGTGAGAATTTTGTAGGAACATCTCTGTCTCAGGATCAACTGCTGAAGTAGGCTCATCCATTACCATGATTGGCGCATCCTTAAAAAAAGATCTTGCCAACACAAGCCTTTGGGACTGGCCGGTGCTCAATCTAAACCCATCTTCACCCACTTGCGTAAAGATGCCATGCTCCAGGGATTGAACCCATTTATCTAACTGCGAACGGTTTAGGGCTTTCCATATCCTATCCTCATCCACCAATCCATTTTCCATTGCTACATTCATTGCAATTGTTCCCGAGAATACATAAGGTCTTTGGGAGACATAAGCAATGTGAGATAGCCATTGATTGACATTAATATCCTTAATCGGCAGTCCATTAATGCAAATTTCGCCTGAGCCAGGATTAATAAACTTCAGAAATAAATTCACGAGGGTAGTTTTACCGGATGCAGTTTCCCCAACAATGGCAACATGCTGGCCTTTATTGAACTCAAAAGATAGGTCACTAACAGCAGGAACATTCCGCTCTGGATACTGGTATGAAACCTGGTTGAACCTGATTACAAATGAATTATCCAGGATGTCCTTCAGGTTTTCTGCTTTGTCACGGTCTCCCTCAAGGGACGCACCAACAACATTGCCCCATTCCTCAATCCCTAGAAATTCAGACAACCGTTGGAATGCCGCCACCCCTTTATTGCTTGCGTGAAATTTGAGACTCAATTGACGCAGAGGACTATAGTACTCAGGTACGATTAGTAATATAACAAAAGCTGTCTGAAAGGAAAAAGTGCCATATAAGAGCCGCAGTCCAATTTCGACAGCAATTATTGCTATGCTGATAGTAGCGATTATTTCCAGTACAAAAGCTGATAAAAAGGTGACCCTTAAAACCTTTAATGTGTCCAGTCGGTATTCATCATTTATTTTCTCCAGTGTTCTTGCGTAATGTTTACTTTGGCTCAAAACTTTCAAGGTAACCAGGCCGCGTAATGTGTCCAGGTAATGACCACCCAACCTGCTAAAGTTATCCCATTGATCCTGGGTTAATTTCTCCGCCCGGTTACCAATCAAGACCATAAATACAGGGATTAGAGGTGCGGTAACGAAGAGTATGATCCCGGATAATGCATCCCTGGGGAACACAAACAACAGATAGAAAACAGGGATACTCAACGCAAATATGATTTGTGGTAAATATTCACTAAAATATCTATCAAGATCATCTATACCACTGAGAAATAAGGTTATTAATTCCCCGCTTTGCATATTCTTTAGTCGAACCGGGTTTATTCTTGTAATTTTTCCGAAAAAAGCTTTCCTTAAATCATTTTTTATTTGGGCCGCCATAATTTTCGCAAATCCATCACTGCAATAGGACGAGAATCCTCTTAATGTAAAAACCAGTATCAAGGACAGCAGAAGCGGAACAAGTTCAGATCTTGTTCTTTTATCAATGAAACTACCACTTACGATCTGGCTGAGTATATTCGCCTGGATGAGAAACAGTCCTGCAGATATTAATCCAAAACCTATGCATAAATAAAATAATATTTTTTGCTGTTTGACCAACCCTGAAAGTTGCTTATTCCAAATTCGCATTTAATGACGTCCGGAGCGGAAAGAAATCAATCAATATATAAATTATTGTCAGTTAGATTATCGCACAATTGAATTTTGATTCATTGATGAATTTTTTGTGATTACCCAGGCAAATTTACATCATTTCTTGAAACCTTGAGTTGGGATTTCTCGTATTTGTTATAAGGTTAGAAAATTTTTACGAAATGATTGTATGTTGGAATTAAATAGGAGATAGAATGAGTCTATTGGGTAATATTATCTGGTTAATATTTGGTGGATTTTTCAGCGGGATGGCATACATTCTTGGTGGAATTTTCACTTGCTTTACAATAATCGGGATCCCATTCGGAATTCAATCTATAAAATTAGGAGCAGCAACTCTTACCCCATTTGGCAAGAAAATTCAAACCCGTGAAGATTCCGGGAGGATTTTGGAAACAATATTCAATATTGTTTGGGCAATCCTTTTTGGTTGGGAAATTGCAATTGCACACCTGACATCCGCAATAATCCTTGCCATCACAATCGTTGGTTTACCATTTTCCAAACAACACATTAAATTAATTCCCCTGGCTTTATTACCATTTGGTAAGGAATTTAAGTAATATCTGCATGATCCCCAGATAATACTAAAATACTAAAATTTAAGCAAAAAAATCCCAGGAGACAAAAAATAATTCTCCGGGATTTTTTTGCTCTGGAAAAATTCCTACATTACGATATTCACAAGCCGACCGGGAACATAAATGATATTCTTGGGCTTTTTGCCTTCCAGGAATCTTTGTATTCCATCTGACTGAAGAGCTAAACTCTTTGCCTCTTCCCCGGTAATATCCGCAGAAACCATAATTCGATCCCGAACCTTGCCATTTACCTGTAACACAAGGTGAATTTGTTCAAATTGGATGGCTTCCAAATCCACATCTGGCCATTTTTGTTGATGAATTGAATAAGGTTTACCAAGGATATGCCAGATTTCCTCTGAAATGTGTGGACAAACGGGAGCCAACATTCGCAGGTAAGTATCTACAACTTCATGCCAGATCCCATTTCTATTAGCACCTGCTTGTTTGGCTTTACCAATTTCGTTAAGTAATTCCATTAAGGATGAGATGATTGTATTAAATTCAAACTGCTCATAATCACGGGTAATAGATTTTAACTTGAGATGCAGAATTCTGCGAAGATTTTTTACATCCTGCTCGGAAAAATGATGATCAGTAATTGAACCATCGTCCAGTAGAATGGACCAAACCCGCTTCAGCCAACGATATACGCCATCAATTCCGTTCCTGTTCCAGGGTGCACCCAGCTCCCAGCGTGCGAAAAACATCAGAAATGCCCGTACTGCGTCTGCGCCGTATGCTTGCACCAATTCATCTGGTGCAATTACATTTCCCCGGCTCTTAGACATCTTTTCCGAATCTTCACCCACAACAATACCCTGATTCCTTAGTTTGATCATCGGCTCTATTCCTTCAGTGATTCCCATATCACGTAGAGCTTTATGAAAGAACCGCGTGTAGATCAAATGCATTGTCGCATGCTCAATGCCGCCTGTATAAGTATCTACCGGCATCCAGTAGCTGTATTCCTCTGGATCGAAAGGACCACCGTCAAAATCAGGACTTAGATACCTTAAGTGGTACCAGGAAGAACACATGAATGTATCCATAGTATCCGTCTCACGCCTGGCATTCTTGTGGCATTTTGGACAGGTAGTTATTGACCAGGTGGGGTGCAGTTTAAGCGGGCTTTCACCGGTCGGCAGCCATTCCACATCATCAGGGAGCAGGACAGGAAGTTCATCTTCTGGAACCGGTAAAATTCCACAATTATCACAAAAGATCATCGGGATCGGGGCTCCCCAGTATCTTTGTCTTGATATTAACCAATCCCGTAAGCGATAGTTCACTTCGTGATGACCCGTCCCTTGATGCTCTAATAATTCGATGCTGTTCCCGAAGGATTTATCTCCAGGAGTGCCGGATAGGCTTCCGGAATTTATCATTCGTCCAGATGCCGGTACAGCTTCCGCCATTTCGGCAGGATTTAATTCGGCAATCCCATCCGGCTGAATAACCACCCGAATTTCTAAGTTTAATTTCTTGGCAAACTCAAAGTCTCTCTGGTCATGCGCCGGAACAGCCATGATGGCACCGGTTCCATAAGTCATAAGCACATAATCAGCAATCCATATGGGAATTTTTTCCTGGTTTACTGGATTGATTGCATATCCCCCTGTAAATATTCCGGTTTTCTCCTTATCGGTTGATTCTCTCTGGATATCTGTCTGGCGGACAGCTTGTGTAATGTATTCCTGGACTAATTGATATTGTCCTTTGGTTGTGATTTTCTCCACCAGCGGATGTTCAGGTGCGAGTACCATAAAGGTAGCCCCCCACAGCGTATCCGGCCGAGTGGTGAAGATTTCAAGCGAATCTCCTTGTTCAGTTTTAAAACTGACCAGAGCTCCTTCTGATCTCCCTATCCAGTTTGTCTGCAGTAAGCGGACACGTTCCGGCCAATCGCAGTAGCTGAAATCCAAGAGTTCATCCGCATAGTTTGTGATCTTAAAAAACCATTGTTCCAAATTCTTCTTAATAACCGGTGTTTCACATCTTTCACAGTGCCGGTCGTCCCCCCAGACCTGTTCTCTTGCCAGGGTGGTATTGCATTTTGGACACCAATCAACTGGAGATTTCTTCCGGTATGCCAACCCGTTTTCGTAGAGCTTTAAGAAGAACCATTGTGTCCACTTATAGTATTTTGGATCCGAGCTGATGGCCTCCCGCCGCCAGTCAAACATGGCACCCATACTTTTCAATTGGTCTCGCATATGGCCAATGTTTTGATAGGTCCATTTTTTGGGATGAATGTTATGGCGAATGGCAGCATTTTCGGCAGGCAAACCAAACGCATCAAATCCCATTGGAAATAGGACATTGTAGCCTTTCATACGCAGGTACCTGGCCCTGGCATCCGCAGGGGTCATCGCATACCAGTGACCGATATGAAGTTCGCCGGATGGGTATGGAAGCATTGTCAATGCATAGTATTTCGGCCGGTTGGGATCAATATTGGAATGATAAAGCTCATCGTCGCTCCATTTTTTCTGCCATTTTGCTTCAATTTGTCCCGGATCATAAAAAGGATATTCAATTTTTTGCATTTTCATCTCCATAATCCATTAAAAAAAACCTTCTCCTGTTAGGGACGAAGGTTATTCTCCGCGGTACCACCCAAATTGTCTGTAGTCACCAGACCGCTCTACATGTGATATCGGACATATCCGGCACCGGCTAATTGGTTCACCAGTACAACCTGCCATTAATATGGCTTTTCAGGCGAGTTCAACCTGCTGCACTCCATCGGTGCCTGCCAGACTTTCACCATTCTCCGGCTCGCTGCTGGATGATTTACTACTCCTGAAGGTCGAATATTTATTTTTTCCAAAAATACAAACACCCAGAGCATTTAACTGACCTGAGTGTTATTCATCAAAGTGGACCCAGAGGGACTCGAACCCTCGACCTTCTCAATGCCATTGAGACGCGCTCCCAAACTGCGCTATGGGCCCATTAATTTATAGGGCTGTGATCAGTTATTCCATCCCCAGTGGACCTGGAGGGATTCGAACCCTCGGCCTCTTCAGTGCGATTGAAGCGCGCTCCCAACTGCGCTACAGGCCCATTATCAGGGTAGAAGGATTTTACTCGATGGGATTATGGATGTCAAGTTTTTGTTGGTTTCTGGTCTTACAGGGGCAAGTGTATACCGAGACAGGATTTATGAGACATTTATCTTGTTTCTAACCGAAAAAAGGTTATATCTAGATTAGATGTACCAAAAGTGTATAATTATCAGGATCTAAATTCACTTATTGATGCTCATTTCGAAAGGAATATTTTTTATGGTTCACGATCAGCGCATGCAAAGCCTTTTATCACTAATGGCTCAGAATCACCTGGATGGAATTGCCCTCAATCCTGGGCCAACATTAAAGTACCTTACCGACTTAAATTTCCATTTGATGGAAAGACCTTTTCTGCTAATTATCAGCCGTAATGGAAACGCAGTACTTGTTCATCCCGAATTGGAATCATCAAAGCTGCACGATTCGAAAATTCATTTGAAAGGGTATGCTTATGGTGAGAATCCGGAAAAATGGGATCAGGTTTTTTCAACTGCCATACATGACCTTAATATTAACGGGAAAAAGATAGGAATCGAACCTACACATATCCGTTTCCTGGAACTGCAATTCTTATCCCACGCTGCCCCGGACTCGAAAATCATTGCTGCAAATATTGTTTTGGATAATCTGCGAATTAAAAAAGATCCATCGGAGAAACAAAATATTAGGCAGGCAGCCATAATCGCCCAGGATGCGATGGAAGCAACCATTCCTTATATGAAACCTGGCGTCACCGAGATAGAAATTGCGATGGAATTATCCATCCAGCTTCTGCGTGCGGGTTCCGAACCTGGATTTGCATTTTCTCCAGCAGTTGTCGCAGGACCGAATAGTGCCAAAAATCACACCAGTCCGGGAGATCGTCCATTACAAAAAGGTGATCTCATTATGATTGACTGGGGTGCAAAATATAAAGGCTATAACTCCGATCTCACCCGCACATTTGCCATCGGCGAGCTTGATCTGGAACTTGTAAAGATTTATGAAACAGTCCAGGCAGCCAACGATCAGGGGAAAAAGACTGCAAGGCCTGGCTTACCTGCAGGTGAGGTAGATAAGGCGACGCGGAAAATTATTGAATCGGAAGGATTTGGCAAATACTTCACCCACAGAACCGGTCACGGCCTTGGCATGGAAGTACACGAACCCCCCTATATTTATGCGGAAAACCAAAATAGCCTCGAAGAAGGCATGGTATTCACCGTGGAACCCGGTATATACCTCGAAGGTATAGGGGGTGTAAGAATTGAGGATGATGTCATTATTACCGGTTCTGGTTGTGAATCGCTATCTGATTTTCCACACGATTTAAGGATTCTGGATTAGGCTAATCCCGGGTAAATTGTGGCATTAATCATCCGGAAGTTCGTTCTGCAGCCTTTTTTCAACAATACATACCTGGTTGTTGATGCTTATTCTAATCAGGCAGCTGTCATTGACCCTGCATCGGGATCGAATATTATCTCCGAGGTTGTAAATGAAAATGGATACCAGATAAATGGTATCTGGCTTACCCATGCACATTTTGATCATTATTGCGGGGTCAGCGAAATTAATAATGGCAACGGAATCATCCCGCCAGTAGCTCTCCATCCACATGATCTGGAGCTCTGGCAAAGGTGGGGTGATGCACAGGAATTTGATTATATTTTCGACCGGGGACCTGAACCTTCCATATTGCTTGAAGATAACCAGATCTTACAACTAGGTGAAACCAAAATTCAAGTAATACACACTCCTGGCCACTGTAAGGGTCATGTTGTTTATTATTCTGCCTCTGATAATGCTATATTTTGCGGAGATTTATTATTCAAGGGGGGGATAGGGCGCACTGACCTCCAGGACGGGAGCATGACCGAGATTTTGGACAGTATTTATAATAAAATCCTGATTCTCCCAGATGATACCAGGCTTCTTCCTGGTCACGGCCCGGAGACATCCATTCGGGAAGCAAAAACACTGGATATATAATCAAAAACCTGGTGGACTTCTCCACCAGGTTTTTGAATGGTTTATTTGGCATAATCTATGGCCCGGGTTTCCCGGATCACGGTTACTTTTATCTGTCCCGGATATTGCATCGTTTCCTCAATTTTCTTAGCGATATCCCTCGCCAGCCTTGTTGCATCGAGATCATCAATATCACCCGGTCTTACTAGAATCCGGACTTCTCGTCCTGCTTGAATTGCATAACTTTGTTCAACACCTTTATATGAGTTTGCAACTTCCTCAAGAGATCGAAGGCGTTTGATATAATGTTCAAGGTCTTCCCGTCTGGCACCCGGTCTTGCTCCAGAAATTGCGTCCGCTGATTCAACGATAATTGATTCAACACTTTCCTGGTCAATTTCATGGTGATGCGAAGCGATGGCATTGACAACCCTTGCATTTACTCCATATCTTTTAGCAAAATCCGCTCCGATTGTAGCATGGGTTCCCTCTGTATTGTGGTCCAGGGCTTTTCCAAGGTCATGTAAAAGTCCCGCAGTACGGGCAACCTCAACATCAGCATTTACCTCTGCTGCAATCGCTGCCGCAAGGTGGGAGGTTTCCACTGCATGGGCTAGCTGGTTTTGTCCATAGGATGTGCGGAATTTCAACCTTCCAAGTACTTTTAATATTTCAGGGTGTAGTCCGGCAATACCGGTATCAAATGCAGCCTGCTCACCGGCTTCAGCGATTACTTTTTCAACCTCCACTTCCTTTTCGTGCAAAACCTTCTCAATATAAGCGGGGTGAATGCGCCCATCCAGGATAAGCTTTTCAAGTGAACGCCTGGCAATTTCTCTTCGAACTGGGTCAAAGCAGGAAATTGTCACCGCCTCCGGTGTGTCATCTACAATTACATCCACTCCGGCTGCCTGTTCAAATGACCGTATATTGCGTCCGTTTCTGCCAACGATCCGTCCTTTCATTTCTTCATTCGGCAGTGGAACAAGCGACGTGGTAATTTCGCTGACATGATCAGACGCAATTCTTTGAATTGCATTTGTAATAATCATGCGTGCCTTTTTCTCGCCTTCATCACGCGCTTCTGCCTCAATTCCGCGGATAATCCTGGCCATGTCATTTCGTGCCTCTTTTTCTGCCAGATTAAGAAGCTCCTGTCTGGCATCTTCAATAGACATCTCAGCAACCTTTTGCAGGTCCTCAATACCCTTTTCATACATCTTGTCAATTTCATTTGCTCGTTTATCTATCGTGCTCTGTCGTTTGTTTAGGGCTGTTTCACGCTGTTCCAACCGGTCCATTCGTTGATCTAAGTCTACTCTGCGTTTTTGCAATCGATCTTCTTCGCGTGATAAATCATTTCTTTTGCGGGTTACCTCCGCATCAGCCTCTTCAAGCACCTTTAATGCATTATCCCGAGCCTCAAGTTCAACCACTTTTGCTTTTTCGTTTGCCGTCTGAATTACATTATCAGCTTTTAAATTTTGTTCCTTTTGGTAACGGCCTACAAAAATTTTTGTAAAGATCACTGTAAGACCGGCAGTTAACCCTATAATCACCAACACCGTTATTATTATTCCGAATTCATTCATTCCTGTATCCTTATCCTGAATCTATCTGATTGCAATATGATTCAATTCAGCAGAAAAAGATTCCCATAAAACGGGCATTACATTTCCAATTGTTTCAAAGGTAAAGCCTTTTCGTGCTAAATACCCCCCCATTCGTTGTTTAAATAAATACCAATCCATCGGTTCCATGCGGTGCAGGTATTTTAAACCTGCGTTTATAGCAATATCATCTTCACTCTTAATCTCTTGAATAATGTTTTCAATAATTTCGTCTTCAACACCTTTTTGACGTAATTCCTGTCTCAGTGCTCTCCGGCTTTTAGGACGGAAAGCCAACCGGTTCTCTACCCAAAATTCTGCAAATTGATGGTCGTCTAATAGATTTTTTTCGCTTAATTGCTCAATCACGATGTTAATGGTATCTGGAGGGATACTACTATTTTCAAGACGCTTTCTGACTTCATTGGTGGTTCGCGGTCGATAAGAAATATATTTTAGTGATTTCTGATATGCTGTTTCAACCATATCGGCTGCTTGTAACGTGCCAATTTTTTCTGTACTGAGGGATATTCCAACTTCCAGCCAGGCCGCAACGATTCGGGCAAGAGAAAATGCGTATTCTCCATCCAGGAAAACATTTACCCGATTTGGATTATTTTTTTGCACGTTCAGAGAACTAATTGTTTTTTCCATATTTAATTAACAAAAGCCGATGATCCACCATGGAGTGGTCACGGCTGTATAATCATGGTTCTCTAATTCTGGATGCTATTCCAACACGAAACATCTTTATTATCTGATGTTTCAGGGTTTGCTGATATTTAGGTATTTATTTTGGTAAACTCATAATGATCTGATGGATTATCTAAATTACTTCTATAAAGTTATGCTCCTAATCTTGTTTCCCCAATCAGATTCCATTAATAACTGTTTGCACCTACCATATAAATATCTCAACATCCAGATTTTTTATTATTGCCAGTCAAAGATAGGATACCTTGGATATAAATGGCAATATCTAGATCCTACAATTATCAGTCCATAACCATCCATTTTCTATATTAGAAAATTTTTTGGTTCAAAGTTTCAGAGATGTATTTTAAATATTATACTTTATTTTATGTTATCTGGATATCAAAATAACCACCATTCTCAACCAATATTCAAGAAGCACATTTCCTCGACTCGGGGTTGCTGAAAAAGCAGAAAGTGATAATATAGTATTTTGGGCACCAAATATCCCAGGTCTCTAATCTTTTAAAAAATATATCAATAATGAAAATCGGATCTTTCAAACAAATTTCAATCCCCCTTGCACTTCTCTCGCTTTGCTTTTTAAGTTATGGTTTGTTGATACCCTGGTTAGGGTTTTACTGGGATGATTGGGTTTACACCTGGTTTGGATATGTCCTTGGTCCTGGCGGATTTCAAAAGGCTTTCGCAAACGACCGGCCTTTCTTGAGCTTTATTTACATGCTAACAACGTCCATGCTGGGTCATAATCCAATTGCCTGGCAGATAACCGGGTTGCTGACAAAGTGGGGTACAGCGTTATTATTTTGGTTTTTCCTGAAGTTGGTATGGCCTCAAAAACAATATTCTTTCCCAATATTAATGGCGAGTTTTTTCCATGCAATTTATCCTGGCTTTAGCCAGCATTCCATCTCTGTAATTTATAGCCAGGCATATATTCTTTATAGCTTTTTTTTATTTTCAATGGTCTGCATGGTTCTTGCAGTCCGGTCTGAAAAACATTCTGTTGGATTTACCATTATTGCAATTATTAGTGCGATGATCTGTCACTTGTCTACCGAATATTTTTTTGGTCTGGAATTTTTGCGGCCTTTCTTTCTCTGGTTACTTACAACCAACCAGAGTCAACCTACGCTCGATCGACTCAAAATCACATTTAAAAACTGGGGTTTCTACCTAATCGTTTCTGTCTTGTATATACTCTTTCGTTATTTACAAACCCAATCACCTGATTACCAGGGTTATGAATTCTCAATTATTGATAGTACTTCAAGAAGTTTCACATGGATGTCAATAGGATTTATTCAGGAAATATTATCCACTATCCAAAAAGCCGGGATATCCGCTTGGTCACAAACCTCACGAATATTCTCATTTCCCATAGAGGCTTCTTCTACCTGGTTATACCTCTTCGTAATGGGTATTACTTTCGCCCTTATAGTTATTTTTGGATTCCGCTTCCAAGCAGAACATCATTCATCCAAAGAATATGACGACCAGTGGGGAATTTTCGCAATAATGACAGGTCTCGCTGGAATAATGTTGGGAAGATTACCTTCCTGGATTGCTGGTTTGCCTATTGGATTGGAATTTCCTTACGACCGGTTTATGTTATCAACCGGATTTGGTGCAAGTCTGCTCTTATCAGGGCTGATTATATTTCTAGCTAAATCTGGAAAACGCAGGGTAGTTATCATGGCAGCTATCCTCGCCATGACGGTTGGATGGAACTTTTATACAAGCAATACGTTCCGTAGAGATTGGCAGAATCAAACAGAATTCTTCAAACAGTTATCATGGAGAATTCCTGCACTAGCCCCCGGTACAATTCTGATGACCCACGAACTCCCATTAAAGTATTACTCAGATAATTCCCTCACAGCCCCATTAAATTGGATCTACAATACAAACAAATCTGTGAATGATAATAAAATGCCATACATCCTGATTTATACAAAGATACGACTTGGCCAATCCCTGGAAAACATCCTGCCAGATCAACCAGTTCATTTTAATTTCCGGGCTTTTGAGTTTTATGGCTCTACAAGTGACACGATCTCCATCTACTATCCCGTTGGAGAATGTATTCGCATCCTGGACAAAGAATTCACAGACGAGAATATCCTCCTTGGGGTTCCTGGAGTATATGAAGAACTTATGCCATTAACAGACCTGGAGCGGATTATAACAAATCCACTGGAACCTGCATCCCTGCCAACCAAAATTTTCCAGAATACAACCCAGCGTGATTGGTGTTATTACTTTGAAAAAGCTGAGTTGGCACGCCAGGAGGGAGATTATAAACAGGTTGTCGATCTTGCTAATGAAGCCGAAAGCAAGGGTTTATCACCAAAATCACCTTCGGAATTATTTGTTTTTATTGAGGGATATGCTTTCCAGGGATTATGGGATGAAGCTGAAGAACGCTCTATGGAAGTATTAGAATCAAATTCGGAGTTTTCTGCAGGTGTTTGCCAGACCTGGAGACGAGTTCAAATGGACAGGAATTCTGATGTTGAAGATGATTTAGAAATATCAGGAATTCTGACAAAATTAAATTGCATTGAAGAATAAAGAATGATCCTTGAAATTCTTCCCCACCCAATCCTATCTGCCGAAAAATTATGAAATGTGTCATTTTACAACCGTCTTACATTCCATGGCGCGGATATTTTCATCAGATTCTCCAGGCGGATTTATTCATTTTTTATGATGACGTCAAATTTGATAAAAATGGATGGAGAAACCGCAACCGAATCAAGACCCCTCAGGGATTAAAATGGTTAACCATTCCGGTTCATCAAAAAGGAATTGAGAGCAACCAGACACCCATCAATCAAGTCGAGATAAATTGGGACAGGGACTGGATCACCTCCCATTGGAATACCATTGAAATGTCTTATCATAGAGCTCCATTTTTTAATCATTTTTCTAGTGAACTATTCCCCTTCTACCAACAAAAACCAGTACGACTAGCTAATTTTACAATTGACCTTACCATCAAGATTGCCGAACTGCTTGGACTGCACTCGGTTAAGTTTTTGTGTTCGTCAGATATGGAAGAAATCCACGGTGAAAAAACCGAAAGATTAATCCATATTTTGGAACATGTGGGAGCAAATCATTATCTTTCCGGACCTTCAGCAAGAAATTATATGGATGATGATATGTTTAAAAAAGCCGGGATCCATCTTGAATACATGGTCTATGATTATCCAGAATATCCGCAGTTCTATCCCCCATTTGAGACACACGTATCCATCCTTGACCTGATGTTTATGGTTGGCCGCGATGCGCTGAATTATATCCAAAACGGGATTGGGCAATCATAATTCCTGAGAAGAGGGTAATAATGTCTGATGTAAATATAAACTTGAATGATATACGCAACTATTTTGATGAAAAATTAAAGAAATTTGGAACAACACATCTGGGAGTTGATTACAACTCACCGCATTCCCAGGAACACCGTTTTGCTCAGCTCATTAAAATCATAAAACCCGATAAACCATATTCATTATTGGATTTTGGTTCCGGTTATGGATCCCTTTACGGATACTTAAGTCGTCTTGGGCACGATCTAACGTATTATGGATACGATATTCTGGAAACAATGGTTGAGGAAGGAAAAAATATATATAAGGATAATCCACAATGTTTTTTCTCATCCTTATTAGGGAACATCCCCCGGGTCAATTTTGCGGTTGCCAGCGGTACATTTAATATGAAAATGGATCATGAGGCCCGGGAATGGCAGGATTTTGTGCTTAAGAACATCCATATTATGGACGAATATTCAACCGCGGGATTCTCATTCAACCTCTTAACATCCTTTTCGGATCCAGATTATATGCGCGGGGATTTATATTATGCAGATCCTTGTTTTTATTTTGATTATTGCAAAAAACATTTTTCTAAAAACATTGCCTTACTCCATGATTATGGGCTCTATGACTTTACAATATTGGTCCGTAAGGATGTTTAATTCAATCCGATTTTGAAGAATTATTCCGATTATTGATATATTTGTGATTTCAGGGACAACATATATCATAGATCGGTGAAACCATTTGGAAAAGAAGAGGCACTCGCTTACCACCGGTTGAATAACAAAACCGGAAACATGAGGTTGTTACTACAAAATCTTTGGGGTATTTGTAGAAGAATCCTTTGCTGTCGCAAAAACTGAAGTGGAAAAAAACCAGGCGCGGGTCTCATTAGAATTAAATGAATAACGACAATCTTAAATAGTCTTAGTGAAAAAGAAAAATCAAGAATTGTATTAGGCGAAATTCCAATAAAATCCATGCTAAAATAATGTAAATGAAAATTAACCTCGATATAGATTATAAGCAAGACCCTTTTTTCAAATCTCACAGAAATCAAATTAACTGGCAGGTGGGACTCCCGCTTGCGATTGCATGTATCATCGTTATTGGAATTGCCATCATTCTGATTATTGGTACAAGCAGTGGATCAGCAATCAGGGATTTAACATATTGGGCAAGCATATCGATAATTATTTTACTAATTCCATGCATGATAGGATGCATTTTTTTGATGGGTCTCTTATTTGGATCGATTTTTGGTTTATCGAAAGGGTTAAGTGTTCTCCCAGTATATTTAAAAATTGGGGATATTTATATAAACCAACTATTCACCTTGATTACAAACTTCGCTGATAAATCGATTAATCCCATTATCCAAATTAAAATTCGTTATGCAGTTATGAGAAGTATATTTCCACCGAAATCTAGGATTAAATCAATTGGAGCCGGAGATCAAAATGGACCAAATGGATAGTAGAAAACTAATCATTTTAGGAGCTGTTATAGGAGCCGCAACTGGGATTTTGGCTGCATATTTATTGATAAAAAGAGCCAAAGACGAAAATTCAACACAATTAATGACTCCTGGCGAGGGAGTGAAATTAGGTCTGGGAATCCTTGGCATGTTGAAATTGATTTCCGAGTAAGCATTACGGAATCTTCTGAAGGTTAGGGGACTCCACAATAATATTTCTTTATCCAAATTGAATACATAAGATCCATTTTTTTTACAAAGGATCTTATGTATTTTTATGGGAATGTTATAATCCTGAACGTGTCCCCAAGCTCATTTATCAGGTCAATCATTGCCGGGCAATTATTCCGTGAATTTAATATCAGTGCTGATGGAAAGGCACGGCTTGATATTCCGGGGGGCAATCTCCTCTATTCATCGATTGGCTATAGAATTTGGGAAACGGACGCAGGGTTAATCAGCCGGGTGGGCGAGAACTTTCCCCATGATTGGCTGACTGAAATTGAATCATGTGGATTTGACATTCGCGGCATAAAAATCCTTCCCATGGCAATTGACCACCGCTTGTTTACCGCCCATCA
>Ga0209254_10000825_pt1 | contig 26920 bp, 23 predicted proteins | sample FrelakmetDIP11DI_FD_187148 | JGI IMG/M metagenome (GOLD analysis project Ga0209254, IMG submission 187148) | Freshwater lake sediment microbial communities from the University of Notre Dame, USA, for methane emissions studies - DIP11 DI (SPAdes)... | ecosystem: Environmental > Aquatic >...
GGCGCGGCGGGCACCGTGAAGGGCACGGCGATGCTGGGCCCGGAGCGCGGCAATGCCGCACTGGCCTTCGACGCGCTGAATCTGCGTGCGCTCCATCCGACGCTGCGCGTGACGCGGCTCGCCGGCATGGCAACGGCCGAGTACGAGGGCGACGTGCAGCGCGTCCGCGCGCGCGTCGCCGAGCGCGGCATCACGCTTGCCGCGGATGCCGAGCGCCGCGGCGACCGCGTCGAGGTGCACCGCTTCGAGGCGGCGTTCGGGTCCAGCCGCGCCGAAGGCCGCGCGGAGCTCTCCCTTGCCGGCGCGCAGCCGTTCTCGGCCAGCCTGCGCTTCAGCCAGTTCGATCCCGCGGCGCTGGGGGATTTTCCGCGCGCGACGCTGAACGGCGAGGCGCGCGCGCGCGGGCGTCTTGCGCCGGCGTGGTCGGCCGACGTGGCCATCGACCTCGCGAACAGCCGCTTCCGCGACGCGCCGCTCGCGGGCAGCGTACGCGGCGTGGTGTCGGCAAGCGCGGTCCGCGACGCCGACGTGAACCTGCGCCTCGCCGAGAACACGTTGCGCGCAAGCGGCAGCTACGCGCGCAACGGCGGCAGCGTCGTGTTCGATCTCGACGCGCGGCGCCCGGACCGCATCGATGCTCGCCTCGGCGGACGCTTCACCGCGCGCGGGCGCCTCGAGGGCCGCTGGCCGGATCCGACGATCAACGTGGAAGTCGAGGGCGAGCGCCTCGTCTGGGCGGGCCGCACTCGGGCGGAGGGCGTGCGCGCGCGCGCCGAGGGCACGCTCGCCGCGCACACGCTCGCGCTCGACGGCCGCATCGACGGCTACCCAGTGAAGGGCACGGCGGAAGGCGCCTGGCGCGATGCGCGCTGGAGCGGCACGCTCGGCACGCTCGAGGTCACCGGCGAGTATCCGTTCGCGCTCGACGGCGCCATGCCGCTCACCGCCTCGCGCGAACTGGTCGAGGCCGGTCCGGGCCGCGCGCTGTTCGCCGGCGGCCGGCTGGAGCTCGACTCGGTGCGCTGGCAGGACGAGCGCCTCGCATCGCGCGGGCGCTTTGCGGCGCTGCCTGCGCTGCCGTTCCTGAGGGCGGCCGGTGCGAGCGTGCATCCGAAGTCCGACCTGCGGCTGGTCGGCCAGTGGGACGTGCGCGCCTCGCCGAAGCTCGACGGCACGGTCTCGATCGCACGCGAGAGCGGTGACCTCGTGCTGCCGACCGACCCCGCGGTCGCCGCCGGACTGCGCACGCTCGCCATCGACGCGAAGCTCGCCGCCGACGCGATCGACGCGGTCGCGCGCATCGACTCGCGCATCGGCACCGGCACCGCCACCGTGGCCACGTCCGGCATCGCGCGCACCTCCGCGCTCAAGGCCGAGGCGACGCTGCAAGTGCCGACGCTGAAGCCGTTCGAGGCGCTGGTCGGCACCACCGCGCTGGTCGACGGGCGCGTGGACCTCGCGCTCGCGGCGGGCGGCACCCTCGGCCAGCCGGTCGTGACCGGCACGCTCGCGGGCCGCGACATGCGCGTCGATTCGCCGCTCTACGGCATCGCGCTGCGCGACGGCGAGCTGCGCGCCACGCTGACCGACTCGGTGCTGAAGCTGGAGCAGTTCACTGCGCGCGGCGACCGCGGGCGCTTCGTCGCAGAGGGCGCAATGCCGCTGCGTGGCGGCGACCCGGAAGCGCGCCTGACGTGGCGCGCGGAAGACCTGTCGCTGTTCAGCCGACCCGACCGGCGGCTGCAGGTGGACGGCACCGGCACGCTGAACCTCGAGCGCGGCCGCCTCGCGCTGCGCGGCGCGCTCAAGGCGGACTCGGCGTACTTCGAGTTCGAGCGCCCGGCCGTCGCGCAGCTCGACGACGACATCGTGGTGCGCGGCCGGCCGCGCGAGCGGCGCGCCGAGGCCTTCCGCTCCGCGCTGCTCGACCTCGACCTGGAGCTCGACTTCGGCGACGACTTCCGCATCCTGGGCGCGGGACTGGAGTCCACCCTGCGCGGCCGCATGCGCGTGCGCACGGCGCCCGACGGCACGCTGGTCGCGAAAGGCACGGTGACGAGCGAGCGCGGCACCTACTATGCGTTCGGGCAGAAGCTCACCATCGATCGCGGCGCACTCATTTTCGACGGCCCGATCGACAACCCGTCGCTGGACGTGCTCGCGCTGCGCAAGGGCCTGCAGGTGGAGGCCGGCGTCGAGCTCACCGGCACGGTGCGCGTGCCGCGGCTGCGGCTGGTCTCGCAGCCGCCGGTGTCCGATGCGGAAAAGCTCTCCTGGCTGACGCTGGGCAGCGGCCCGGAGGCGATGACCGGCGCGAATCTCGCACTGGTGCAGGCCGCCGCGTCGGCGGTGCTGCAGGGCGGCTCGCAGCTTCCGCTGGGCCGCCGCGTCGCGCAGGCGGTCGGGCTCGACGACATCACCTTCCGCGGCAGCGGCGCGGCCGGCTCGCAAGTGGTGGCCATCGGCAAGCGGCTGTCCGACCGGGTCTACGTCGAGTACGAGCAGGGCGTGGTCGCGACCAATTTCATCGTGCGCCTGTCGTACGCGCTGTCGCGCTTCATTTCAGCGAGCGCCGAGACCGGCCGCGCGACCGGCGTGGGGGTCTACTACCGGCGCAGCTTCGAGTAGGTCTGCACGGCCGCCAGCACGCGCTCGCAGGCGTCGAGGCTGAACGCGCCGGACCCCGGCTCGCGCAGGCTGCTCGCCATGTCGATCCAGAAGTCGCGAGCCCCGGCCGCGGCGGCGATGCGCGGCAGCTCGTCCGCGACGTTCGCCGGGCCAAGGCCGCCGGCGTAGCCGCAGCGCACGCGCGGCAGCGGCGCCGGCCAGGACTCCGGGCGCAGGCCCTTGCCGGACGAGGCGTCGAACAGCACGTCGAAGTCGGCGCCGTCGCGCGCGAGCGCCTCGATGAGGGCGGTGTTGTCGTCGTTGTGCTGCAGGATGACGCGGCCGCGATACGCGGCGATGGCGCGCGCAAGCGCTTCGGGCGGCTGCGGCGCGGTACGCTGGCTGAAGTTGAGCTGCACGCGCTCGAACGCCGCGACCCTGGCGCGAATGGCGGCGGCGCCCGCGACGAACGCGTCGACATGCGCGTCGCAGAGATGGACCGCCACGTGCGCGCCAGCGCATGCGGCCAGGAATGCATCCATCCACGCATCGCCTGGATAACGCGCCTCGCGCCGCTCGGCCGACGAAAGCACCGCCCACTCCACTAGCGGATAGCGCGCCGCGAGCGCGGCGAGCGCATCCGGATCGGTATGGCGGTCGGCGCCGGTGAGCGTGACGAGGGCGGGCGGGGTCATCGGAACCGGATAGTATTTGCTTCCCGTTGCCGATGCATCCGCACGCCGCCGTGTCCACGTCCGTTCCGCCCCCCGCGCTCGACCGCTACGCCGCCGAGCTCGCGGCCCTCGAGCGCATCGACCAGCGCCGCCGCCGGCTCACCGTCGAGGGCCCGCAGGGCGCGCGCATCGTCGTCGACGGGCGCGAGCACCTCGCCTTCTGCAGCAACGACTACCTCGGGCTCGCCGCGGACCCGCGCCTGGTCGAGGCGGCTGTCGCTGCGGTACGCGTCCACGGCGTCGGCTCGGGCGCGTCGCACCTGGTCACCGGCCACCACGCGCCGCACGCGCGCGCCGAGCGTGCGCTCGCGGACTTCGTCGGCCTGCCGGCAGCGCTGCTGTTCGGCACCGGCTATCTCGCCAACGTCGGCGTGCTGACGGCGCTCACCGGCGCGGAGGACGCGATCTTCTCCGATGCGCTCAACCACGCGTCGCTGATCGACGGCATGCGCCTCTCCCGCGCGCGCGTGGTGCGTTATCCCCACGCCGACCTTGCCGCCCTCGAGGCGGCGCTCGCGGCGACCCCGGCGCGTACCCGCTTCGTGGTGACCGAAAGCGTATTCAGCATGGACGGCGATCTCGCACCGCTCCCCGCGCTGCTCGCACTGTGCGAGCGCCACGATGCGTGGCTGGTGATCGACGATGCGCACGGCTTCGGCGTGCTGGGCGCGCAGGGGCGCGGGGCGCTGGAGCACTTCGCGCTCGACTCCCCGCGCATCGTGTACGTCGGCACGCTCGGCAAGGCGGCGGGCGTCCACGGCGCATTCGTCGCGGGGGCGCCGGCAATCGTGGAAACCGTCCTGCAGCGCGCCCGCAGCTACATCTTCACCACGGCGAGTCCGCCGTTCCTGGGGCCGGTGATCGAAGCGAGCCTCGCCATCGTGCGCGCGGAGGCGTGGCGGCGCGAGCGCTTGCGCGAACTCGTCGCGCGTTTTCGCGACGGGCTGCGCGAGACCGGGTTGCGCCTCGCCGCCTCGGAATCGCCGATCCAGCCGGTGATCCTGGGCACCAACGCGGCGGCGCTGGCGGCCAGCCGGTTCCTGCGCGAGCGCGGAATGATCGTCTCCGCGATCCGGCCGCCGACGGTCGCCGAGGGCACCTCGCGGCTGCGCGTCTCGTTCTCGGCGGCGCACACCGCAGAAGACGTCGACCGGCTGGTGGCCGCGCTGCGCGAGCTGGACGTGCAGGGCGCGTGATGCCGACCTACTTCGTCACCGGCACCGACACCGAGGTCGGCAAGACCGTGGTGACTGCCGGCCTGCTGCGTGCCTTCGCACGCGCCGGCCGCGGTGCGGTCGGCATGAAGCCCGTCGCCGCGGGTATGGAGGACGGGCGATACGCGGATGTCGAGCGGCACCGCGCCGCGGGCAATCGCGCCGCGCCGGACCACCTCGCGAACCCCTACGCCTTCGAGCCGCCCATCGCTCCGCACATCGCGGCGGCGCTCGCCGGTGTCGAGATCCGCATCGAGACGATCGTCGCCGCTCATCGCGAACTCGCCGGACACGCCGACGTGGTGGTCGTGGAAGGCGCGGGGGGCTTCATGATTCCGCTGAACGACCGCGAGACGAGCGCGGATCTGGTGAGCGCGCTCGGCATTCCGGTCATCCTCGTGGTCGGCATGCGGCTCGGGTGCCTCAACCACGCGCTGCTCACCCAGGAGGCGGTCCGCGCGCGCGGCCTCGCGTTCGCGGGCTGGGTCGCGAACGTGATCGCGCCGGGCATGCCGCATCTGGATCGCAATGTCGAGACGCTGGTCGAGCGCCTGCAGGCGCCGCTGCTCGGCGTGATTCCCTACCAGCCCGGCATCGGGCCGGACGAAGTCGCGGACCGGCTCGATCTTTCGAGACTGTCGGCGTGAACGACAACCGCGACCTCCTGACGCGCAGCCTCGCCGCGGTATGGCATCCCTGCACGCAGATGCAGCACCACGAAACGCTGCCGCTGGTGCCGATCCGCCGCGCGCAGGGCCCGTGGCTCTACGACTTCGACGGCAAGCGCTATCTCGACGCGATCAGCTCCTGGTGGGTCAACCTGCTCGGCCACGGCCATCCGCGCATCAACGCCGCGCTGCGCGAGCAGCTCGATTCCCTGGAGCACGTGCTACTCGCGGGGTTCACGCACGAGCCGGTCGTGGCGCTGTCGGAGCGCCTCGCGCGGCTCGTGCCCGGCCGCCTCGGGCATTGCTTCTACGGCTCGGACGGCGCCTCCGCCACCGAGATCGCGCTGAAGATGAGCTTCCACTACTGGCGCAACGCCGGACGAACGGCGAAGACGCGCTTCGTTGCGCTGGCGGGCTCGTACCACGGCGAGACGCTGGGCGCGCTGTCGGTGACCGACATCGCGCTGTTCCGCGACGTGTACGCGCCGCTGCTCCGCGCGGTGGACCTCGTGCCGAGCCCCGACTCGCGCCGGGCCGCGCCCGGCGAGACGGCGCGCGATGTCGCGGTCCGCTGTGCAGCCGCGCTGGAGCGGCACTTCGAGGCGCATGCGGAAGAGACCGCCGCGATCATTCTGGAACCCCTCGTGCAATGCGCGACCGGCATGGCGATGCACGACCCGGAATACCTCAGGCGGGTGCGCGAGCTGTGCGACCGCTTCGACGTGCTGCTCATAGCCGACGAAATCGCGGTGGGCTTCGGCCGCACCGGCACGCTGTTCGCCTGCGAGCAGGCGGGGATAGCGCCGGACCTGCTGTGCCTCTCCAAGGGCATCACCGGCGGCTACCTGCCGCTCTCGGTGGTGATGACCACCGACGCCGTGTACGAGGCGTTCTACGACCCGGACGCGGCGCGCGGCTTCCTGCACTCGCACTCGTACACCGGCAACCCCCTCGCCTGCCGCGCCGCGCTGGCGGTTCTGGACGTGCTGGAGGAGGAGCAGATCCTCGCGCGCAATCGCGGCCTGGCCGAGTGGATGAACGCCCGCATCGCCGGCCTTGCCGATCACCCGCGCGTGCGACACCTGCGTCACCTCGGCATGATCTGGGCGTTCGACCTCGCGGACGAGGATCCGGGCGCAGGGCGCGCGTTCTACCGCCGCGCCCTCGATGCGGGCTTGCTGCTGCGTCCGCTGGGCAACACCGTGTACTGGATGCCGCCCTACGCCTTGGGCGAGGCCGAGCTCGAGTTCCTCGCGAGCGGCGTCGAGCGGATCCTGCAGGCCTGAACTCGCGGGCTTCAGCCCGCCTTAGCCACCTCGTGCTTCGCCATCAGCTCGAGCGCGCGGACCAGCGCCGAGTGGTCGAGCTGGCCCATGCCGTTCGCGTCGCACGCCTGGAACAGCTGCTGCGCGTTGGCCGTCTGCGGCAGTGCCACGCCGAGCGCACGCGCGCCGGCCAGCGCGAGGTTGAGGTCCTTCTGGTGCAGGTTGATGCGAAAGCCCGGATTGAACGTGCGCTTGATCATGCGCTCGCCGTGGACTTCGAGGATGCGCGACGCGGCGAAACCGCCCATCAGCGCCTGGCGCACGCGCGCCGGGTCGGCGCCCGCCTTGGAGGCGAACACGAGCGCCTCGGACACCGCTGCGATGTTGAGCGCGACGATGATCTGGTTGGCCACCTTGCACGTCTGGCCGTCGCCGTTGCCGCCGACCAGGGTGATGTTCTTGCCCATCAGTTCGAAGAGCGGCTTCACGCGCTCGAACGTGGCCTCGGGACCGCCGACCATGATCGTGAGGGACGCCGCCTTGGCGCCGACCTCGCCGCCGGAGACCGGTGCGTCGAGATAGTCGCAGCCGAGGTCGTTGATGCGCTTCGCGAAGGCCTTGGTGTCGATCGGCGAGATCGAGCTCATGTCGACGACCGTCTTGCCCTTGGAGAGGCCCGACGCGACGCCGTTCTCGCCGAAGAGCACCGCCTCGACGTCGGGCGTGTCCGGCACCATGATGAAGACGACGTCGGCCTTCTGCGCGACCTCCTTCTGCGACCCGCAGACGATCGCGCCGGCGTCCACGAGGTCCTGCCGCACCTTGCTGCGGGTGTGCACGTAGAGCTCGTGGCCGGCCTTGCGCAGATGCCCGGCCATGGGCGCGCCCATGATGCCGAGGCCGATGAAGCCGAGTTTCATTGCTGCCATGGTGTCCTTCCTCTGGATGGGATGCCTACGCTGCGCGCTTCTGCGCGCTGCGGCTGCGCTCGGTGCGCAGCCAGCCGAGACCCGCCTCGGTGGTCGTCGCCGGCTTGTACTCGCAACCGATCCACCCAGCGTACCCCAGACCGTCGATCCAGTCGAAGAGGAACGGGTAGTTGATTTCACCGGTGCCGGGCTCGTTGCGGCCGGGCGTGTCGGCGAGCTGGATGTGGGCAATGCGCGCGAAGTGTTTCTTGATCGTCGGCGCGAGGTCGCCCTCCATGACCTGCATGTGGTAGATGTCGTACTGCAGGAAGAGGTTCGCGCTGCCCACCTCCTCGATCAGCGCGATGGCCTGCTCGGTGCGGTGGAGCCAGAAGCCCGGGATGTCGCGGGTGTTCACCGGCTCGACCAGCAGCCGGATGCCGTGCCTCGCGAGCTCGTCCGCGGCAAAGCGCAGGTTGTCCACCACGGTCTTGCGCACCAGCGCCGCGTCCACGCCCGCGGGCGTCTTGCCGACCAGGCAGTTGAGCTGCTTCACGCCGAGCGCCGTGGCGTACTCGATCGCCTTCGCCACGCCGCTCCGGAACTCCTGGACCCGGTCGGGCAGGCACGCAATGCCGCGCTCGCCGCCGGCCCAGTCGCCCGCCGGCAGGTTGTGCAGCACCAGCTTCAGCTTGTGCTGCTCCAGCCGCGCGCGGAGCTCCGCCGCCGGATACGGGTAGGGGAACAGGAACTCGACGGCTTCGAAGCCCGCGCGGGCGGCGGCCTCGAAGCGGTCGAGGAAGTCCAGCTCGTTCCAGAGCATGGTGAGGTTGGCGGCAAAGCGCGGCATGGTCGTTCCCTTGCGGCTCAGTCGAGCAGGCCGGCGGCCACCAGGCCTTCGCGACCCTGCGGATGACGACAGTCGATTTCCTCGAACTCGTTGATCTTGTCGATCTCGGTGCCCATCGCGATGTTGGTCACCTTCTCCAGGATCACCTCGACCACCACCGGCACGCGATGCTCGCGCGCCATCTTCTGCGCCTCGGCCAGCGCGCCCTTGAGCTTGGCCGGATCGGTCACGCGCAGGCCCTTGCAGCCCATGCCCTCGACCACCTTCATGTGGTCCACGCCGTAGCCCTTGAGGGTCGGCTCGTGCACGTTCTGGTTGTCGAAGGCAAGCTGCACGCAGTAATCCATCTCGAAGCCGCGCTGCGCCTGGCGGATCAGGCCGAGGTAGCTGTTGTTCACCAGCACCTGCACGTACGGCAGGTTGAACTGCGCGCCCACCGCGAGTTCCTCGATGAGGAACTGGAAGTCGTAATCGCCGGCCAGTCCCACGACGTTGCGGGTCGGGTCGGCCGCGACCACGCCGAGCGCCGCGGGAACCGTCCAGCCCAGCGGGCCAGCTTGGCCGCAGTTGATCCACTGCCGCGGGCCGTACACGTGCAGGAACTGCCCGCCGGCGATCTGCGACAGGCCGATGGTGGTCACGTAGATGGTGTCGCGACTGAACACCTCGTTCATTTCCTGGTACACGCGCTGCGGCTTGATCGGGATGTCGGCGAAGTCGGTCTTGCGGTGCATCAGGCGCTTGCGCTCGGCGCAGCGCGCGGCCCATTCGCCGTAGTTGCGGAGCTTCTTGGCCGCCTGACGCTCGCGCGCCACCTGGACGAAGAGCTCCAGCGCGGCCTTGGCGTCGGACACGATGCCGTAGTCGGGCATGAACACGCGGCCGATCTGCGTGGGCTCGATGTCCACGTGCACGAACTTGCGGCCCTTGGTGTAGGTCTCCACGGAACCGGTATGACGGTTGGCCCAGCGGTTGCCGATGCCGAGCACGAAGTCGGAGGCCAGCATCGTCGCGTTGCCGTAGCGGTGCGAGGTCTGCAGGCCGACCATCCCGGCCATCAGCGGATGGTCGTCGGGGATCGCGCCCCAACCCATCAGGGTGGGGATCACGGGCACGCCGGTCAGTTCGGCGAACTCGACCAGCAGGTCGGAGGCGTCGGCGTTGATGATGCCGCCGCCGGCCACGATCAGCGGCCGCTCGGCCCGCTGCAGCATGTCCAGCGCCTTCTCGACCTGCGCGCGCGTCGCGGCGGGCTTGTAAACCGGCAGCGAGGAGTAGGTCTCCTCGTCGAACTCGATCTCGGCCGTTTGCACGTCGGCGGGCAGGTCGATCAGCACCGGACCCGGGCGGCCTGAGCGCATCAGGTGAAACGCCTGCTGGAAGGCGCGCGGCACCTGCGCGGGCTCGCGCACCGTCACCGCCCATTTGGTGACCGGCTTGGCGATGGACTCGATGTCCACCGCCTGGAAGTCTTCCTTGTACAGCCGCGCGCGCGGCGCCTGGCCGGTGATGCAGAGGATGGGAATCGAATCGGCCGAGGCGGAGTAGAGGCCGGTGATCATGTCGGTGCCCGCCGGGCCCGACGTGCCGATGCAGACGCCGATGTTCCCCGCCTTGGCGCGGGTGTAGCCCTCGGCCATGTGCGATGCGGCCTCGACGTGGCGCGCCAGGATGTGGGTGATGCTGTCGCGTTTGCGCAGTGCAGCGTAGAGGGGGTTGATGGCCGCGCCCGGAACGCCGAACGCGCAGGAAACGCCTTCCAGCTCCATCACTCTCACGGCCGCTTCCGCGGCGGTCATGCGTGCCATGCTGTTTCTCCTCGATGGTGGAAATATGGTTTCTTGGATAGGGCGATGGTGGACGCGATCCGCGCGGGCGAGAAGACCACGCGACCTATAAGTTCTATTCCGTTCCGGAATACCCCGGGGCAGAATGGCGCTCATGGACCGCATCGCCGCCAACCAGATCTACCTGCGCGTCGTGGAAGCGGGCAGCTTCTCCAAGGCCGCCACCGACCTCGGCATCACCCAGCCCACCGCCACCAAGGCGGTCGCCACGCTGGAAAAGCGCCTCGGCGCCCGCCTGCTGAACCGCGACACCCGCGGCATCAGCCCCACCGAGATCGGTCTGCTGTTCTACGAGAAGTGCAAGGTCATCCAGCGCGAGATCGAGGAAGCCGACAGCCTCCCGAAGCTCTTGCAGTCGCAGGTTTCGGGCGTGCTGCGCGTGGGCACCTCGGTGGCGTTCGGCCGCCGCGTGCTGACACCGCTGCTGCTGGAGTTCATGGCGAGCCACCCGGACCTGCGCGTGGACCTCACCGTCGAGGACCGCTACGTCAACCTGGTCGAGCAGGGCATCGAGCTCGCGGTGCGCATGGGCCCGCTTGCCGACTCCACCCTGGGCGCGAAATACCTGGGCACCAATCCGTGGGTCACCGCGGCGACGCCGCGCTATCTCGAGCGGGCGGGCATCCCGGCGACCCCGGCCGACCTGTCACGTCACGAGTGCCTGGTGTACAGCAGCGTGCAGGGCGACGACGTATGGCACTACACCGACCCGCGCGACGGCCGCATCGAGGCGACGGTGCGCGGCCGCCTGCGCTCCAATAACCTCTCGACGGTGCTCGCCGCGACGCGCGCACATATGGGCATCGCCATCCTGCCGATGTACGTCGCGCGCGAGGCGCTGGAGCGCCGCGAGATCGTGACCGTGCTGGACGACTACGTGCTGCCGTCTCAGGAGATGCATGCGGTGTACCCCTCGCCGAAGCTGGTGTCAGCGAAGGTGCTGACGCTGATCGCCTTCCTCGCCGAGAGGCTGGCCGGGGATTGGTGGCGGCCGCGGGACGCGGCTCGCCAATAACGGAGAGGCCCGCGACCGCGGGCCTTCGTTGCTCTGAATTGGGGGTCATACAAGGGGATCTCCCCTTGTTCGTACCGTTCGCGCCCCGCGCCAGGGCTATGCCCGCTGTCCCAGCGGGCATAGCCCTGGCGCGCCCGGCAGGAATCGAACCTGCGACCTTTGGCTTCGGAAACCAACACTCTATCCAACTGAGCTACGGGCGCCGCGCTGGACCGAATTTTACCCTAAAGAACAGGCATCTTTGCCCGCGTCTGCCGCGGCAGATATAATCAGCGGCTATTCTCGACCCTCCCGCAAGGCGACCCCACCCATGAAGGACGAAGGCTTCGAGCACGCCCATTCCTCGCCGATCAAGACGCCGAAGCAGCTCGTCACGGTGATCGTGCTGTCGTTCGTTGTGCCGGTGATCGCGATCATCATGCTGGCGCAGCTCGTGACCAGCGGAAAGCGCCTGGACGAGCGCACCCTCGATCCGGAGGCCGTCGCCGGCCGCATTCAGCCGATCGCGCGCGTGGAGTTCGGCGCTGCCGCCCCCGGCGGCGCAGCGAGTGCTCCGAAGAGCGGCGAGGAGGTCTACAAGGCCGCCTGCTCCGCCTGCCACGCCAGCGGCGCCGCAGGCGCGCACAAGTTCGGCGACAAGGCTGCCTGGGGGCCGCATCTCGGCGAAGGACTCGCCGCGCTCGCCAAGAACGCCATAAACGGCATTCGCGGCATGCCCGCCCGCGGCGGCAACCCCGGTCTCTCCGACCTCGAGGTGACCCGCGCCGTGGTCTACATGGCCAACGCCGCCGGGGCGAACTTCAAGGAGCCCGCAGCGCCCAAGGCGGAAGCCAAGCCCGCGGAGGCCGCGGCGCCCACGGCCGCGCCCGCACCGGCGCAGGTTGCCGCCGCGCCGGCCGCTGCGCCGGTAGCCGCAGCCCCCGCCGCTGCCGGCGCATCCGGCGAGCAGCTCCTGCAGAAGTCCGGCTGCGTGGCCTGCCACGCCGTGGGCAACAAGCTGGTCGGACCCTCGTACAAGGACATCGCGGCCAAGTACGGAAGCGACAAGGACGCGCTCGACAAGCTGGCGAAGAAAGTCAAGGCCGGCGGCGCGGGGGTGTGGGGCCAGATCGCCATGCCACCGCATCCGCAGCTCTCCGATGCGGACCTGCAGGCGATGGTGAAGTACGTGCTGGCGCAGAAGTAGCGCAGCGCGTTCCGCCCCTTGTGGAAGGGCAGCCTGCGGGCTGCCCTTTTCGTTGGCGCCCGGTGCGCGTTGACAGGGCCGGGCAGCGGTGCAATGCTGCCGCGAGCCTGTGACGCACCGGCGCCAAGCCTCCCTCGAGACGCCCGCGCAGGCACCGCTCAACGGAGGAGGACATCCATGTCGCGCAGGTCCATCCTGCGGCTCGCCGCCGCATCGCTCGCCGTCGCCGCCCTCGGCCTCCCGGCCGCCGCCCAGGCGCAGGCCTATCCGAACCGGCCGATCACGCTGATCGTTCCATGGGGCGCAGGCGGCGGCACCGACGCCACCGCGCGCATCATCGGCACCCTGCTCGAGAAGGAGCTGAAGCAGCCGGTGAACGTGGTCAACCGCACCGGCGGCTCGGGCGTCGTCGGCCACGCGGCGATCGCGCAGGCGGCGCCCGACGGCTACACCATCGGCCTGATCACGGTCGAGATCGGCATGATGCATTGGCAGGGCCTCACCGACATCAAGTCCGCCAACTACACGCCGCTCGGCCTGGTGAACGCCGATCCCGCCGGCCTGCAGGTGCGCGCCGATTCGCCCTACAAGACCGCGAAGGACGTGGTGGACGCGATCCGCGCCAACCCGGGCAAGCTCAAGGCCTCGGGCACCGGTCAGGGCGGCATCTGGCATCTGGCCATCGCCGGCATGCTGAAGGGCCTCAACATCGATCCGGCCACGGTGCCGTGGGTGCCCTCGCAAGGCGCCGCGCCGGGCCTGCAGGATCTGGTCGCCGGCGGCGTGGACGTCGTGCCCTGCTCCATCCCCGAGGCGCGCTCGCTAATCGACTCCGGCAAGGTCCGCAGCCTGATGATCATGGACGCGAACCCGCCGGCGCTCTATCCGAACATCCCGACCATCAAGCAGGCGCTCGGCATCGACTGGAGCACCGCGGCGTGGCGAGGCATGGCGGCCCCGCGCGGCATTCCCAGGGACGCGGAGGACAGGCTGGTCGCCGCGATCAAGGCGGTGTACGACTCCAAGGAGTACAAGGACTTCATGGCCTCGCGCGGCTTCGGCGTGGTGTACATGGCCCCGGCCGAGCAGGCGAAGTTCATGGAAAAGTCCAGCGCCGACCTGGGCGCGACGATGAAGGCGGTCGGCATCGTCAAGTAGCGGCGCGCGCGTGAAGCTCAACGACGCCGTGGCGGGCGTGCTGCTGCTCGCCCTCGCGGCGGCGGTCGGGTGGCACATCCGCGGCTTTCCGCAGATGCCCGGGCAGAAGTTCGGCCCGGCCCTCTTTCCCGGCATCATCGCGGCGGGCCTCGCGGCGTGCGGCGCGCTGCTCGTCGTGCGCGGGGTGCGCAGCGGCGATGCGCTGGTGCGCCTCGCGCCGTGGACGCGCTCGCCGTCGCTCGTCGCGAACTTCCTGCTGGTGTGCGGGGCGCTGGCCTTCTACGCCATTGCGTCGGAGGCGCTCGGGTTCCTCGTCACCGGCACCGTGCTCCTGCTCGCGCTGTTCGCGAAGCTCGGCGTGCCGGCGCTGCGCGGCGTGGTGGTCGCGGTGATCGCGGCACTGGTCATCCACTCCCTCTTCTACAAGGTCCTGCGCGTGCCGCTGCCCTGGGGCCTGCTGCAGCCGGTCGCCTGGTAGCGCGGCATGGGCACCCTCGAGTTGGCCTTCGGGCTGGTGTTCCAGCCCTACGTGCTGATGGTCATCTTCGCCTCGGCGATCTTCGGCCTCTTCGTCGGCGCCATTCCCGGGCTCACCGCGACCATGGCCACGGCGCTGCTGGTGCCAGTCACGTTCTTCATGCCGCCGGTGCCGGCCATCGCCGCCATCGTCACGGCCACCGCGATGGCGATCTTCTCCGGCGACATTCCCGGCGCGCTGATGCGCATCCCCGGCACGCCCGCGTCGGCCGCGTACACCGACGAGTCGTACGCCATGACGAAGAAGGGTCTCGCCGAGACCGTGCTCGGGGCGGATCTGGTCTTCTCCGTCGTCGGCGGGCTGTTCGGCACCGTCGTGCTGGTCGCGGCGGCGCCGTCGCTCGCCGAGGTGGCGCTGAAGTTCAGCTCGTTCGAGTACTTCTGGCTGGTGCTGCTCGGGCTGATGAGCGCGGTGTTCATCACCGTCGGCGATCCGCTCAAGGGCGTGGTGTCGCTGCTGCTCGGGCTGCTCGTCTCGTGCATCGGCCTCGACAACCCGGCGGGCTTCCCGAGGTTCACCTTCGGCTCGATCGAACTCCTCGGCTCGGTGGGGTTGATCCCGATGATGATCGGCATGTTCGCGGTGTCGGAGATCCTGCGCTACGCGGTGGAGCAGCAGGGCGGGCCGGAAGTGTTCCGCCGGCAGATCGGCAACGTGTTCCGCGGCATGTGGGGCATCACGAAGCAGTACCCGCTGTCGATCGTGCGCGGCTCGGCGCTCGGCACCGCGATCGGCGCGCTGCCCGGGGCGGGTGCCGACATCGCCGCATGGATGTCCTACGCCATGAGCAAGAAGTTCTCGAAGACGCCGGAGAAGTTCGGCACCGGCCACGTCGAGGGCATCGTCGAGGCCGGCGCGGCGAACAACTCGGCGCTCGCCGGCGCGTGGATTCCGGCGCTGGTGTTCGGCATTCCCGGCGATTCCATTACCGCCATCGTGATCGGCGTGCTCTACATCAAGGGCATGAACCCCGGGCCCACGGTATTCCTCAACAACCCGGAGAACATCTACGCGGTGTTCATCGTGTTCTTTCTCGCCAACCTGCTGATGATCCCGTTCGGCTGGGCGGCGATCAAGGCGGCGCGGCGCATCCTGGACGTGCCGCGAAACGTGCTGATGCCGATCATCCTGCTCTTCTGCATCGTCGGCGCCTTCGCCATCAACAACACCGTGTTCGCGGTGGTCATCGTGCTGGTGTTCGGCGTGGCGGCCTACTTCATGGAGGAGAACGGCTACCCGGTGGCGCCGGCGATCCTCGGCGTGATCCTCGGCGCGATGCTGGAGGAGACCTTCATCACGTCGATGATCAAGGCCGACGGCCGCCTCGCGGGCTTTGTCGAGCGGCCCATCGCGGCGGGGCTGGGCGCGCTCACGGTGGCGATCGTCGCCTGGTCGATCTACCGGCGCCTGCGAGCAAGCTAGAATCGACCGCTCCCCCCGACGAGACGCCCATGCGGTTCCTCTTCATTCTCGACCCGCTGCACGAGATCCGCACCTACAAGGACACCTCCTTCGCGATGATGGCCGAGGCCGCACGCCGCGGCCACGAACTGCACTTCGCGCCGCAGGACGGGCTCATGTGGAAGGGCGGCACGGTCGTGGCCGAGCACTGCCGGCTGCATCTGGTCGAGCCAGAAAAGCGCCTCGGCAACCCCGACATCCACGACGAGCACTGGTACCGCCTGGACCTGCCCCCGCGCGAGACGCCGCTCGCCGGCTTCGGCGCGGTGCTGATGCGCAAGGACCCGCCGTTCGACATGGAGTACGTCACCAGCACCTGGCTGCTGGAGGCGGCGGTGCGCCAGGGCGCGCGGGTGTTCAACGACCCGCGCGCCATCCGCGACCACAGCGAGAAGCTCGCCATCGCGGAGTTCGCGCAGTTCACCGCGCCGACGCTGGTGTCTCGCCTCATGCCGCAGATCCAGCAGTTCATCGAAATGCACGGCGACGTGGTGGTGAAGCCGCTCGATGGCATGGGCGGCGCGGGCGTGTTCCGCGTGACCGACGCCGACCCCAACCGCAACGTGATCGTGGAGACCCTCACGCATCACGGCACCCGGACCATCATGGCGCAGCGCTACCTGCCCGAGATCCGCGAGGGCGACAAGCGCGTGCTGCTGATCGCCGGCCAGCCGGTGCCCTACTGCCTCGCGCGCGTGCCGAAGGCCGGCGAGACGCGCGGCAACCTCGCGGCCGGCGGCACCGGCGTCGCGCGGCCGCTCACGCCGCGCGACCGCGAGATCGCCGAGGCGCTCGCGCCGACGCTCTGGCAGCGCGGGCTGCTGCTGGTGGGCCTCGACGTGATCGGCGACAGCCTCACCGAGGTGAACGTCACCAGCCCGACCTGTTTCCAGGAGATCACCCAGCAGACCGGCTTCGACGTGCCGGCGATGTTCGTCGACGCGCTGGAGCGGGCGGCGGCCGGCCGCCCCGCCTGAGGGCGGGTGCGCGAGCTCTATCGCGCGCTATGGCGCTTCGCCGCCGGCAAGCGCCATCTGCTGTTCGTCTCGACCACGCTGCTCACGCTCGCCGAGGTCTCGCGCCTGGCGATCCCCTGGCTCGCCGGGCAGGCGATCAACACCATCCAGCGCGAGGGTACGGACGGTCTCCCGCGCGCCGGCATGCTCATGGCAGCGGTGTTCGGCGTCAGCGTGGCAGCCTGGTGCCTGCACGGCCCCGGGCGCTTCGTCGAGCGCTCGGTCGCGGTGCGGGTGCGCGAGACGCTCTCCGACACGCTGTTCCGGCGCCTGGTCGGCCTGCCGCTCGCCTGGCACGAGACCCACCACTCCGGCGAGACGCTGCACCGCGTGGACCGCACCACGCAGGCGCTCACCGGCTTTGCGCAGAACCAGTTCGTGTACCTGCAGAACGTGGTCAGCCTGGTGGGGCCCGTCGTCGCCCTGGCGCTCCTCTCCTGGCAGACCGGGCTCGCCGCCGCCGCGGGCTATGCGCTGATCGGCATCGTCATCCTGCGCTTCGACGCGGCAATGATGCGGCTCGCCGATGCGGAGAACCGCGGCGAGCGGCGCTACTCCGCCGCGCTGGTGGATTTCCTCGGCAACGTCGGGACGGTGCTGGCCCTGCGCCTGCAGCAGGCCGCGGCGAAGCTCCTGGGCGAGCGGCTGGTCGCGGTGTTCGAGCCGCTCAAGCGCAGCATCGTGGTGAACGAGTCCAAGTGGGCGAGCGTCGATCTTGCCAACGTGGCGCTGTGGTGCTCGCTGGTGGCGCTCTACGCCTGGCTGGCGCAGCGCGGCGACGGCACGCTGCTGCTCGGCAACGTCTTCATGGTCTATCAGTATGCGCAGCAGGCCGGGGGCGTCGTGGTATCGATCGCGGCGAACTACCAGCAGTTCGCGCGCTACCAGGTGGACTACGCGAGCGCCGCGCCGATCTGGGATGCGGCGCCGCCGCCGCCGCGCGCGTCGGGTATCGATCGCTGGTCCGCGCTCGACGTGCGGGATCTTGCCTTCACCCACGCGCGGCGGCGCGGCAGCGGTCCTTCGCTCGAGGTGGCGCAGCTCGCCCTGCGCCGCGGGGAGCGCATCGCCCTGGTCGGCCCGAGCGGCGCAGGCAAGAGCACGCTGATGCGTGCGCTCGCCGGGCTGTACGCGCCGGACCGGGTGCGCATCGAGGTCGACGGCGCGGCGCGTGCGGATCTCGCCGACCTTGCGAGCATCGCGACGCTGGTGCCGCAGGATGCCGAGGTGTTCGAGGGCACGCTGCGCGAGAACCTCGCGTTCGGCGCGCCGGTCGACGACGCGGCCGTCGCAAGCGCGATCAGTATTGCGGGCCTCGGGCCGCTGGTGGCTTCGCTGCCGTCGGGACTCGACACGCCCATCGCCGAGCGCGGCGCGAACTTCTCCGGTGGCCAGAAGCAGCGCATCGCGCTCGCGCGCGGCCTGCTCGCCGCGCGTGACAGCACGCTGGTGCTCCTTGACGAGCCCACCGCGAGCCTCGACCCGGTGTCCGAAGCCGAGGTTTACGCCGCACTCGACCGCGAGCGGCCCGACGCCTGCGTGGTCTCGTCCATCCACCGCCTGCACCTTCTGCCGCGGTTCGACCGCGTGGTGCTGATGGCCGATGGCGCGATCGTGGACGACGGCACGCTGGCCGCGCTGCTCGAGCGCTCAGCGCTGATGCGCTCGCTGTGGCGGGAAGCCCGCCGGGACCGCGACGCCGCGCCCGCCGCGGTCCCGCCGAATCCGCCGCCAATTGGGTAAACTTGCTGATATGGTGGGCCTTTTTCGATGATCGGCATACTCATAGTCTCCCACGGCGCCTTCGGCGAGGCGCTGATCCATTGCGCGAGCCACGTGCTCGGCAAGCGGCCCCTGCGCGTGCGCCAGGTGGGCATCACGGTGCACGACGAACCGGAAGCGATCCTGCCGCAAGCGCAGGAACTGGTGCGCCAGCTCGACGAGGGCCAGGGTGTGCTGGTGCTCACGGACATGGTGGGCGCCACACCTTCGAATATCGCTACGCGCCTGATGTCCCCGGGCCGCGTGGAGGTAGTGTCCGGCGCGAGCCTGCCGATGCTGGTGCGGGCGCTGACGTACCGAGCCGAGCCGCTCGCGACCGTGGTTTCCAAGGCCGTGAGTGGCGGCCAGGAAGGCGTGCGGCACCTTTCCGGAGAGGAGCGCAGTGGCGCAGCAGGCCGAGGTTGAGATCGTGAACAAACTGGGGCTGCACGCACGCGCCTCGGCGAAGCTCACCCAGACCGCCAGCAAGTACGCGGCGGAGGTGTGGCTGTCGCGCAACGGCCGGCGCGTCAACGCCAAGAGCATCATGGGGGTGATGATGCTCGCCGCCGGGAAGGGCTCCAAGGTGGCGATCGAGACCCGCGGCGCCGACGAGCAGGCCGCGCTGGAGGCGCTCGTCGCCCTGATCAGCGACAAGTTCGGCGAGGGGGAATGATGGACACCGCCGTGCCCGAGGCCGTCATCCCGCAGGGCTGCGATCCGCGCTACGCGAGCTTCACGCTGCACGGCGCCGGGGTGTCGGGCGGCATCGCCATCGGCTACGCGCACCTCATCTCGACCGCGCGGCTGGAGGTCGCGCACTACGAGGTGCCGGCCGAGCGCGTGGAGGAGGAGGTCGCGCGCTTCGAAAACGCCGTGGCACAGGTGCGCGGCGAGCTCATGGGGCTGCACGCGAGCGTGCCTGCGTCGGCGCCCGCCGAAATGGGGGCCTTCCTCGACCTGCACCTGATGATCCTGAACGACTCGCTGCTGTCGCAGGTGCCTCGGGAACACATCCGCACGCGCCACTACAACGCGGAGTGGGCGTTGATCCAGCAGATGGACATGCTGGTGGCGCGCTTCGAGGAGATCGAGGACACCTACCTGCGCGAGCGCAAGACCGACATCCAGCAAGTGGTCGAACGGCTGCTGAAGGCCATGCTGGGCACCGGCCAGGAGCCGGCTGGCCCCAGCCACGAGGAGGACGTGATCGTCGTCGCGCACGACCTCTCGCCGGCCGACATGATCCTGTTCAAGCAGCACCAGTTCGCCGGCTTCGTCACCGACCAGGGCGGCGTGACCTCGCACACTGCCATCGTGGCGCGCAGCCTGAACCTGCCGGCGATCGTCGGCCTGCACCACGCGCGCCACATGATCCGCGAGGGGGAGCTGCTGATCGTGGACGGCGCCGAGGGCGTCCTGATCGTCAACCCCAACGAGCAGGTGCTCGCCGAGTACCAGCTCCGGCGCAGCGCGCTCGAGCTCGAGCGGCAGAAGCTCAAGCGCATCAGGACGACTCCGTCAGCGACGCTGGACGGCATCCCGGTCGAGCTGCACGCCAACATCGAGCTGCCACAGGACGTGGAGGACGTGCTCGAGGCGGGTGCCACCGGCGTCGGCCTGTTCCGCAGCGAGTTCCTGTTCCTCAACCGCGACGACCTCCCCGGGGAGGACGAGCAGTTCGAGGCCTATCGCCAGGTCGCCGAGGCCATGGGCGGCCGGCCGGTCACCATTCGCACGCTGGACATCGGCGCCGACAAGAGCCTGAGCGGCGAGCCGGTGCACGCGCCCAACCCCGCGCTCGGCCTGCGCGCCATCCGCTACTGCCTCGCCGAGCCGCAGATGTTCCTGACGCAGCTCCGTGCCGTCCTGCGCGCCTCGCACTACGGCAAGGTGCGCCTCTTGATCCCGATGCTCGCCCACGGCTACGAGGTGGAGCAGACGCTCGTGCTGGTGGCGCAGGCGAAGGACCAGCTCGACCGCCGGGGCATCCCCTTCGATCGCGGCGTCCCCGTGGGCGGCATGATCGAGGTGCCGGCGGCGGCGCTGGCGCTGGGCATGTTCATCAAGCGCCTGGACTTCCTGTCCATCGGCACCAACGATCTGATCCAGTACACCCTGGCCATCGACCGCACGGATGACACCGTCGCGCATCTCTACGATCCGCTCCACCCGGCGGTGCTGTACCTGATCGGCAACACGATCCGCATCGGCCACAAGGCCGGCGTGCCGGTGGCGGTGTGCGGGGAGATGGCCGGCGAGCCGCGCCTCGCGCGCCTGCTGCTCGGGCTCGGGCTGCGGCAGTTCTCCATGCACCCGGCCCAGATCCTCGCCGTCAAGCGCGAGATCCTGCACTCGTCCATCCCCGAGCTGGAAGTACTGGCGCAGCGTATCCTCCGGACGCACGACCCGGAGCGCGCCCAGCACTTGCTCGCCCGACTCAACGCGTAAAGGTGCCCCATGCTCCGTGAAATCACCGGCATGACGCAGGACGACCCCAAGGAGCCGCGACGCTGGTTCCACGATGAGTTCTTCGACCTCTTCGTCCGCCAGAACGTCGAGGGCCAGGTCATCGCCATGGACCTCTGCTACGGCTCCGGCGCGAGCCAGTGCGCGCTCGCCTGGCGCCGCGGACTGGGCTACTTCCTCGACGGCCCGGCCGACGAGCCCTTCGACCCCGACCGGCTGGCGGCGCGCTTCGCCCGCGAATGCGGCGAGGTGCCACAGCCCGTGTCGAGCTTCGTGCTGCGCTCGCTGAAGGAGTACGCGCAGCTCGACCCGCCCAGCCGGCCGCGGCGCGAGAAGTACCGCCGCGAGCGCTGGCAGCAGCTCACCGACTTCGGAGCGCGCTGACAAGCCCGCGGCCTTCTGACATAATCTCTCCTCAGCGCCGATTTGATGTTCAGCTTGCGGGCGCGGGGACCTTGAGCCTGGGTCCCCAAAACGGCTAAAGCGAGGGAAACCCGTTCAAGCCACCGCTGAACGGGTTTTTGTTTTCCGGATCACGCCTTGAACGCACCTGTCGATACGCCAGCCGCGCCGCGCTCGGTCGGCGCCGTGACGCCCTCGCGCCTGAGCTTCGAGACGCCGCTCAGGCTGAAGAGCGGCGCGTCGGTGGCACGCTACGACCTCATGTACGAGACGTACGGCACGCTCAACGCGGCGAAGTCCAACGCGGTGCTGGTGCCGCATGCGCTCAACGCGAGCCACCATGTGGCCGGCTACTACGCCGACGACCCGCGCAACGTCGGCTGGTGGGACAACATGATCGGCCCGGGCAAGCCGCTGGACACCGACCGGTTCTTCGTCGTGGGCGTCAACAACCTGGGCGGCTGCTTCGGCTCGACCGGCCCGTCCTCGGCCGACCCCGAGACGGGGCGCCCCTACGGCTCCCGCTTTCCGGTGGTCACCGTGGAGGACTGGGTCAACGCCCAGGCGCGCCTCGCCGACGCGCTCGGCATCGTGCGCTTCGCGGCGGTGATGGGCGGCAGCCTCGGCGCCATGCAGGCGCTGCAGTGGGCGATCTCCTACCCGGACCGAGTCGGGCATGCGCTGGTCATCGCCGCGGCACCCGGGCTCTCCGCACAGAACATCGCGTTCAACGAGGTCGCGCGGCAGGCGATAACCACCGACCCGGACTTCCACGGCGGCGACTACTACGCGCACGGCGTAGTGCCCCGCCGCGGGTTGCGGCTCGCGCGGATGATCGGCCACATCACCTACCTCTCCGACGACGCGATGATGGAGAAGTTCGGCCGGTCCTTGCGCGCCGGGGACATCGGTTACCACTTCGGCGTCGACTTCGAGGTGGAGTCGTACCTGCGCCACCAAGGGGACAAGTTCTCCACCTACTTCGACGCGAATACGTATCTGCTCATCACCCGCGCGCTGGACTACTTCGACCCTGCGCGCGACTACGGCGACGATCTCGCCGCGGCGCTGTCGCGCGCCACGGCGAAGTTCCTCGTGGTCTCCTTCACGTCCGACTGGCGCTTCTCGCCGGCGCGCTCGCGCGAGATCGTCAAGGCGCTGCTCGACAACCGCCACAGCGTCTCGTACGCGGAGATCGACGCACCGCACGGCCACGACGCGTTCCTGATGGAGGACCCGCGCTACTTCGCTCTGGTGCGGGCGTACTTCGACAACATCCACCGGGAGCTCGCATGACCGACGCCGAGCGCGTCCGCCTCTCGGGCCGGCAGGACTTCGAGGCGATCGCTGCCTGGGTGCGCCCGGACGCCTCGGTGCTCGACCTCGGCTGCGGCGACGGCTCGCTGTTGAAGTACCTGACGCAGGCACGCGGCGCGCGCGGCTACGGCGTGGAAATCAACGACGAACGCGTGATCACCTGCGTGAGGAACGGCGTGAACGTCATCCAGACCGACCTGGAGCGCGGCCTGTCTGACTTCGACGCCGCCTCGTTCGACTACGTCATCCTCTCCCAGACGTTGCAGGCGGTGCGCCACACCGAGCAGATCCTGATGGAGATGCTGCGCGTCGGCCGCGAGGTGATCGTGACGTTTCCCAACTTCGGCCACTGGCAGGGCCGGCTGCAGCTCGCCTTCGGCGGCCACATGCCGGTGTTCGGATCGCTGCCCTACCAGTGGTACGACACGCCGAACGTGCACCTGTTCACCATCCAGGACTTCGAGCGTTTCTGCGCCGATCGCCGCATCCGCGTCCTCGAGCGCGTGGTGCTGGCCGACGGCGAGCCGGTCAGGTTCCTGCCGAACCTGCTTGGCAGCCTGGCCGTCTACCGGCTGCAGAAGCGCCCCGGCTAGGCCGGGTTGGCCTGCTCCACCGCGGTGATCTCCCGCCGCATCCACCACACCAGCACGAGCCCCGGCAGGGCGGCGAAGAACGTCAGCACGAAGAAGTTCGCCCAGCCCATCTGGGTCACCAGCGTCCCGGTCAGTGGCCCGAACAGGATGCGGCCCAGCGAAGCCAGCGCGGTCAGGAGCGCGTACTGCGTGGCGCTGAAGCTGCGGTGGCAGAGCGCCATGGCGAACGCCACGAAGGCCGCGGTGCCCATGCCGCTCGCGAGGTTCTCGAACGCGATGGTGAACACGAGCAGCGGATAGCTCTTGCCCGCCCACGCGAGCCAGGCGAACGAGAGGTTGGAGATCGCCTGCAGCGCGCCGAAGAGGAGCATGGCGCGCACCAGCGACAGCTTCGCGAGCAGCACGCCGCCCAGCAGCGCGCCACCGAGCAGCGCGACAAGCCCGAGCCCCTTGTTGACCACGCCGACGTCGGTGGGCGTGAAGCCCACGCCGCGGATGAGGAACGCGGTGGTCAGCGTGCCGGCCAGGGCATCGCCGAACTTGTAGAGCATGATCAGCGCGAGCAGGCTCCAGGCCCCCGGCCGGGACAGCAGATCCTTGAGCGGCGCGACCACCGCCTCGCCGAGGGTCCGAGGCGCGTGCGCGGGCGCCGCGGGCTCCGGCGCGAGCACGGTGACGATCATGGTCGCGGCCATGATCGCCGCCATGGCGAGATAGGTGGCTTTCCAGCCGACCTGGTCGGCGAGGATCAGCGCGCCGGCGCCGGAGGCGAGCATGGCGAGGCGATAGCCCAGCACGCTCACCGCCGCGCCCATGCCGCGCTCGTGCTGCGCCAGCAGGTCTGTCCGGTAGGCGTCGATCACGATGTCCTGGGACGCGGAGGCGAACGCGACCCACAGCGCCATCGCGCCGACGAACCAGAGCGAGTCGTTCGGCGAGCCCAGTGCCATCGCACCGATGCCGAGCGCGAGGCCGAGCTGCGCCATCAGCATCCAGCCACGACGCCGCCCGAGGAACGGCGGCACGAAGCGATCCATCGCCGGCGACCAGAGAAACTTCAGCAGGTAGGGCAGCCCGATCCAGGAAAACCAGGCGATGGTCTTGATGTCGACGTTCTCGACGGTAAGCCAGGCCTGCAGCGTGCCGCCGGTGAGCGCCAGAGGCAGGCCGGACGAGAAGCCGAGGAGGGTGACGACCGCGATGCGCGGGCTGCGGAAGATCTCGAGATAGGGCGACGCCATGGCTCGCGGAGTGTAAAGGACCGGCACGCCGGCCGGTCCCTGGCTGCGGATGGAAGCCCTATGGGCCCTTCCTGCGGCGCGCTAGGGCCTTCGCACGCCGGGCGAGCGCCTTGCGGGCCGGCGCTTTCACCCGCTTCGCGCTCACCAGCACCGCGGCGATGATGCAGGGCTTCTTACCACGCACGCTCCAAGAGTGGTTGGTGCCGCGCTGGACCAGGACGTCCCCCGCCTTCAGCTTGACCTCCCCCTGGTCCATGATGGCGTAGATCTCGCCCTTGAGCACGATGATGTAGTCGACCGTCGCGGTCTTGTGCATCATCGGGTCGGACGAATGCGCGTCCGGCGCGTGGCCCGCGCCGATGGAATCGAACGCCTCGCGCGCATCGGCGCGGTTGCGCCACGCCGAGTCGGGCGGGAACTCCACGATGCGCAGGATCGTGCCGCCGCGCGGCGGCTCCAGCCGCACCGGGCGCGCCGCGGCGTCGGCCTTGCCCTCGTTCGAAGCGAGCGGGCCTTGCGTCTCCCAGAGATCGGTGAGCGCGAGCCCCGGCATCGAGGCCATCTCCTTCACGTTCTTCGCATGGCCGTCCCGCAGGAACACGGACCGGCCGCGGGCATCGTGGCCCGTCACCACCCTGCGCACCTTCCAGATCATCACCTCGCCTCCTTTGTCGCGCCGCGCCTTGACCGCGGCGGTAGCGAAGTCTACTTTGCCCCGTCCGGGCGGGAGGAGGCGGCATGCGGCTGGTGACGTTCTCGGCGGGGCGCGCGCGGCGGCGCGCCGGGGCGCTGATCGAAGGCGACTGCACCATCGTCGACCTGCAGGCGGCGCAGCGCGCGCGGCGCGGGCGCGCCTCGCCGCTGCTCGCGAGCGTGCTGGCGATCGTGGAGGGCGGCGAGCGCGCGCTGGACCTCGCCCGCGAGCTGGCGGCAGCGCCTCCGGACCCAGCCCTCGTTCCCCGCGCGGCGGCCCGGCTGCACGCCCCCATCCCCGAGCCGCCGCAGATGCGCGACTTCCTGTGCTTCGAGAAACACCTGGTGCAGGCCTTCCGCGCCGCCCGCAAGCTGCGCGCCAGCCGCGCGCCGGATCCCGCGGCGGCGCTCGCAGAGATGGAGGCGAAGGGCATACTCGCCATCCCGCAGACCTGGTACGAACGGCCCATCTATTACCACCCGAGCCGCTTCAGCGTCTGCGGCACGGACGACGCCGTGCCCTGGCCGGCGTACTCCAGCGCGCTCGACTTCGAGTGCGAGTTCGGCTGCTACATCGGCCGGCCCGGCAAGGACATCCCGCGCGAGCGGGCCCGCGACCACATCTTCGGCTACACGATCTTCAACGACTTCTCTGCACGCGACGAGCAGACGCTCGAGATGCCCGGCCAGCTCGGGCCCGGCAAGGGCAAGGATTTCGACAACGCCAATGCAATGGGCCCGTGCCTGGTCACCGCCGACGAGATTCCCGATCCGTACGGGCTCGCCATGCAGGTGCGCGTGAACGGCGAGACCTGGGGCCGCGGCAGCTCGCGCGACATGCGCTGGACGTTCGAGGACTGCATCGCGCACGTCTCGCGGTCCGAGACGCTGCACCCGGGCGAATTCCTCGGCTCGGGCACCATGGGCGACGGCTGCGGGCTGGAGCAGATGCGCTTTCTTTCCCCCGGCGACGTCGTCGAGCTCGAGGTCGAGCGCATCGGCGTGTTGCGCAACCGTGTCGTGAAACCCTGAGGAACGCCGCATGGCCGCCAATCCCATCCGCGATTTCCGCGTCGACCCGGCCGGAATCCTCTACGCCGGCCACGATCTGCAGCGCCCCGAATGCATCCTGGCCGAGCGCGACGGCACACTGTGGTCCGCGGACGCCCGCGGCGGCGTGATGCGCATCGCGCCCGACGGCACGCAGTCGCTCGTCGCCCAGACCGAGCGCGCCGCGTTTGCCGGTGCGGCCAACGACACCCAGCGCTTCACCGAGGGCACGCTGCCCAATGGCCTCGCGTTCGCAGCGAATGGCGATCTTCTCATCGCCAACTTCGGCTCCGACCGGCTGGAGCGCATGACCCGCGACGGCCGCACCGAGGTGATTCACGACCGCATCGACGGCAAGCCCATTGGCAAGGTCAACTTCGTGCTGCGCGACTCCCGCGGCCGCATGTGGCTCACCATCTCCACGCGCATCGTGAACTGGATGCAAGCCATCGCGCCGGGCATCGCCGACGGCTACATCGCGCTGGCCGACGAGCGCGGCATCCGCGTGGTGGCCGATGGGTTCGCGTTCACCAACGAGATCCGACTGGATGCGCGCGAGGAGTGGCTGTACATCGTCGAGACCACGGGCCAGCGCATCTCCCGCATGCGCGTGCAGCCCGACGGCGCGCTCACCCACCGGGAAGTGTTCGGCCCGTCGAAGCTGGGCCCCGCGGGCTTTCCGGACGGCATCGCGCTGGATGCGCTCGGCAACGTCTGGGGCACGCTGGTGATGAGCGACATTCTCTTCGCGATCACGCCCGACGGGGACTACGTGGAGCTGCTGGACGACGGCGACGTTGCCGCACGCGACGCGCTCGAAGCCGCATTCCAGGCGAACCGCGTGACACCGGAGCTGATGCTCGCCGCCGGCGGGAAGATCGCGCCCTGGTTCGCGAGCCTCAGCTTCGGCGGACCGGATCTCGCCAC
>Ga0209254_10000826_pt1 | contig 26917 bp, 24 predicted proteins | sample FrelakmetDIP11DI_FD_187148 | JGI IMG/M metagenome (GOLD analysis project Ga0209254, IMG submission 187148) | Freshwater lake sediment microbial communities from the University of Notre Dame, USA, for methane emissions studies - DIP11 DI (SPAdes)... | ecosystem: Environmental > Aquatic >...
GATCATTTCAAATTATGTTGAAACAGGTAAAGTCTATCTCGTTTATCGGGCATACAGTTTCCTTGATCAGGGGACAACTTTGAAAGAATCACATAAAGCTGCTGAAGCCTCATTTTGTGCAATGGATCAGAACGCGTTTTGGAGATACCATGATGTTATCTATGCCAACCTGAACGGTGAAAATGTGGGTGATTTTGTAGAAAAAAGGCTGGTCGCTTTTGCTGAAAAGCTCGGACTTGATACAGCAGTATTCAAAGATTGTTTGAAAAACGGAAAATATTCCCAGCGTGTTGAAGATGAAATTCAGCTTGCCAAGGATGCTGGAGTGAATAAAACCCCATCCTTCTTCATCGATGGGCAGCTATTCAATTTGCTAACTAGTTATAATGAATTATTCCAGGCGTTGGATAACGCAATTGCTGCCAAACTACAATAACTGAGTTTTTTCAAGTAAGAAACCGCCAATCATTCAAAATTCGGCGGTTTTTTAAATCTCTTTTGCTAAAAGGGGGTGGAGGTGGGGGTATGAACTGATCTCTTTGATTTCCAGGTAAAAAATCAATGTGGAAAGCCGGTTAAGGAATTTCAAACCCTCCGGGTTCTGGTAATCACCAATCTTAGTGGATTCAACCAGGCGCCGTTCTGCCCTTCTCACTACAGTCCTGGCTAGATCCAATGCTGCGGAATAAGTTGTTGTGCCCGGTAAGATAAAATCCTGTGGGATGGTCAGAATTTTTTCTAGTCCATGGATCTCTTTCTCAAGCCAGGCGACATCTTTGTCGGTGATTCCGGGAAATTGGGGAGAATTCTCAAGCCCGGCAGCTGCCTCGGACATCAGTCTGTAAAGCTTCCTCTGGATATTTTCAATAAGTTGGGTGGTGGAAGTATCGCGGCAAAAAGCCCTGGCCATTCCAAGAGCTGCTGAAGATTCGTCCAGTGAGCCCAATGTCTCTATTCGGGGACTTGATTTTTCCACCCGGCCTTTGCCCAGGTAGTCGGTGTGACCATCATCGCCGGACCATTTCTTTTTCTTAGTCATGATGATTCAGTTTCAGGGAGTGGTTTGTGGAGGACGATTATTATTTGACGCGAAGAACCAATCGATGATCGTTGCGAACCGATCTGAAATATCAAATAAAGGACCCATGCTTACACCCTGCACTGCCTGGTCTACTCCAAAGGAATATACAGGGTAAAACAGCGGAAGTGCGGGTAGTTCTTTATTGAAAACCACCTGGAAATTTCTGTACAGTCGAATTCGCTCTTCCAGATCCCGGGAAACCCGCGCATTTTCGAGAAACTCGCTTACCAGGCGATTATCCCATTGGGAATAATTTTGACCACCCGTAATTTGGGATTGATTCCAGAATGGGTAAGGGTCTGGATCAGGCGAATTTGATAAATTGAGATCCACCAAAGCAGCCTGAAAATCGCGGTTCTCCAACCGGTCATTCACGAGCTGGTCGTAAGGGACAGCTTCGAGATCTACTCGAATGTCGAGATCTTCCCAATTTGACTGAATGGCTTCTGCAATTTCCTTGTGGATTTCATCATCCGGGTAGAGCATGGTGAAGGCAAATTCAGCATCTTCCTTTTTACGGATCATACCCGATTCAGCCGGAAGAACATATCCGGATTGTATGATCAGGCTTTTTGCAGTCTCGGGGGAAAATTGGGTCGGCTGGAGGCCATCATAATACGCCCAGGTACCTGGAAATATGGGACCGTTTGCAATGATCGCCTGGCCTTTAAGAATGGAATTGATGATCCTTTGTCGGTCCAAACCTAACAGCAGCCCTTTGCGGATCGATTCGTCCTGGAAAAAGGGTACTTCTGGATCGTTTAAATTCATCAACACCATTGAAGTAACCGGCAGCCTGCCAGAATAGGTAAGCAATGAAGGTAATGCCAAAGCCGATTTTAGTGTATCCCCGGAAAGAGAACTCACACCTTGCACTGTTCCCTCCTCGTAAGCTTTGAGCGCGCCAGCTTCATCGGGGAAATATTTAAAATTCAATTGCTGGATAAATGGCGGGTGAACATAATAATCCGCATTTGCAGTAAGGGTCACACCCTCAATGTTGCCATCTTCCGTTATTAAAGATTTGAATTTAAACGGACCTGTACCGACAGGTTGCAGGTTGAAGGGTGAATCCTTTATCGCCTCGATGCTCCCACCATTTAAAAGGTGTTTAGGAAGGATTCCAAATGTTAGGTGATCCAGAAACGGAGCATATGGCTCCCCCAGGATGAACTGCAGGTTCCGATCACCAAGCGCTTTTACTTCAACATTCTGCCAGAAATCCTGTTGGTCACGGGGGATAACCTCACCGCCATCGCGAATGAGATCAATTGTGAAAACGATATCTTCCGGGGTGAGAGGTTCGCCATCGTGCCACTCCACCCCCTCTTTAAGCACCATGTTGTAGATCTTACCGTCTTCCGAAATTCCCCACTTTTCCACCAGGTCACCTTGTGCCAGACCGCGATTATCCGAAGTGAATAAGCTTGAGAAGATCAAACGGCTAATATCCCTGTCAGCCTGATTGTTATATGCAAGAAGCGGATTCAACCTTTGCAGCTGACCTACCATTGCTTCAGTATAAGTTCCACCCGATGCAGGCTGCGGGAGAAGTAGATTTGTCCCCGGCTGCTCAACAAGAAGCAGAACCCCTATCACCAGACCTGTAAGGAAAATGATTAATAATTGCCAGCGAAGTTTTTTCATATTATTAATGGAAAAAGGGCGATGTTCCTTCTTTCAGGGTATCGCCCGCGGAGAAATGGTTTTGGAGCATTTTCTGGCAGGTTGTTCTATCGAACAATCGCCGGAGTAGCGAGCGCGACTGCAATTATGGTCAGGATAAAAAAGAGAACGCTGAGGCCGATAGTGGTGTAAAAGAGAGTTTTTTCGATCCCGCGTCTTGCCGTGAAGACTGATCCAGTATCACCGCCTGTCAAACTCCCGAGACCGACACCCTTATTCTGCAAAACCACACTGATGATGAGGGTGATTGAAGTTATAATTAATGCAATATTGATGTAAGTGATCACTTGTTACCTCCCGGAATTTCAAACCTTCAAATTATACCTGCCCAAATCCCTTTCCGTCAACTGCGATGAATGAGATTATTCTAAATCTTCACATGCACACTCCCCTTTCAGATGGGGAAGGCACTTACGATGAAATCCTAGAGACTGCCATCGATGCAGAAATTGATGCTGTGATCGTGACAGATCATAACGTTTGGGTACAAGGGGTAGAAAAGATTCATGAATCCCAAGGCAAGCGGGCAATACTTCTCATTGGGGAAGAAGTTCATGATCAAGCCCTCGATCCCCAAAAAAACCACATGCTTGTTTTCAACACTGGAAATGAACTTGCTCCTTTTGCAAAAGATCCCCAGGATCTTATAAACCGGATAAATTCTTATGGAGGTTTATGTTTTCTCGCGCATCCCCTTGAAACCGACCTGGCTGCTTTTAGTGAACCGGACATTTCTTGGGTCGATTGGGAAGTCAGCGGGTTTACCGGCATTGAACTGTGGAACGGTTTCAGCGAGTTTAAAGCGGTTGTCCATAACCGTTTCCAGGCGATTTTTTATGCCTTCTTTCCAAAAATGATCGCCCACGGGCCACCTTCACTCCTCCTGAAAAAATGGGACGACCTTTTATCCTCTGGTAAATCCGTGGTCGCCATTGGCGGTTCCGATGCGCATGCACTGAACCTCCATCTCGGTCCCCTGCACCGGATCGTTTTTCCATATTCGTTTCATTTTAGAGCAGTAAACACTCATGTGATCACTGCTGAAGGATTGAATGGGAATTTGGATCATGATAAAAATATTATTTTTGGTTCCCTTCAAAAAGGAAATTGTTTCATCGGCTATGATCTTCCCCTCTCAACGCGCGGATTTTGTTTCAGCGCTGAATCCGGTGGCGTCTCGGTTGTCATGGGAGATAAGATCAAATTGAATAAACAAATCAATTTCAACATCCAGATTCCGGGGAAAGCGATCTGTCGGCTTTTTCGAGATGGTGCGAATGTCCGGAGTTGGAAGAACGAAACCAAGATCCTCCACAATGAAAATCAACCAGGCGTTTATCGGGTTGAATGCCATATAAAGTATCTGGGTAAAACCAGAGGTTGGATTTTCAGCAACCCTATCTATGTCCGGTAAGAATAGTAATGATTACCAATAATGTCACCCGCCTTCTTGAATCCCGGAAGATCCAATTCAAGGCGGTCGAACAACCTGCAGAAAAAATGGGTGCTCTTGAAACAGCCGAATTCCTCGGGATTTCACCCGGCCTGGTATATAAAACAATCGTAATCCGCCGCGAAAAACCGGGTAAACCTCTTCTTGCGGTGGTGCCTGGCGATCAAAGGGTTAATCTGAAATCCCTCGCGGCATTTATTGGTGAAAAAAAAGTTTCCATACCAACGGAGAAGGAAGCCGAGCAAATGACCGGTCTGCAGGTTGGGGGCATTTCCGCGTTGGCATTATTAAATCGCGGTTTTGAAACCCTCCTGGATTCGATAGCAGTGGATATAAATGAATTTTATGTTTCCGGCGGGATGCGCGGTTTATTAATTTGGATGTTTGTTGAAGATTTCGTTTGCATCACGGGAGCGAAGTTCGCGCCACTGATTAGTACGAAACAAAAGTAAACCCGCCAAGATTGTTCACGCATCAATACAAGTCACATTTCGATATAATAACAACACTATGCCGTCATCTCTTCAGAAGGCTGAATACCGCCTGCAAACCTTGCTGGAAAAAGGGTTGGGTAGATTTTCCAGATCAGGAATGGCTTCTCATCTAGCCCAGCAGATCATTTTCAAAATGAGAGATTTGACCCGTGAAGGTAAAGGTTCGCTACGGCTTGCTCCAGATCAATTCGTAGTAGCGGCTTGTTCCAGGACATGGAAAAAAATAAGGACTGATCAGGATTGGGTAAACAAAGTGACAGAAGCTTTAATAAAAGAAGCCAATGAATCCGGGCTCGTTTTTCAATCCCCTCTGCGAATCGATCCGGCGGTTGACGATTCACTTCCGGTGGAGGAATTCCACATTGAGTGCCATTGGCAATCCGATGCCGGCGGAAAAACCCAGACAATTGTGAACCAATTGGAGGGTCAGGGCACTGCAACCCAACCTGGGAATAGGGACGTTTTAATTTTCGATAACGGGCGGATATTCCAATTAGACCATCCCGTGGTAAACCTCGGCAGGCGGAGAACAAATGATCTTGTTTTGGATGATTCCCGCATTTCACGTCAGCATGCTCAACTTCGTTTCGCAGATGGAAGATTTTCAATCTATGACCTTGGATCAACCGGAGGAACGTCCGTGAACGGTCAGCAAATTTCCAGCCGGGTCTTAAACCCTGGAGATGTGATCTCTCTTGCCGGTTTCCTGGTCATTTACAACCGGGAAGACGAAGTTACGGAGACAAATCAACTGAAAATTCAACCTTTAGGGGAAAGCGAGGCTGTGGATTGAGCGGCATTCTGATGCTTATTTTGAGAATCTTTATGGCGGTATGTCTATATGTTTTTATCGGTTTGATCATTTATGTTATTTGGAAAGATCTCAGTCATCAGTCAGCCCTGGCGGTTCGGAAAGACCTGCCTTTCCTCACTCTCCATACAATAAAACCAGCGGAGATTCGGGTTTTTACCATTCAAAAAAGCGAAGGGTTTATTGGGAGAGACCCAGGGTGCAATATCCATATTGATGAAAACACCCTTTCCGCCAGGCACGCAAAGCTGAGTTACCACCATAACCAGTGGTGGGTGGAGGACCTCAATTCCACCAACGGAAGCTTGCTGAATGATCACCCCCTGGTTCAACCATCAGTGCTGGATTCGGGAGATAAGTTATTCTGCGGCCAGGTGGGCTTAACCATTGAGATAAATCAATCCGATTAGAAATATGCTATTATTGTTGACGTCTTTCGGAAGGAGGTGGTTTCTGTGAATGAATATCCTGTATTGGGAATTATTGGCGGGTCTGGGCTGTATCAACTCCCGGGATTGAAGGAGGCCAAATCTATCGATCTCACAACGCCATTCGGAAACCCAAGCTCTCCTATCATCATGGGAAAACTCGGTGGGAAGAAAGTTGCCTTTCTTGCAAGGCATGGCATCGGCCATTTCATCTCGCCCACTGAAATTAACTATCGGGCGAATATTTACGCCTTAAAATCTCTCGGTGTCCAGCGGATCCTCAGTGTAAGTGCTTGCGGTTCTTTGCGCGACGATTTTTCCCCCGGTCATATCGTAATCCCCGACCAGATCATTGATTTCACCCGGAACAGAAAATGCACATTTTTTGAAGATGGTCTTGTCGCTCATATCGGGGTTGCCGATCCCTTCTGTAACGATCTTTCAAATCAACTTGGTCAAGCAGTGGATCAAGCGGGGGGAACCTGCCACAAAGGTGGTAATGCTGTGACAATCGAAGGTCCCCGTTTTTCGACGAAAGCTGAATCCAACCTTTTCCGCGCCTGGGGAATATCGATCATCGGGATGACTATGTGCCCGGAAGCTTTCCTTGCCCGGGAGGCAGAGTTGTGTTTTGCCGTGATGGCACACGTCACCGATTATGATGTCTGGCATCTCACCGAAGAATCAGTTTCAGTGGAGATCGTGGTAAAAACCTTAAAAAAGAACACTGAATTGGCGCAAAACGCCATCCTGGAGCTGGTTAATAATCTTACCGAAGAATGCACTTGCTCCTGTTCAAGCGCTCTCCAAAATGCGGTGATCACCTCACCGGAATGCATCCCCCCCGAAACCCTTAAGAAAGTGGAATTATTGGTCAAAAAACACATTTCCCCTTGAGAGCCTCAAGTATTTTTGTAAAATCCCCTCTTCGTGGTCTTCAAAACCGCTTGCATGGGGTTGCAGCGGTTTTCCTTTTCACATTCTCGCTATCTTTGACGATATCCCCCGCAGCCCGTTCCCATTCCTGGAACGTTGATTACCTGTGGGTTCATTGGATCGGGTTTCTGATCTGGCTGGCAGGTTTTACATTTCTGGACCGATTTTTAATCAAAGCCATTCCCGATCGAGATCCAATCCTGCTCCCTATGATCAGTCTTTTGGTAGGATGGGGGCTGCTTACCATTTTTCGGATCAATATCTACTATGGTTTGCGACAATCCGCTTGGTTGGGATTGTGTATATTAATCCTCTGGTTAATTCTAAAATCTCCGCGAATCGTCGATGACCTGCGAAAATTCAAATACCTCTTTTTGACCTTGGGTATTCTCCTGGTCGGGCTGACCATATTCATCGGGGTATATCCGGGAGGACTTGGTCCTCAATTATGGCTCGGTTTTGTAGGGTTATTTTTTCAACCATCCGAACTCTTGAAACTTCTCCTGCTGATTTTCTTATCAGCGTATCTGGCGGACCGTCTTCAAGTGACCTTCAGCTTCAACCAATTGATCGCTCCAGCGCTTGTTTTATTCGCCATCGCCATGGCGATTCTCCTTGTCCAACGGGATTTGGGAACTAGTGCGCTGTTCATAATTCTTTTCTCGGTTACGGTTTATCTCGGTACAGGAAAACGCCGACTATTGCTTGCCAGCTTCCTGATCATCTTTTCCGCAGGGATCGTCGGGTATTACCTTTTTGACGTCATCCATTTAAGGGTGGACGCCTGGATCAATCCTTGGCTGGATCCGAGCGGTCGATCTTATCAGATCGTTCAATCCATCATGGCAATTGCAGCTGGGGGCGTTTCTGGCCGTGGGCCGGGGTTGGGAAGTCCTCGAGTCGTCCCTGTGGCACAATCGGATTTCCTTTTTTCTGCAATCGCCGAAGAATCGGGGCTGATCGGGACGATTGCACTTGTCGGTTTATTAATCCTCATCACCTACCGGGGGCTGCGAATTTCTATAAGGGCAAAATCAAGATATTACCGCATCCTGGCTGCAGGGATCACAACCTTTTTGTCGGTTCAAAGTATCCTGATTATCGGCGGGAACCTGAGGGTCCTTCCCCTTACAGGGGTCACATTACCTTTCATGTCATACGGCGGTTCATCATTGTTTGTATCTATGATTTGCGCAGGTCTGCTTTTGCATATCAGCGATACAGGGGGAGAAGATCCTGCCTTCCTTGAAAACCGCAACCCATACTTTTTCGTCCTGGGGATGACACTCGCTGGCCTTATCGCAATAGTGATCACAAATGGTTGGTGGTCTGTTGTTCGATCCGCAGATCTTCTGAGTCGTACGGATAATCCGCGCCGCGGGATTAATGAAAGATATTCTCACCGCGGCAGCATCCTCGATAACCAGGGACAGCCGATCAATCTCAGCGAGGGCCAGGTGGGATCAATCACTCGATCCTACCTTTATCCACCTCTCAGCCCGGTGTTTGGTTTTAATAGTGCTGTTTACGGCCAAAGTGGGCTCGAATCCAGTTTAGACGGGTATCTACGTGGAGAACGTGGCGTGGCATCTTCGAGCCTTTGGTGGAATCATCTCCTGTATGGACAGCCTCCTGCAGGCTTAGATATCCGGACCAGCATCGATATGGATTTACAGCAAACAGCAGATCAACTTATGGGTGGCAAAAAAGGTGCGATGGTGCTTATAAATGCTGAAACAGGCGAAGTGCTGGCAATGTCTTCCCTACCGAATATCGATCCCAACCAGGTGGAAACGATGTGGACGGGTTGGATGCAGGACCCGGAATCTCCTTTGATCAACCGCGCAACACAAGCACTTTATCCGGTCGGGACTGCGCTTACATCATTTCTCTTATCCCTGCATGCAAGGGAAATTAACTCGCTCGAGCTTCCAGAGCGGATGAATAAAATAATCAATGGATCGGATCAATATTGCAGCTACACACCGGTAGGCATGCAAAATTGGGGAGGAGCAGTTTCTGCGGGTTGCCCGGCTGCGTTTGAAGCGCTTTCAGAAGTAACTTCGGCAAGCGAAGTTGAACGCATGGTGAAGTCATACGGATTTTCCGATTTGCCTGATTTTATCCTACCTCAAGCTGCCGCACTGCTGCCCATCTCATTTTCCAATCCAGTATCTCTGGCTTTTGGAGACAATCAATTGAATATAACTCTCCTCCAGATGGTTCGGGCAGCAGCAACATTTAGTAATGACGGTATTGTTCCTGCTCCCCTGCTGGCGATTGGATATGAGAATCCCGAAGGTTTGGTTTACTTCCCGCGGTCAGACACATCAGAATTGAAACTGGCGGGATCTGATCAAATCGCGACGATGCTCTCTAGCAATTCCTTTCCGGGTTGGGAAGCTACAGGCAGATCCAACAGCACCCAAGGTGACTTTTCCTGGTTCATTGGTGGGACTGCTCGCGGTTGGGAAGGTACCCCTCTCGCGCTGGCGCTGGTGCTGGAGGATGATTCTCCCCTGAATGCCCGTTTAATTGGTAAACAAGTACTTCAGAGCGCTACTAGTCCTTGATTGTGAGTAACAATATTACTTTTTCGAATCCGTAATCCGGATGAAATGTCGTTTGCCAACTTGCAGCACACCGGGGTGGGGAAATTCCTGAAATGGGTCTGATAGAACTTCCCCGTCAAGTTTGACACCCTTTTGATCTATCAATCGGCGTCCTTCATTCTTACTTGCTACCATTTTACAGTTTTGTAGAACATCCAGAACAGAAAGCCCGGGTGTTAATAAATATTCATCCAATTCCTCAGGAATATCGTGTTTTTGAAACGTTCGAACGAAATTATTCTGTCCCTTTTCTGCCCCTTCCTCACCATATAAGGAGCTCGTTATCTCCCATGCCAGGGACATTTTTGCATCTCGGGGATGCAGACTACCTGATTCAAGTTCCTTTTCCATCTGCTCAACTTTGGTTGGAGACCAACTGGTAACCAGGCGGAAATATACAGGCAGAGCTCTATCCGGCAGACTCATCACTTTGCCATACATATCTTCCGGAGTTGTATCAATGGGGATATGGTTTCCTAGGGATTTACTCATCCGCACGATGCCATCGGTGCCGGGAAGAATACCCATGATGATGCCGATATTTGGTTTTTCTCCAAGAAAGGTCATGAGCTTCCGGGCAGCGGTGAGAATATTGAAAAGTTGATCCGTACCTCCCACCTGCACATCGGTTTTTAATGCGAATGCATCATAGCCCTGCATAATTGAGTAAAAGGTTTCATGCAGGTAAATCGCGTCGCCACGTTCGAACCGAAGTTTAAAATTTTCGCGGGTCAGAAACTGTTGAAGCGTAAAATTGGACGCTAAATGGATCAGGTCAGCAAAAGTTAATTTTGCCAGCCATTCAGCATTATATCGAATGATGGTTTTGTTGGGATCTAAAATTCGAAACGCCTGATCGGCATAAGTCCTAGCATTTTCTTCTACCTCTTTTTCTGTAAGTAGGGGGCGCAGGATATTCTTATCAGAAGGATCACCAATCAGAGACGTATAAGTACCGATTAAAAATGTTACCTCATGCCCCAGATCCTGGAATTGTCTCAATTTACGCATTGTGATCGTATGACCAAGATGAAGATCGGCTTTCCTGGGATCATATCCACAATAAACGCGAAGGGGACGGTGTTCTTTTTCTGTCAGGATCAATCTCTCTTTTAACTCCCTGGCCATTGCTTGTTTGACTTCTTCATCTCCGTACTCTGTACCCTGCATCAACAGGGCAACCTGGTCCTCTATTTTCACCCGACCCTCCCAATAGAACTAAAGATAAAGCGGATTATACCAGCCGAAAAATGGCACCCGGTTATTTTCGATATCCTAATTCTTCATTGAAACCCAATAATATCAAATATATGGCTATGCGCATTTTTTGATCCATAGCACCGCATTACCCATGCTATAATTTTCAGATTGGTGCTTTATGGAATCCGTTCTTGTATTAAATGCCAACTTTGAGCCAATAAATGTCTGCAATATGCACCGGGCATTGGGGTTGATTCTCACTGAAAAAGCCGCGCTTGTACTTGATGGCCGCGGTACAGTCCGAACGGCAACAATTGCATTCCCCCGACCTTCCGTTATCAGGCTTCAAAAAATGATTCACCGCCCCCGACCCACCGTGAGGCTTGCCAGGCGGGAAATTCTACGCCGGGATGGTTATACCTGCCAGTATTGTGGTCGGAAAATGGCGGAACTCACAATTGATCACGTTTTCCCCAGGCATATGGGGGGACCACACACATGGCTCAACGTTGTGGCTGCCTGCCCTGCCTGTAACCACCGCAAAGGCGGCCGCAGGATCGAGGAGGCGGGAATGCGCCTCCTGCATATTCCGGTTGAACCACCAGCTTCGGCGGAATATATTTTTGCGCATCACCTTCACGAGAACAGGGATTGGATTCAGTTCCTCAATGGTTGGTAATTAATCAATTTCGATCGCCATTCGATCCCGGGCAACCACAACCTCACCACTGTATGAATATTTTGCATCATTGATCATTATCTGTTCATCCGTTCCAGCAGGGTAATGAATAAGGTAGAGTGATCGGGCACTAGCCCGGGCGGCATCCTCCCCTGCTTGAAATGCAGATGAATGACCTTTTGAATTTCCTGCGGATTCGTGTAACAGGATATCAGCACCTTTCGCCAATTTATCCACTCCACTGCAAGGTTCGCTGTCGCATGTATAGCTAACAACCTTACCGGAAGTTTTGAATTCGAATCTTAATCCCATAGTCGGGATCAGATGTTTCACTTCTGCGCCGATAATATTCATCTCATCATCAGAAAATAGGTTGTTGAAGCCCCCATCCTTCGATGGATGGTATTCTATCTGAAACATATTTACCCATTCAGATATATTGAAAAGATCAAGCATTTTCCTGGCTCGCCCAAGAGTATCCGCCAACCCATAGATATTGAGTGACTCCTTTCTGCCTGTCAGCCACATCGTGATCATTAGCAGAGGTAAACCGGATACATGGTCCGGATGAAAGTGGGTCAGAATAAGATCGGTAACTCTGTTGGGGTCTACTCCCGCTTTCCTCAGACTGAGGATCGGGTTGCTGGCCGTGTCGACCAAAATCGTATGTTTTATTGAGAGAATTATCAGATGGGTGTTATCCGCCCCATCAGAGGGAATGGCTGCTGCGCTTCCCAGGATGATGATCTTCCCCATTTAGAAATTCCTCTTTTTTATGGAATGAGTGGAATCAACAAAATCGCAATCTTCGGGGTAAGCCATACTTCAACAATTGCTGCTATCAACAACAGCGGGATCACGACTGCTACAGTAAGTTTACACCATTCGGACACGGATTCAAAAAAAGCTTCGCCGATATTCCTGTTTTCATCGGTTGTTGCCAATAGAGCACCCCCCCGGAGCACCGCAGCACAACCTATAATCAAAGCGGGGATTTCAAAAATGCCGTGCGGGATGATGAAACCAGCAAGGTACTGTGCTGGGGGTAGCCCGTTTGCTGATAGCAGGTTCAATAAATAACCGACAACTCCCATCGAAGCTATTAGAGGGATCATTCCTAAAATTCCAAATGAAATTGCCCCAAGAACCCAGGACACAAGAACAACCCGAAAATTCTGCCAGAAAATGGAGAGTACGACGGTCAACGACCCTCCAGGGATGGATTGGAGCGCTGTGTAGATATTTTCGGTCATATCCTTCAGGTTGGTTTCAGCAATTGGAATTTTAAATGAATTTATCTGATCCATTCCGAGGAATACAGCTATGATCGTGATAAAGGAAGTAAGTAAAACCGGGGTTCTCAACCGCTTCAAGCATTTAGGGATTTCTCTTCCATACCATTGAAGGATATTTCCAGCTTCCCCCTTAAAAGCCTTCACAAATATGCTCCAAGCCCAGCGGATATTCAAAACATCGATTTCCCGTCCTAGAAGTTCTTCTCTTCTAAAATGGGCCAACCCAACCCTCACAAGTAGAATGGCGAAAACAAATAAACCGAAAACTGTCCACCATAAAGTCGAGTAGTTTCCCCAAAACATTACAACACTCTCAGCCTGGATAAGCAGGGCGATCGGGATAATGATGAAGCTGGCCAGCAGGTTCGCAGAACGGACCGAGGTAGCTTGGGTTGAGATCACCACCGCACCGCTGACCATCACAACTGCCTGAACACTGGTCAGGCTGAAGATCAATAAGGTCAAATCCGGCGGAGGAAGCGGTACATCCCTGGCAACCAATCCCGCCATATAAACCGTCATCCCGAGGAAGCTGCCCACCAATGGTGGAACCGTAGCGGATAAAAGTTTCCCGACGTAAAGCTGCCAGTCTTTTAATGGGGTGCAAAGAAGAGGTTCGATCGATCCCCGCTCTTTTTCACCGACAAAAGTCTCCAAAGCAATCACCAACGAAACCGAGATCGGAAAAAATCCAACGATCATCATCAAGAACGGAACCAGCCTCTCTCCGATCAACGAAGCGCCATACTGGTTCACAAAATCGAGCAACCGCCTGGCGGTAAAATTCATCAGGAAAGGGAAGAAAAGAGTCAGGGCAATGATCGGGAAAATGATTCGCCAATCTCTGAATTGATCGCGCACTTCCCGAACGGTTATTGAAAACGCAGGTCTGATTTCAGCGAGCATTTGGTGCTCCATCTTCTGTCGTACGCATCGCTTCCAGATAGGCGGATTCAAGCGAACGTTGGACTTCCTGGAAGGATACGATTTTCATTTTGGCTTTGATCAGATTTTGAATGAGTTCCGGATTATTACTTTGAGGGGTTTCAACCCTGAATCGAAGCCACCTGTCTCCCTGTGTGGTCATTCGCACCCCATCTGGCATTTCCGGCATTTTTCCATCCACCTGGTTTGCCAGGCGGACTTCGTATTCAGGAAGACCCAGGAGTTTCTGCTTAAGTGTGGAAGGTGAACCAGTGAGGATGATTTTTCCTTTTCGGATGATTGCGACCTGGTCGGCAAGTTCCTCAGCTTCCAATAAGTTATGCGTACAAAGGATGATCGACCGGTCCGAAGAACGCAGCTGGTGAATTGCATCCCGCACCGTCCTGGCGCTTTCCGGATCCATTGCAGATGTGGGTTCATCCAACAAAAGAACAGGTGGCTGATTCATTAAAGCTCGAACAAGGGCGAGTTTCTGTCGCATCCCCTTGGAAAATTCGCCCAACTTCCGATTTTTTTCAGCTAGTAACCCGAATTCCTCCAAAAGCGATTCAATGCGGTTTTTCCTTGACGCGGCCTCCATGTTATAAAGGCGGGCATAGAAATCCAGGTATTCCTCCGCGTTCATGCGGTTATATAATCCATGGTGCTCAGTCAGCACGCCTACTGATTCCCGAACTTTTTGAGGATCCTTCACAACATCAAATCCTGCAACAACAGCCCTTCCGCGTGAAGGTTTAAGAATGGATGTCAACATCCTCACTGTCGTTGTTTTTCCAGCACCGTTAGGTCCAAGTAAAACCAGGACCTTGCCGGCAGGAACATCCAAGTTTACCCCGTTCACTGCGGTGAATTGATCAAATAATTTTGTAAGGTCTTCAGCAAAGATCATTGAATTTTCTCAAAAATAATACTATCCCATTATAGGTTTTTTTAAGTGACCTTGCTTTACATTATTGTTAAGTTAAACAAATCCCCCCGAAATAAACAAGGGGGGTTGAAATCTATATGCTGTAATAAGGCTCTATCCGGTTTTTGTTTTTCTGTTCCGGATTACATGCCGTGCTATCAGGAACGCACCCGAAGTCAAGAAAAGCACCCCCATGAAACCCTGGTTGAAATTGAATCCGGCAACCGGCGCAGTGTCCAACCGTAAAAACTCCAGGAAGAACCTGCCGAAAGCATAGAAAATCATATAAATAAGGAAAAGGTCACCGTCAATTAACCATTCCTTATATTTCCTGCCCAACCAAAGTAAGAGGGTCATGTTTGCCAGGTTCCAAAGGCTTTCATATGCAAACAACGGGTGGTATGTTTCCTGGTTCATAAACTCTTTTAATCGGAATTGGGGATCGATCTTGATTGCCCAGGGAAGATTAGTTGGAGCGCCATAAATCTCCTGGTTCAAGAAATTCCCCCATCGCCCAATCGCCTGTGCGAGTGCCAACCCCGGAGCTACAATATCAGCCCATTGGGCAAATTTCAAATGTTTCACCCTGGTGTAAATCCATAAAGCGATCAATCCGCCAATGACCGCTCCCGGAATGCCAACCCCTCCCCGCCAAATGGCGATCGCGTCAAGTGGATGGGTAAGATAGTATTGGGTTGTGATTCCTGCAGCGATATGAGACGCTGGCGGGAGGAAAATATGCCACAGACGGGATCCGATGATACCGGCCACCAACACCCATGGAAGAATTTCCCAAATTTCTTCAGGATTCAATCCCCGTCTTTTTGCTTCGACTGTGGATAACCAGGCTGCTGCGAGTGCGCCTCCCATAATCAAGACGCCGTACCAGCGGATATTCAGAATACCGAGCGGGGAGGTTTTGAAAAGAAGGCGAGCTAACGCAGCTAGCGTCAACAAGATCAGGATATACAAACCTGCCTGCAGCCATTTATTTTTAATCTTTAAACTGGGTAGGATGTTGAAAAATGAAAGGATCAGGACTAAAAGGATAACAAAAACATCTGAAAGTTGTAGAAACGTTAGATTTAAGCTGATACCCTCACGAATAGGGAGGTTCATTTGATTTCCTTTTTATTTGGTTTGGGATTGGACATTAATTTTTGCATAGGCCTGCCCCCGCACGGAATAAATCCGCTGTAAGGCAGTGATATTTCCAAAAATCGCAAATATCCATAACGCCACCCAGGGAATATTCAGGATCAGGCATGGGATTAAAACCAGGTAGCGTTCCATCCGGCTGAGGATTCCGACCTTGGCTACGTATCCCAAAGTTTCAGCTCGAGATTTAACATAAGATACCATGACAGCTCCAACTGCCGAGAGATACACCAGGATGATCATCGTCTGGTTTCCAAGGTTTTCATAATAGATCAATAGACCAAAAAGTAAGGCCAGTTCGGAATAACGGTCTGTTACAGAATCCACAAAAGCACCCCAGGGGGAAACCTCGTTACGGAGCCTGGCAAGAGAACCATCCAAACCGTCACAAGCCCCAGCGAGAAGAGCAACCAAACCGCCGTAAGTTACATATCCTGTCGCGATAAGAGCGGCTGCGGTAAAGTTGCCAATCAGCCCGACGGTAGTGACCATATTAGGAGTCACCCCGATCTTATTAAGAAATCCGACTATGGGAGTGACGATCCCTTTCATCAGGTTTCGCATTCTATCGGTGAATGTCGTTTTATTTGGATTCGCTGGATTACTCATTATTTACTCCCGTAATTATTAATGACTTAAAAATTTTTTGCAGGTGTTCAATTCTATCAAGAATCATACTGTTCGTCATCCTCAGGGGGAATCAGGACCTCTCTTTCCTTCCCACCAGTTTTCGCTTGACCAATAACCCCCATTTCTTCCAGCTCATCCATCAACCTGGCAGCCCTTGGATAACCGATCCTCATTCGGCGTTGAAGCATCGATGCGCTGGCGTGCCTGGCATGCCGGACAATATCAATCGCCTGTTCGATCAGGTCATCGGAACCTTCACCCACCAGGGGTTGTGATGATGCCAGTTCTTCCCAGGGTGGTGGTTCAACCGTCGCGGGAGACATCCGTTGCCAGAAGTTGATCACTTTCTCGATCTCAGGATCCGTAACAATTACACCCTGAGCACGCAGTGGAACCCCGGCTTCCGGATTGAGAAAGAGAAGATCCCCTCTTCCCAGCAAGGTTTCTGCCCCATTTGTATCCAGAATGACCCGCGAGTCTACAGAAGATGCCACAGTAAAAGCCATGCGGGCCGGGAAGTTGGCTTTGATCAGGCCGGTAACGACATTAGTACTTGGTCTCTGGGTCGCAACAACAAGGTGGATGCCAGTTGCGCGGGCCATTTGAGCCAGCCTGACAAGACTAAATTCAGTCTGTTCCGGGTTGGCCATCATCAGATCCGCCAGTTCATCAATCAGGACCACGATCCTCGGGATTGTGGGGAGCTTTTTTCGTTGCATCTTCCTGTTGTAAGTTTCGAGGTCGCGGCAGTGGGCACCTTCCATCAATCGGTAACGCGTATCCATTTCTGCCAGCGCCCATTGGAGTACAGCGATCATCCTGACAGGATCAGTCTCCACTTTCCCGTGCAGGTGCGGTAAACCATTGAATCGAACCAGTTCAACCATCTTGGGATCCAGCATGACCATGCGAAGATCTAAAGGACTATTATTCATCGCCAGGCAAGTTGTGATCGCCGCAATGCAAACGCTTTTTCCCGAACCGGTGGTTCCAGCAATTAACATATGCGGCATCCTGGATAGATCAGCTACCACTGGTGCGCCGGATACATCCCGGCCAATTGCAAGTGCGAGAGGCGAGGCAAGTTTTTGAAAAGATTCGGATTCCAGAATTGCGCGCAGGCGGACGACTGCATTCAATTGATTGGGAACCTCTATCCCAACATAAGAATGCCCTGGAACCGGCGCTTGTATTCTGAGACGTTCCGCGCTTAGAGCGAGAGCCAGATCCTTGGAGAGGTTGGAAATTTGTGAAACCCTTACCTTTTGGTGATTGACCTCGCCATCCTGACTAGATTTTTCAATATATCCGGGTTCAACTGCAAATTGGGTAACGGTTGGGCCTACCCGGTAACCGATCACCTTTGAAGGAACACCGAATTCTGCCAGGCATTGTTCGATCCTGGCTGCGGTTTCACGAATTTCACTCTTATCTGGTGCAGAAACAGTTTCATTCCGTAATAAATTTAAGGGTGGCAGTCGGTCATCTCTGTTAGGATCGTTTAAATCCGGGAGCGTTTCATCACCCTCAATCACCAAGGACTGATCCTGACCGTTCCTGGTTTGGTAACCCTTAGAATCGTCCTTAGTAGTTAGGGGGGTTTGATCCGAAAAATGACTGGCTTTAGCAGGCTGCTTGTTCGGGTCGGGTTGGGCATTTCTTTCGACAAAGGCTTTCAACCTGTCAGTCATCCCAAAACCGATCAGGGCAAGAACCATTGCTAAAATTAGAAAGACCAGAACCGTCAGAAATCCGGGCAGGAACCTGTCCACCAGCATTGCAATCCCCCAACCGACCACTCCACCATATTTCCCGCTTTCCGCTGCTTCCAGAGACATACCACTGGTGATCGCCAACAATGCAAGAATGGCAAAAGCCAGACCTTCAAGCGCAATGATCCGACCCAGGCTGATGCTGGGTATAACGGGATGATTCCTGCGTAAAACGACCAATCCTGAAAGCCCAAGGAAAAGGACAAATAACCAGGCTCCCCATCCGAAACCTTTTTTCAATATTATTGCCAAGGGAGTGATTAGGCTTCCTTTTGATAATCCTATCAAACCAATGAAACTGATGAAACAGAGGGCAAACAGGAAAACCGCAAGAATATCCCATCCATAACGATCAAATGAACCCGTAAAATCACTTAATCCATCTTGAGTGTATTTTACAGAGTGTTTCCCGCTGCCAGTATTTCCGATCTTATTCGGTTTTTTTTCGCTTGGTTTGCTCATTCAGGCGTCACCAGTCCAAGTCCAAGCCTGCGCTTTTCAATATCTAAATGAAGTATTCTTACAAGGATTGATTGCCCGGTTTTTAGGATATCCCCGATGGCAGTACCGGCTGGCGGCTTTAAAGTGGAAATATGGATTAATCCTTCCACCCCTTCACCCAGGCGGACAAACGCCCCAAACCGGGTTACAGTGGTCACCGTCGCAGGAACTACATCACCAGGGTGATAACGTTCCCCGATTGATTCCCAGGGATTTGCGCATAACCTTTTTAAACTAAGGGCAATTCGCGCATTCTCAGAATTCACTGAAAGAACCATGACTTTAATTGACTCGCCAATTTGAACAATATCTTGTGTCCGATGAACCCTCCCCCACGATAACTCAGATAGGTGGATAAGTCCTTCTAGCCCGCCGAGGTCTACAAAGACTCCGAAATCAGTGATGTTGGTGACACATCCTTCGACGATATCTCCAACTTGGATATTGGAAATGATCTCATTTCTTTTTCCACAACCGGCCTTCGCCGCCCGTTCAGAAAAAACGATCCTATCCTTAGCCGGGTCACATTCAATGACTTTTAGATCAATCCTGTTTCCAACGTAAGCAATGATCAGTGTCCGCCGTTCTTCATCACATGAATTGACGTCATAATGATTCAAATGTGAAAGGGGGACAAAGCCTTGAAGATGATCCCCCTGCACCAGAAGCCCCCCCCGGTTATAACCACGTACCTCCAAATTGATGATCTCATCCTGCCCCATAAGGCGTTGCGCCAATGCCCAGTCCATTTTTGATGGGTGTGATTTTTGCGGTTCGGTTTCGATTTCATCTGAAAAAGGTGCCAATCGTTTTTCTTCCAGAAGCACCGCTGCCCACCAGCCTTCATCCTCACCAGGAATTGTTATTTCCCCACCATCGACAATTTCACCATCCATTTTTCAACCTCCTAATGCCCTCCGGTAGCCGATAAAAAGAACCTGATAATCTTAGCATATAACAATTGGCGCTAAATAATACCGAAATCAATTAATCACCGATTCCTTCTCCAACTCCAGAATTATTTTTCCAGTCTCCGTGATCGCCACCTTTTGTTTCCGGAACAGATCAGCCTCTGAAATGGATAATTTATTCGCAATCTCTTTAACTTTCTTCGCTTCCAAGTATTTCATTACAAGAAGGTTATATAAAATCCACTCATTGGTATATTTGCGGTCACCTTCAGGTCGAAGGTGTTCAATGGCATCCTTAAGAACCGCTCGAAGTGCATTTGCAGGATTCTCTTTCCCTCCTGAGATCTTTTTCTGCACAATTTGTAATTGGAGCAACGGATTTTCTGTTAGTCGCGGTCCACCCCAATAATGGGTTAACGCTTCTTTGACCCAGTGATCAAAATTGTCCAACAATAATTGGTAATTCTCGATTAATACCGCGTCCCGGTCATATCGTCCTGCAGCGCTCAGCGACTGAATATACGCAACTTGCGGAGATAGTGATTCCATCGCTGTAAATATCTGGGATTGGGTCTGCCGATCTTTTAAAGCCAATCCGGTCCGCATTGTGAGGACTTTTAATGCTTTTTCCTGATCCGGGAGCAGTTCTTCCTGCCCTATCCCTGCTATCACAAGCAAGCCAAGAAGCACAGAATCCCCATCACCGGTTTCATCGTGGATTGGTGCCAGAAATGTATCATTAAACTTGAAAAATTCGGGGAGATTTCCATCTTTCAATGCTAATTGAAAAAGTCCGCTTTTTTCATCCAAATCATTAGTTTTTATTTTTCCCACTTTTGCTACCAGGTCAAGCCGATCGGGAAGAACTGCAACAAGATACGCCCCCCTGGCTTGGAGGTGATCACAGATTGCTGCCAGAATCATTTCGACAAATTGCAGCAAATCATTTCTTGTGATTAGGTGGGATTCAAGGATCTCCATAATCTCCAGGTCAGATTCATCTTTACCATAAAAAAGATTTCTTTCAAGAAAAGGAGCTACCAGGGTGATCAAGTATTCCAGGATGACGATGGTTAATACCATGGTTATCGGCACCCAGGCGGTGTATTCCTGTCCAAAATAATCGCCAAACCTGCGAATTAAAGTGGTGAACGCAAGGGTAACACTTGCAGTCACCGGGCCGCGCAACATCCACAGCAGCAAGCGTCCTTTAACAACCCGGTCCGGCCACGCCATCCCAAAAAAGGAAACCGCATATGTCATTAGAACTAGCAGGAACCCCACAAGTATATTGCTGACAACGACTACGATCCAAAAATAATATGGGTATTGTGCAGCCAGGGAGGATCCAAATAACAGAAAAGGATACGATCCCAATGCCGGTGCTATCGCTCCGATCAGGAGGTATGCCATCCTCCTTTGACTGGTCGGGGTCACCGTCCTGCGATAAGCGCGGATGAAATTTACCCAGGTGGCTGTCATTACCATAAGGTAAAAGACAGTGAAAAGATCAATTAAGACTGTGGGTTGAAGATGGGGTGCGGGTGGTTGATCCATAACCACCGGACCGGTGAACAATCCGGCAGGGAGCATGAACAAAAAAAATGCAGTGACGATATAAGCTGCGAGCGATGCCCATCTGCGACGCCATCGACTTGGGCGTCCGGTGGTCTCCAGCACTGCATCTGAAAAAGTAAAGTACAAGGCAGGCAGTAGTATGATCCCAACCCACTGAAATCTTAACCAAAAAGCCGCCTGCCATGCTTCCGTTGTTGTGGAAGTGAATGCCTCCGCGGAAAAGACGATCACCACGCTGGTAAGAATGAGACAGAATGAACGTACCACCCTGTCCCTGAGGTTCATGGTTAAAGTAAAAAGAAATAGTGAAAACGCAGTAATTGCGATTCCCGCGGTGAGGATATCGCTAATCGCTTTAATAAAGGAATAAACACTGGTCTGTACGTCCATAAATCAATTTACTCTATATGATCTTCCGATGAAAATAAATGGCAGTCTGTCCATTCCGATAATAGATTTCATTAAACCCGCAAAACTCGAATCCAAGTTTTTTAGACATATTGACCCCGGGATAGTTTTTGAGCATCATTTCAAGAATTATGCCTTTGATATTGCGGGTAATCAACCAGTCCACTGCGCTGATCAACAATGAGGTACAAATCCCTTTTCTCCGGTAATTTTCATCAAGAATCAGATCAGTAACCCTAGCTGCTGGGATTCCATCTGACTGGATCAAGCTAATTAACCCGAAAAGGTGTTTCTTATCTTCTGCTACCAGGTTTAAGTCATTTTCTTCCAGGTTTTTACGGATCGACTTTTCCGAAAATGGGTAAGCCAACCTGATTGGTCTGGGAAGCGTAATTTCGCGAAACTTGGTTATCATCGTCCCGTTTTCAAACCCCTGGTCCATTTGCCAGGTTTTGCTTATCTCTACTGAAGGGTTAATCACGGTGATCGCATTAATATCTTCTTGAGTTGCCGATCGGATATTTACAGTTGTCATAGATTCCATTTATGGAGCCTTGATCGTGATCGGTATAACGCAAGGCTGAAAAGGGATATTTTTATTATCAAGAACGACTAACCGTAAAAGGTATTCACCCGGTGTAAGGGTGTCGGTTTGCCACAAACCGCCAAGTGCGCCTTCAATTACCGGCAAGCTTCCTCCTGCGATGGTCGTCCAGTCCAAATCATCGGCAGCTTTAAATTCATACTTGTAAAACCCGAGATCCGTCACATTGACCGTTCCCTTCAATTCCACTTTCTCTTTTACTGTATCACCCGGGAGCGGGTTCATCCACTCAATTTTTCCCTGGATACATCCTTCAGCGGAGCCTGTCATCTCTTGAGATTCTTCATTTACATCTGGCATTCCAGGTATGGATACCAATTCCGGCGTTGAGGTGGATTGAAACTCCAACGTAGGAGTGGCTATAACCACGAGTGAGGGATATTTAATTGTAACAACGGAAACAATAATGAATTCCGCGGTGACAATGATCCCGGTAAGGATGAGGGCTGAGAGGCTGGAATTAAATTTCCGTTGAGCAGTTTCCTTTTCAAGCCCAAAAATTGAAGACTGCAGCCCTTTCCATCCAACGATCAGGTTCCGAAAAAAAATAATCGTAGCTACTGCAGCTAAGACATAGATCCAGGTTTCATACGTAACCAGGAATTTTATTACTATATCCATAAAAAGCACTTTTTAATAATAATGGGTTTTTCTACTTAACCCATCAAATGGATTACTCCACAGATTAGGGTTTTCAGCTTGGGAACGATCAGTTCTCCCGCCTGCAGTACTTCCTCATGTGTGGTAATGGTTGACCCATCCAGGTTGGCTTTGTTGCTAATTCCTGAAAATCCGAGGACATTCATATTTCCATGCCGGGCGATGATCACTTCTGGAACTGTGGACATACCCACAGCGTCTGCTCCGATCATCCGGAGGAACCGGAGGTCGGCAGGTGATTCAAAAGATGGCCCTGAAAGGCAGATGTAAACGCCTTCTCGCAAATTTATCTCGGCATCTCCTGCAACTTTTCGGGTGGTTTCAGCCAATGAATAATCATACGGCCGGCTCATATCGGGAAAGCGCTCACCAAATTCAGCGAGATTCGGTCCGCGAAGAGGATTCAATCCAGCCATCCCGATCAGGTTGATCTGGTCGGTAATCATCATCACATCCCCTGGTTGAAAGTCAGGATTAATCGCCCCGGCTGCATTCGTTACGATCAGGGTCTGGATTCCCAAACGCTGAATTACCCGAACAGGAAATGTCACCTGGTCCATCGAATATCCTTCATAAAAGTGAGTTCGTCCCTGCATGACCAAAACACATTTTCCTTCAAGAGTTCCGATGACCAGCCGGCCCTTATGACCAAGCACTGATGATCGCGGCCAGTTGGGTATTTCTTCATAAGGAATAATATCAGCAGATGTCACCGAATCTGCCATACCACCCAACCCGGACCCTAGAATAATTCCTATCAGCGGTTGCTTTTTTGTTTTACTTCGGATGAATTTTACAGACTGATCAATCTCAGCAATACCAATAAACTTTTCCATATTCCCTCCGTGATTACCTAATAAAACGATTATATCAAAGTGAGTGGTGCAGGTTTCACGCCATTCCTCTCGCAGAGGGAACGGGATTGGGGTTGTCGCTCAGTGAAGCCTGAGTTTGTCCAAGACATCGCGAAGTTCTTCCGGCAGGAAGGATTCAAATTCCCGGGGTTTTTCTTCACCCGGCAGGAGAATTCGCAACCTAGCGGCATGCAAAAATTGTCTGGATATTTTCAGCAAAGGTTTTTTGGAACCGTAAACAATATCCCCAGTAACCGGGCAATTGATGAACTTCATGTGGACACGGATCTGATGGGTTCTTCCAGTCAAGGGGTGAACTTCTAAATATGAATACCCACGAAAAGATTCAATAACTTTATACCCAGTTACTGATTCGCGGCCTTTTTCCGGCTCAACCACGGCCATTTTTTTCCGGTCATGAGGATCGCGACCAATAGGTGCTTCCACTCTCCCGGTCGGTGAAGGCGGGTGTCCATCCACAAGGGCAAGGTATAACTTCTTAATCGTTCTTTTTTTGAATTGACTCTGGAGAAAACGAAGACTTTGATCATTCTTTGCGATCACGATCAGTCCGGACGTATCCCGATCAAGTCGGTGAACAATTCCGGGTCTTATCTCACCATTGATTTCCGGAAGCGTGCCTCCCTGACCAAAAATGGCATTAACCAGGGTCCCACTCGAGTGCCCTGCAGAAGGATGAACGACCATACCGGCAGGTTTGTCGATGACCAGGACATCAGAATTTTCGAAAATTATCTTGAGATCAATTTTTTCCGGAACAAGGTCAACCTGAACCGGTTGGGGAACTTCCAGGGTAACCACTTGACCGGTATACACAAGTTGCCCACTTTTTGTAGGGGGAATAGTATTAATTGTCACCCTGCCGTCCCTAATCAGTTGTTGTATCCTGGATCGTGAAAACTGGGGATATTGACCCGTTAAAAAGAGATCCAATCTTTCAGGGATTTGATTTTCGAAAACAGTTTTATGAATTTCAGCGTTCAAGATTCCAGCTATTCATTGATAGATTGGTTTTCTTCAGGCGATAGTGTTTCTGCCTTTACTTGTTTGTTCTTTCTGCTATCCAGTAATGATGCTAGCAACATCAGGCAAACCCCGATGGTAACACTTGAATCAGCGACATTGAAAACAGGGAAAGTTCCGACCGATATAAAATCAACCACATTCCCACCATACCGCAGACGGTCGATCAAGTTACCCAACGCTCCCCCAAGTATGAATCCAAATGATACCCGCATCAACACTTCCTCCCTGGGTATCCTGGGATAATAATAGATAATCCCCCCTGCCACGATCAATGCCAACCCAGCAAAAATCAATCCCCCACCCTGGAAGAGTCCGAACGCGACACCGCTGTTATACCAATTGACTATTCTCGCAATTGGTGCAAGCCAGTCGAGAGGCATCCAGCTGCCCCCTGTGGGTATGTTATTCACTACAATTGCTTTTGAGATCTGGTCTAATACAACAATAATCGTTGCAATCCCAAATAACATCAAATAATCTTTTTTCTTAATCATTAATCGCATAACCTTTTTTCATCCGATGCTCAATTCGGCTTTGAGTTCAAATGTTTGAACACTAATCCGGGTTTAATTTCGTTTTATCCCGAGAGATACATGTTCACCGTCGAAATCATCTTCCAATTTTGCACTGCCGACAGGCGCGTTACATTTTTGGAGTGTTTTCGCGAGTACTTCTCCCATGATGAATTCCTTATTCATCTCGATTGCAGTTTCCAGACCATCGGTCGCCTGGAAAAATACCTCGATCCGATCCGCTATGTCGTAATCTGCAGATTTGCGCAGATCCTGAACCCGGCGAACAAATTCCCTGGCCAATCCTTCCTGGATAAGTTCTGGAGATAAATCTGTGACCAGGACAGCAAGGTAAGCCCCATCTGCTGCAACAGCCAAACCCTCCCTGGCTGTAAGCCTTACCTCAACTTCTTCTGGAAGAATATCATATGTGATACCGCTTACATCGACAAGTATTGATTCGCCAGCCAGAAGTCTCTTTCCGGCATCACTGGAATCCAAGGACAACAGGGCTTGGCGGATGGCCGGGAACTGACTTCCATATTTTTGACCGAGCTGTTTCGGATATGGATTTAGAGCATAAGAAACAGCTTCAATGTTACTACTCAACGCTCGCACGTGTTTGACATTTAATTCGTCCTCAAGCAGATCGGCATAATTTTTCAGAGTATCGAGTTCTTCCTTGCTCCCTATGCTGAAAGCTGCTTCCGAAAGTGGTTGGCGAACTTTTCGATTCGCCTTATTCCGGGCAGCATGCCCAAGGGATGCCAGGCGCATCACCGTTGCCATTTCCCGATTTAGCTTTTCATCGATCACTTCCGGATCATATTCCGGCCAGTTCGCTAGGTGAACTGATACTGGTGCTTCGGTATCCACCCTTCGGGCAAGATTCTGATACATTTCTTCAGCAAGGAAAGGCATAGCCGGGGCGAGCAATTTGCATAGCGTTATTAAAGCTTCATAAAGGGTAGCATAAGCAGCCTGCTTGTCTTCATCCGAGCCGCTCTTCCAAAACCGACGGCGAGACCTTCGAAGATACCAGTTTGATAAATGGTCCACTAAGATCTCCACCGGACGAGTTGCGGAAAGAACATCATATTTTTCATAGGCATCTGTAAGGTCTCTAACCAGTGTATGCAATTCGGAGCGCAGCCATTTATCCAATGGACTATATGAATTGGTTTTACCGGGTTCCGGTTTCCAGCCATCCAGGTTGGCATAGGTGGTAAAGAAAGAGTAGGTGTTCCACAGGGTCAGGGTGAAATTGCGAACAATCTCACCAACCAGGTCGCTGGAGAAACGCCTTTCCTGCCCGGGCGGAGATGCTGTGTAGAGATACCAGCGCATCGCATCCGCACCGTTTTGGTTGATGACAGGCCAGGGATCGACCACATTGCCCTTATGCTTCGACATTTTCTGACCATTCTCATCCAGGATCATACCCAGGCAGATCACATTCTTGAAGGCGACCTCATTAAACCGTAAAGAACTGATCGCATGCAATGAATAAAACCACCCTCGCGTTTGGTCCACTGCTTCGCAAATATAATCCGCAGGAAAGTGGTTCTTAAAATTCTCTGCGTTCTCGAAAGGGTAATGCCACTGGGAAACAGGCATTGATCCGGAATCGAACCAGACATCGATCAATTCCGGAACTCGGCTCATTGTTCCGCCGCATTTTTCGCAGCGGGTATGCACATCATCCACATATGGCCGGTGCAGGTCAAGCTGATCGAGGTTGCGTCCTGATCGTTC
>Ga0209254_10000828_pt1 | contig 26876 bp, 25 predicted proteins | sample FrelakmetDIP11DI_FD_187148 | JGI IMG/M metagenome (GOLD analysis project Ga0209254, IMG submission 187148) | Freshwater lake sediment microbial communities from the University of Notre Dame, USA, for methane emissions studies - DIP11 DI (SPAdes)... | ecosystem: Environmental > Aquatic >...
CTGAAGTCACCGGTCAACAGGGCAACATCAAAATCCAGGCCTGAGATCAGTCTGCCCAAGTGTGAACCGAATCCTTTCACAGCATCCAGATGAAGATCAGAGATCTGCAAAAGTCTAAAATTCTCAAATGGCTCAGGGAGACCGAGAACTGGTATATCATTGTAGACAACCCGGTGAGCCTTCATATTCCTGTACCCCCTGCGCCAGAGCCCGGCTATTCTGAGGACCCATCCAAGCATTTCCAATCCAAGTTCAAGATTTTCAAGATGGATGAAGCTGGTTCCATGCCCTAGGACATCGGCCGCATAATTCACCTGGATCCGCAGTCTTCTGGACACATAATCTTGGCCGCATCTTTCTACGAGATTGTTCAGCTCAGACTCTTTCATCGGCAACCTTCATGAAGACCAAGCGCGGGAATCACTTCCATATACTGCAACAGGATCATTGCTCTCCCAAGACAAAGCACAGATCTCTTACATGATCAGCTTCAATAACATAAAGCACTCCAATGAGTGGACAGTTATTAGAAAAGAGCCATGTGTGCGACAAACGATACCACGCTCACCACCAAAGAGCCCAGCAAAGCTGCACTGAACGACCGGACCTGAAAACCCGATATCAGGGATCCGGCTAATAGGAACAACAGGGCATTGATGATAAACAAGAAGAGTCCAAGAGTGATGATCGTGATAGGAAGAGTCAGAAGAACCAGGATCGGCCTGACGAGAACATTCAGAACCCCCAGAACGGCTGCGGCCATAAATGCAGCACCTGCGTTGTCTACTCGAATGCCGGGGATAATATAGGACGCGAGAAGGATTGATAGGGTTGAGATAAGCCAACTCATCAGAATACGGGCCATATTGTTTACCTCTTTGTTGTGAAGCCTTGGTTGATTGAAAGTGTCTATTACCCCCAATATCCTCAGATGTTCTGTCCGGAGTAAACGACCATATTGTCAAGGTCATTCGTCCAAGCAGTTCATTCTTTGGCGACGATAGGTGTTGATCATTCCGCAAATCCGGCCGGCCTTGGCAGACGTGTCGGTATATCTCCGGGCCACGGCGTTGATGATCGAGGAAAGGCCAAAATCGAATGCAGGTTTCAGCCAGGGGGCAACCTCAATTCGTTCGGCTATTGGTACACGCTTATAACCCATTGACTCTTTGAACCTGTTGAGAGCCTCCGATTCCCCGATCAAGCCTCGCATACCGTAGGACACGTGATCGATTTCTTTTCTCCTGATAGCTTCCTTTGTGGACACAAACATCAGGGCGTTCATAACCTGGTATTTGAGCAAGTCCCTGCGGTTGAACAGGGCCTCGCCATAGAAACCTCCCCTGTACGAGAAATCCAAACGGTATGCGGCAAGTTGCGTACCCACAAATGCACCCCATGCTTCAAAAAGGGGGTTGTTTGCTGCCGCGTGGAAATACCTGTCCCATGATTCAATTGTTGACTGGTTCCAGGTACGTCCCTGACGGCTGTACGTGTCCTTAATGAGATCGAAACCATCTTTATAGAGGTACTGGATCGGGATCCGAGTTACTGTGGATTTACGCAGGGCTCGACGAGTTTCCTTTCGCTGATTGCCCATTATGCTTCCCAAATCGTAATTCTTGTCGTCTACAAGATAAATGTGGCTTGGAAAAGCGGGGAGGTTGTCTCTGGTTGGAAATCTAAGGAAAAAAGCTCCTTGGTGCCACAGGTATTTTTGTTCGTTTTGAGATATGGACATTGGCCCTTTACAAGGCATTGGCAGAAACATCCGTAACCCGTCGGAATTCCAGAGATGGTCCTTGCAGAAAATGACGCGCACTCCAAGCGTTTCAAGAAAATTTATTAGGGCCTCGTCTTCGGAGGTCATCTCGCTGCACAGGATTGATTCTGTTACCATCTGTCCATTATTCGGTCTCTTCATTACCAAGGCCCCTAAGAGGTCGTGATAGAACCGCATTCGCACCGATTCGAAAAGACGCCCCTCAAGGCAACTTCAGACATACGACTCGTCAAGATAATTTACCATGATCTGAACGGTCTTATGAGCCACTTCGAAACCTACATCCTTTATCACTTCCGTGGACTTACGATAGCCACCCTTTTCAATGTCAGCCCACAGACGCTTGACAGCTTCTTTGTCTCTCCCCACAAGCTCACAAGTTCCCTGTTCCAGGTAAAGAGGCCTCTCTGTATTTTCGCGGCAAATCAGGCACGGCACATCGAAAAAACTCGCCTCGGACTGAACGGAACCGGAGTCTGACAAAACCATGACAGCTCCTTCCATAAGAGACAAAAATTCCAGGTAAGGCTCAGGTGGAACCAGCCGTACATGGGCAAGATTTTGAATCCTTTCCATGGAACTGAATTCACGAAGACGTGAGAGTGTCCGTGGATGCACGGGAAAAATTATGGGAACAGGCACTATCTCGAGGATATCGATGATTTCATTGAGAGCTTTGGGATCATCCACGTTAGACGGACGGTGTATTGTGGCCAGTGCATAAGACGCCTTTTCCAATCCATAGTTTTTCCAAGTCTTTTTGATCCTGATCTCTCCGAGAAAGAGTTGAAGGGTTTCGAGCATGATATCGCCTACGAGGTGTACACGGCTCATTTCGATCCCTTCTCTGAGCAGGTTCTCCAATCCGGCCGGCTCGGAAACGAACAGCAAGTTCGAAAGACAGTCTGTCAAACGCCTATTCAGCTCCTCAGGCATCGTTTCGTCAAAAGATCTCAAGCCCGCCTCTACGTGAGCAACAGGAATAAAGAGTTTCCGTGCCGTCAGTGACGCGGCAATGGTGGAATTGACATCGCCTACCACAACCACAATATCCGGTTTTATCTCTTGGCACACCTTTTCGAATTCAATCATTATCTTTCCGGTCATCTCTCCGTGGCTTCCGGAACCTACTCCCAAATGCCTGTCCGGTTCGGCCAGCCCAAGCTGATCGAAAAATACTTGGCTCAAGGCCTTGTCATAGTGTTGACCGGTATGAACAATGACATGCCTGATCCTGTCGTATTTTCTCAATTCTCTGTCCAGGGCCGCAATTTTCATGAAATTGGGACGCGCACCCACAACACTCATTATTTTTCGGTGTTCAGACTCATCCATTATCGATCTTTCTTGCCATTACATTTTGAAATCATATCACGAATAAATGACGCGTATTCATTGCCGACTTTCTCCCAGGAGAAGTTTTCCTCCGCCATATGTCTTGCTCTGTTCCCCATTTCCGCGAGCGTCTCCCATGGAACCTTAGCCGCTTCATCCAGAGTCTTGCCCAACTTATCCGGTGCTGGATCGGATACAAACCCGCAGCCGTATTTCCTCACGAAATCGGCAGTTTCATCGACATTAGTCACCACTATGGGCCGCCCCAACGCAGCGTACTCGGCGAACTTAGTCGGGAAGGCTGCCCTGGACGCTTTATGGGACGGCCTTGCGGACACCAGTATGGCAACTGATTCCAGGAGGTCTATCATAGAGCTTCGATCCGTCATGTCCACCAATACAAGCCGGGAGCCGAACTTGTTTGCCAAGGATTGCTTGAGGGGCCGGTCATAATCTCTAAAGCCTACCAGCAGCATCCTTAAAGAGGAATCCTCTAAATTCTCAAATGCACGGATGAGTTCTCCTATGCCCTGCCAAACCTGGAATGCCCCCACGTAGCCGAATGTAAAATCAGGCTGTTTCGGCTGGGGTAGGAACCGGAAAAGATCCAGATCCACCCCATTGCGGATTACTCTGATTCTGTCGGCAGGCACACCCGCTTTTATGAGATCTTCCATCTGAAATGCGGACTGGGTCAACCAGTAATCGGCACATGACATGGCCATGCGGTATTCAAGTTTTACCCTGAGAGACGCAGTCCGTTTTTGCCCTCCTGACCTCACCTCATTATCTTGAGCGGATTGTGCTATGTCGTCACCGTGCATGTCCAATATGACGAGCCCGGGCAGAAACCGGCGGCACCAGTAGAGCGTCTGACATGCCATGGTCGCTCCGCAATACAAAAAATCATATTTCCTTAGCTTCCTGATCCAAAAAAGCATGAAAAGAGAGGCAGTCGTTTCGGTGTCTAATGGCTTATTATCAGGAATAAAAAAATAATCACACTTAATGGAGTTCCGCTCGAGACTCTCGGCAAGTCTGTTTACTCTGTAGGCATAGGCTGAGTCGGATGTCCCGGATTGCCCTGAAATTATGAGACCTGCCGGATTCATGTCGGTACCTCCTAGAATATGACTCTCCGCTAGGTTTATCCACCCATAGTTCCTGGTAATCGGCGATGACAGAAAAGCCCACGAGATATTTTTCAGGTTAATGCGCCATCTTAGCCCACGGCTGATTAATTAACAAGATTCAATTGATTTAAGGAAAGCATAAAAAGGCATTGACAACTGCTCGAACGTGGGCCAAAAATCCGCACACAAGCAGAAAATTCCGGGGGGCAATCAGCCTTATTCAGATTGAGATATACCCGCCTCAGGAGGCATAACCCACATGCGAGTCGTGGAGAAGGCGCTACTCTTTGCATTTTCGATCATTGTCGCAATCCTGTTTGTTGAGAGCAGCGTTCGAGTTTATCTGTACGCGAAAGAGATGTACAGCTCTCGAGAAGGTTTTGATTATCGTGTAACACCTTCGGTCTATGTCGAATATGATGAACAACACGGGGAGAGATTTAAACCGAATGCGGAGTTCTGGATATCACTTATCCGGAACGGTAAGCTGGTTTGGGGAACGTGCTGCGGGCGATCCAACGAGGATGGTTTGGGCGGTATTTCAACGATTCGTGAGTTCAATGAGGCAGACATTAAAATTTTGGTTTTTGGAGACTCGTGCACGCATTGGAATCAAGATGGCGTGACCTGGCCCGATCTCCTACAAGAAAACCTCCGTAAGGCATTGGGAAAAAACGTTGTAGTATTGAACTACGCCAGAGGCACCTATGGTGTGCTCCAGATGCTCGATCTTGCCGCGGACAAAGTGGAGCAGCATCGTCCCGACCTTTTCATCATTGCCCCCATCGGAGATGATTTTACCCGTGCACGCTGGTGGAGCAAAGAGATCGAACAGGACGGCATAACCCGGTGGATGCTGTCATCCAGAAAAGACGAGTTCCTCGACTATTGTTTTGCAGTCGACGAACTCATCGTTAACCGTAAAGCAACACGGGAGTGGTGCGAACAAAACCTGGCTTCAGGGGGTGATGGCGAACCCCTCTTGACGGAGATTAATAAACAGTACGCCAAACTCAAATCAGAGGTCAAGGCGGTCAGAAACCCCTTTAATATTTTGACCTTGGAGCATTCGTACCTTTACAACTGGCTGACTACCGGTAATCCCCTCGCGTACGTCCCAGGGGTAATTCCCAGAGTATCCTTCTCCGACTACAGAGAGGACTTCAAAGCCTCGAGCGATTTAAGCCGACTCCAGAGCACGGACTCTTCTATGATTCTTGTCTATTTGCCGATGTTTGCCGAAATGAAGTGTCGGTGCTGTATCGTTAACGAGCAGACCCGTAGTCTGATGAGCAGCCTCGAGAATATGTCAGGACAACCGATACGGCTGATCCAGGATTACTACAAGGGTCCGCTGCCATCAAAAATGGACCTTCTCCCGTATGATTTACATCCGAATCGCGCGGGACTCCAGTTCTGGGCTGACGCAGTAACGGAAATCGTCCTTTCCCAGTTGAGAGATCGGGCCAGGTAAAATGGCTATTACCATTTCGCCGTGGTGGAAGTATCATGTCTATCTGCTTCGTGCACCGGTTCATCAGTTCGGATATGAAAAAATGGCTTCGACGGTTCAATGGGCAGAAAATTCACCTAACTGTGTCAACGTGTTTCTTATCAGGCTGTTCTTTGCTCCCATTTTCGGTCTGACTCCCGGTGTATGGTTCAGGTCGCTCTCGAATGTGAAATAGTTTGAATTGGAGATTAATTAAATATGTGATGACCAGAAACATTTTGACCGGAGAGCCTGCATCGTAATTACTGATTAAGGCGACTCCGGTCAAATAAGCCGAGACAAATTCCAAAAGCTTTACATTCCAGTCCAGTCTTTCTTGTTGCCAAACGCAAGCCACAATATTGCTGTACTGACTGATACCAGAAACAAAATTTCCATATACCTCACCTCCGTAGGGTAAATTTACTCAATGACCCCAAAAGCTGTCAATACAAATTATACTGGTAAATCGAAATATTTGAGTTTATTGAAAAACCTTTGATCTACAGACGGCCCCCCATAGCGTGAGCATAACCCGTAAGTTCAGCATATCCCCTGCCGCGAACGGGTTTGCCTTCTCGGTGTCCCTTTACCTCAACCGCGCCTTCCCAGTAAACTATTTGAGTCGACCGGCCAGTGGCAAGAATCTCTTGATCAACAATGAATGGAAAGATTTCCACGCTGATTTTTTTCTCAGGGATCTCAATCTTCCAACCGGATGGGTACACAGCCTTTGTATGTGGGCTGGTCCAAGCACCGGTAGCAACAATCTTGATTGGTTTTCCCGCCAAGTCGATCGGAGGACCTTCGGCGGGTACATAGGTGCCGAATGGCCGCTCAAAAGTGCCGTCTTTCCTTCTTAGACGAAAAACCATGACCTCAGTGCCGTCGTCCAACTGTAAACAGAACCAGTCCCATCCCGCCTGTTCCTCGAGCACTATACCGGAACCGAATTCATGGTCCATCCATGCCTGACCGGAAACCTTGTGAGCTTCACCAGCAAAGGTCAATGAACCCTCGGCGTTGAGCCTTGTAAACGAATAGTAATGCGACGCCTGTTCTGCAGAGTCTCCTTTGCGGCTGTAGCCTGATTGTCCATGGAGAACCTTGTCCTTCTCCGGAATTAGGCGCAACTCCAAAGCATAGCCGTCTTTTTGTGACTTGATATGAATTTCCTGCCCCCGCCTTTCAGCTATCCAGTCTCTCACATGAACTCTCAGATCATCCGCGGCCCCGCCGGCAAGACCAGGACCTTCCCTGGAGAGAAGCTCCGTGTGGAAAAACCTCCGATTCGTGATATCCGTCAAGGCAAAATGCGCGGGATAAAGATCCCTCACCGCCCACGAAGAGTTCAGATTCGGCCGTTCTTCCACGAGACCACGCCGAAAAAAAGTTAATTGAAACCCCCACTTGTGGTCTCCAGAATCCAAATTCCCCGTGAAGTACCACCATTCGGTTTGAAAATCTGAATGCTTTCCATGATCATGGGGGAAAAAAAGGACTCGCCCAGCCTCTGCAGTTTTGAACGGCCGATCTGCAATGGACAGGGGCAGGGCCGGTAACATCAGAAGGCTTAGTAGAATAACACCGGTTCGTATCAAAAGTAATCCTATTTTCAAACTCTTAAGCAAGGCCCAGCCTTTTCAAGGAGCTGCTCCAAAGGCCGTCTCGTCTCCTATGAGGACAATATTCCAATGTCCTGAAGCATGTTCTTGACCGCTTTATAGGCTGGCGCTTCTGATGAAATCTTGATCAGTGGTTCACCTCTCAGATCCAGTTCCACGAGCAAGTCATCGTACGGGATCAGGGCTTCCGGCGCATAAGGAAGCCGGGCTATTTCCTGCTTGGTAGTAGCGGATAAATCATCTTGTGTGCCTTGTACTCGACTTAGTACGAGATGCTTGTTATGGATTCGACCGCCCAGTTCGTCTATGAGTTCTGAGATTCGGCCGATAGTTCTAAGACTTCGAGGTGCTGGGTCCGATATGACAAAGAGGTGATCGACTTCTTCCTCCGTTCTCCTGGAGAGATGTTCCATTCCGGCCTCATTGTCCACTACCACAAACGAATAGTTGCTAGTCAACTTGGCAATTACGTCACGAAGTATATTGTTGGCCATGCAGTAGCAACCGGGTCCCTCAGGCCTCCCCATGGAGAGAAAATCCAAATCTTTTGTCTCCTCAATGGATGCCTGGATTTGATACTCCATGAAACGGTCTTTCGTCATACCTCCCGGGATATCCTCACCGAGCTTCCTGGTATCTTCCCTGACACAGCCGACACTCCGGGGTTGCCTTATTCCAAGGACTTCGTGAAGATTCGAGTTTGAATCCGCGTCAATGGCCAGAATGGGTTTCTTCCCCTGTTCGACCAGTGCCTTGATAATGAGCGCGGTGATGGAGGTCTTCCCCACTCCCCCCTTCCCTGCTACCGCAATAGTTGTTCCCATCTTGGATCCTTTCACAATGGAAAAGCCGCCGATAACCGCTGCCGCACAAATTCATCGGTTAAGGGCAACTTCTCATCAAAATCTATGTGGTTGAAATCGCAAAGCCTGGTCACCAGACTGTTTGAAGTAAGCATTCCAGGCCATTGTGGAACGAGACAGACAGTTAGTGCTTCAGATCGAGCCGTATTTTTTCACCCTGGGAGAAGGCCTGTTTCTGTTTTCGATTCCAAGTCCGACAAAAGTCTGTAAACGGTTTCAGTATCTGCCTCAGTTAATCCAGCGCAACCACATGCCGGCGTCAGAATAATCCTTTCCTGTAAGGCCGCTCTATCGACGCCTTTCTTTTCCAAAAGATTCAGCCCGTCTCGTAACCGGCCAAGCACATCATCTGCTGTCTCGTTTGCAACTTCTTCGGTATTTCGAACCGCACCCCACGCTAGTACGCCGCCCCGCATCAAAAACTCAGATAACTCTCGGCTGTAAATTGCCATACTGTCCATGTAATCGACCGCATCGAAGTTTATGATACGCACGGGTGTCTCCATCAGCAAGCCCCAGTCGGTGTTGCCACAGCAGTGAATCCCGGGTATTCCGCCCCGTTCCGCCACCATATCAATAACTTCAGTAAGCGCCTCCACAACGTCTGTCTTGGACACGCCCATAAAAGCCGATGATCCGTACGCGCTCAAACTGGGCTCATCAAAAAAAACAATAACTTTTTCAGCCAACGGCTTACATTTTTCCAGAAGCCAGATTGCTTTCAACCCCATCCCTTTTACGGCTACGTCACGGAAGAGAGAGTGGTAAAAAATCGGTTTCCGGGTTTCATCAGTGACCGACATACCAAAGCTCAGCGGGCCGGTCACTTGGACTTTGATAAACGGAAGTTTCGTGTTCCCCTTGCCGAGGCGTTCAAGAAAGACTCCTATACCTCTGCCATGTTCCTGACCTATCTTGAAATAGTCCGTCGACCCCCCTTCTATTACTTCCAGGTATTTGGAAAAGAATTCCTCTACCTCTGAGAAAGGATCTCCCGAAGTGTCAAAGTAGTAGTTCAAATTCTTCAGGTCGAACTTAAACCGTGGCAGATTCTCTGCAAACTGTATCCACATCTGCTCCCTGGGATCGAGCCTCGGCAACTGTGGGGAATGCGGGGCAACAGTCAAGCTGCCCATGATAAGTTCCACGGCCTTTTCCGGATCCGTGTGGGGCAAACTTCCCACTGATGTGACAAGCACGGGCGGGAATGATGAGGTTTCTCGAAAAATTGTCATGATAGATTTCCAGCAAGCTGCTCCGACCAACATTTCATGAATCTGCAGCTTACAGTCGTGCTTATTTCGGACAGAAATTTCAGCAATGAGTATAGAGATCTCAAGGTGTACCGCAAGTAAGTCTTACCAAGATTACTTGTACGCATAGTATTTAATGCAGTCTTTTTTTGTCAAGCGAGTCGGTATTCTGATTGTCTTGAATAGGGAGTCCGATTATTATCTCAAATGTGGTCAAGACCATTACATAAACGACTTTTTCACGTTTTATCACTTTCTTGGTCCCCACACATTCGCCCCATAGAGGAGGGAGAAGTTTCCTCATGGAACTCACCAAGAGACTATGGATTCATTCTGCCAGTTTCACCTACCGCCTGGACGAACCGGAAAAACTTTTTGAAACCATTTGGGCTCCAAGGCCTGGCTGGGGATATATACTCAGAAGGGACCTATGGATAGAGTCGAGCCGCTCACAGGAAGAACTCGTTTCAAACGGCTATGTCCTAAGGGAGAGTCTCGATCACGAGTCCGTCAAAGTCTGCATTTCTTGCGGAACGTACACCTGCTCCGTCCCGGGAAGCCTCTTGAACAAACATCTTGCTAAATGTGCAGGAGGTAGTGAAGGCAGGCGGAAAATTGAAGAATTTGTCCTTGACGAGCACCGTATGAAGCGTTTTGAGGCTCTGATGAAAGCCCAAAAATTGCGAGAAGAGCAAGAAGAGGAGGCCGCAGAGAAAAGGGATAAATTCGAACGGATCAAAGATGAGGTCCTCGCCCGTCAACAGGCCAAGGATCGGAAGAAGAGGCTCAAACAGGAAACGAAGGCTCAAATGAAAGAGCATTAAGATTGAAGCGTACGTATCGATTCCCTTCTTGTTGGTTAGAATGCCCTATAAAAAAAATGGGGACGCAAAACGTCCCCTTAAATTAGGAGGAATTGGGGTTTTTTGGTTGAAGAGTGGATCCCACTTCACCCACCCTTAGCAATCGAGGACTTTTTTGAACATTGATGTTCAAGAAGTCCCCGGTTGGGTTCGTAGATATGAACGGCTCTGGTCGAAGAGAGTCCTACCAGAAGTCGCCGAAAGTTGTCATGGTTGTGCCGAAGGTGCTTGCAAGCGGACCGAAGGGGCCGTCGGGAACGCTCAGCATTCCGGAACAGAGCCTGAAAGGTATCTCCAGCAGGGTTGCACACAGTGCCATACATCCGGGCCCAACCGGACGATGAGGACGGCACCCCATCATTGGAGGGCCGCATTGCGCCGGCCGTACCGGGTACATTGGGGGAGGGCTGTATTGCGCCTGCCGTACCGGGTACATTGGGGGAGGACCGTATGCAAGGGGAGGCATTGTGGCCGCGGAAGCTACGGGCTTGCACTTTGTGATTCTTGTCGGCATAGGCGGAGGACAAGGCGCAGGGGCGCACATGGGAGGGGGATAGCACCGGGGAGCGCACATCACAGGGGCGCAAGGAGTCGGCATGCACCTTCTTCTGGGAAACACAGGTGGAGGCGTATCCAGTATCGCTCCAGCGACCGCTGATGGGCACCCTATCACGGTTCCGCAAATCTTTGAGCACAGAGAGAGGATGCCGCTGCAAAACCCGAAAGGACTGGGCCCACAACCCGCGGGGGCGCTGACTGGGGGAGCGCACTGATACGCTGGGGGAGGAGCGAATGCCGGGGCGCCACCTGCGGCGGCTGGTGAATCCATTAGGTTGGAAATACTAAATATAACGCAGAAAAGAACGATCAAGACTCTTAGCACCATACCTCATCCTCCTTTTGTCAGATCCTTCAAATTATACTTGAGGGCGTATACTCAAGCGAAGGATACTGAATTTAGGCCCTTGTGGGGCTTCACTGAAACGTGGCTTTAACATGGGGTTTATAGGCTGTCAAGTAAAAATAATTGATTATCTTAAGTTATAACTAAAAAGTGTACTTATTTTAATTTGCAATACTCAACTATTTACATTATTGGTATTTTTAGGTGGTAAATTCACCATGTATTTGTTTTTTTCTTCTTTGTACCCGACATCATAAGGTGACTGCAACCGGTAAATTGTGTTAAGAGTCGGGGGGAATGAATGGAGCCTGAAAGGACCTGAGAGCCCATGAAAAAGTTTCTGATTTGTTTAGTCTTTTTTGGAACCATTTTCCCGCTCCAGGCGCTGTGCCAGGAAGACGCGGTGGATTCTTACAATCTGGGCGTCGAGGCATTGAGGCAAGATCGCCTGGACGACGCGGTGAATCTTTTCACCCGGTCACTTCAGATGGATCCGCGCGACCACCTCGCCTACAACAACCGGGGAGTTGCTTTCAAGCGTAAGGAGCTTTTTACACGGGCTTTGGAAGATTATGATCGCGCTCTGGAAATCAAGCCGGATTATTCGTTTGCCCTCGCCAACCGGGGGGTCGCCCGTTACAAGAGTGGGGACCTAGATGGGAGTTTGAAAGATCTGAGTGCCGCTTTGAAATACGGTAAACGAGACAGTGTGATATACACTACGCTGGGTTTGGTGCGCAGCGAAAAAGGGGATCTGGAACAGTCTATCCGAGACCTCCGACAGGCCATCTCGCTTAACAAAAAAAATGTAACAGCGTATCAAACACTTGCCTCTGTTTATGAAAAACGCGGGGAATACGAAAAGGCACTTGAATCGTATGTCATGGTCATTGAACTGGCGCGTAACAGGAGTGATGTTGGTAATATCGAGAAAAAAATAGAAAACCTTAGAACACTGAGGGCCCAGGAGCTTCACCGGGAGGGTCTTGAAAGTTATCGTCTCGGCAAGGAGAAACACGCCATTGAACTTTGGACTCGCGCACTAAAAGTCGACCCAAACATGATCCAGGCCTTGAGGGACAGGGGACTAACTCATCATAAGAGTGGACAGTATAGAAAGGCTATCGAAGATTTTACCTCTGCCATGGAAAGGGATCCTCAAAATCCAGAGATTTTCCGAGTCAGAGGTGACGCGTTTTATAAGTTGAAGGAGACCCAGCAGGCCTTGGCGGATTACAACAGGTGCCTGGAAATCAATCCTCAGGATGCGGTAGGTTACAATAATCGGGGCCTTGTTTATCATGAACAGAACGATTTTACCCGAGCTTTGGCAGACTACTCGAAAGCCGTCTCATTGGATCCCTCAAACCCCACCTTTTTTGAAAACCGGGCCCTCATATACTTTTCCAAGGGGCTTAGCAAAGAGGCCATGGGAGACTATGAAAGTGCTCTGAAACTCACAACGGACGAAAAACTTCGGGCAGCCATTTCCGAAAAGGTGTCGTTGGCGAACCCAAGGGGAGGCGAGCCAAGCGGCGATTCCTTGTCACCGCTCCCGGAACAGAGCACTAAGGGTTCAGACTCCTCGGACAAACCTGATGAGGAGTGAAGGACACGCCCCAGTCCAAAAAAGGGCGTCGCCATGACTCTTTGTTTTATGATATCAGGCATACTCCGGCCTTGACAGGAAGACTTTTTTGAATTTCCAGGAAGCTGTGAAGCTTTTCAAAAGGCATCTCGAGACGGAGAAGGTTCGTTCTAGAGAGACTGTACGAGCCTATGAGGCTGATCTTCGAGACTTTTTCAACTATCTGGAATCTTCGGGTAAATCAAGAAAAATCAAAAATGTAAATCGAGTTGACCAATTTCACATTCGCGCATTCGTCGCAAGCCGGTTCGGCCGGCTCAAGAAGACCTCGTTAGGCCGTAAACTGGCTTCGATAAGAACATTTTTCAGGTTTCTCTTGCGAGAGGGAGCTGTCTCGATCAACCCGGCTGCCGGCATCAGAGCGCCGAAACGTGAGCATCCCCTACCCAGGGCGCTGAGTGTGGATGAGGTTGACCGCTTTTTCTCACGCAATCCGGAAACCGCAAAACGTGATGTGGCCATATTTGAGCTTCTCTACTCATCAGGTCTCCGTGTAGGCGAGCTTACATCCCTCAAGCTCCATGATATTGACCTTCACAACGGTTGGGTTCGGGTGATGGGAAAAGGAAACAAAGAACGATACGTACCGGTAGGAGCCAAGGCTTTGGAAGCCATGCACAATTACCTGGTACTGCGAAAGTTCATCGAGGCAAAAACTCTTCCAATCTTGAATGGTGGAGCGCTGTTTCTGAATTCTCGCGGGGGGCCGTTGTCTTCACGAAGCATAGGGCGTATACTCAAATCATGTCTGGACAAGGCAGGGTTGGCTCGTGATGCTTCGCCTCATGCTTTTCGGCATTCTTTCGCCACTCACATGCTTCAAGGAGGTGCGGATCTCCGTTCGATCCAGGAAATGCTGGGCCATTCAAGCCTTTCGACCACTCAGCGTTATACCAGGGTAGACCTCAAAAGCCTAATGGAGGTTTACGACAAGGCCCACCCGAGGAGTGGAACGGGAAAGGGCGATGAGAGGTGACGTTCGGGTTCACTAGAAAACGCTCCCAATTCCATGGCAGCCGGTTCCCTTATGACGCAGGAAGACATCATGATTAAGTATAAAATCCGTTCCACGACTGTGCTTTGTGTCCGCCGAGGAAATAATGTGGTCATTGCCGGAGACGGACAGGTGTCTCTTGGGGATACGGTGGTCAAGCACTCTTCCCGAAAAGTACGTCGTCTTGGAAAAGACAAAAATGTGCTTGCCGGATTCGCCGGATCCACGGCTGACGCCTTGACTCTGTTGGAGAAATTCGAACAGATGCTGGACAAGTATTCCAATAACCTGACCCGTGCAGCAGTTGAACTGGCCAAGGAGTGGCGAACCGACCGTATGCTGAGAAGGTTGGAGGCACTACTTATAGTTGCGAATTCGGATAAGACTCTCCTGATTTCGGGAACCGGGGACGTGGTTGAGCCCGATGATGGAATTATCGCTATAGGCTCCGGAGGGAATTACGCGCTCGCAGCAGCACGAGCTTTGTTGCGTCACACGCAGATGGATGCCGCCGAGGTTGCACGAGTTTCTATGTCCATCGCAGCCGAAATTTGCGTATACACCAATGAAAACATCGTAGTGGAAGAACTCGGCAACTCACATCCCTGATTTGGGCGCCTATTGGATGGACCTTTCTTTCCTTGGCTTCAACTTACAATTAAATGGGGACAGATAACGTACTCTGAAAAATCTTGCAGAAAAAGATGGGATTATTAAGCCATTATGGAAACTTTTACACCTCGGAGAACAGTTGGTGAACTCGACAAATACATTGTCGGACAACATGGAGCCAAAAGAATGGTGGCGATTGCTCTTCGCAATCGGTGGCGCAGGAGGCAGGTACCGGAAGATTTGCGCGATGAGATAGCTCCCAAGAATATCATCATGATAGGTCCGACCGGTGTTGGTAAAACGGAAATCGCTCGCCGATTGGCCAAGCTGGCCCAGTCACCATTCTTGAAAGTTGAAGCCTCAAAATTCACAGAGGTCGGCTATGTAGGCCGAGATGTGGAATCTATGATCAGGGATCTCATGGAGATAGGAATTACAATGGTCCGGGAAGAAGAGTATGGGATCTTGCGATCCAAAGCAGAGGAACTTGCCGAAGATCGTCTGCTTGACATCCTTCTCCCCGTGCGTTCGACCCGGAAACCACGCCGGAATCAAGTGGTTGTTCAACAACATGATAATAACGTTGAGATTGAAGTTGCTCAGCGTACGCGTGAAAAATTTAAGAAAATGCTCCGAAACGGACGACTGAATGACCGCGATGTGGAGATCGAGACCCAGGTGAGCGCAATCCCTGTAGTGGAAGTTTTCTCTCCAGCGGGCATGGAAGAAATGGATATCAACCTTAAGGATATGTTCTCCAATATTTTTCCTGGGAAAACAAAACGACGTCGAGTGAAGGTGCCTGAGGCTTTGGAAATATTGCTACAAGAGGAGCTGAGTAAGCTCATAGACACGGACAAAGTAACAAAAATGGCCAAGGAGAGGGTTGAACAGACGGGAATAGTTTTCATCGACGAATTGGACAAGATAGCCGGGTCCCGCTCTTCCCAGCATGGGCCTGATGTGTCTCGTGAGGGTGTGCAGAGAGATCTGCTGCCCATTATAGAGGGAAGCACAGTCAATACCAAACACGGCGCCATAAAAACCGACCACATACTTTTTGTTGCCGCGGGAGCATTCCACGTTTCCAAGCCATCAGACTTGATCCCTGAAATTCAAGGCCGTTTCCCGCTCAGGGCCGAACTATCGCCTCTCACTAAGGATGATTTCGTGCGCATTCTCACCGAGCCCAGAAATGCATTGGTTATTCAATATCAAGAACTGCTGAAGACCGAGGGAGTGACCCTGGAATTCCAGGATGACGCTATTGTAGAGATTGCATCCCTGGCCGAGGAGGTTAACGAACGTGCCGAGAACATCGGCGCCCGGCGTCTCCATACCATAATGGAGAAACTCCTGGAGGACATATCCTTTGACGCCCCCGATATGGATGGAGTAACAGTAAGAATAACTCCAGAAATGGTAAGAGAAAGGCTTCGTGAAATTGTAAAGAGTGATGACCTGAGCCGGTACATTCTCTAGCTATAATTCATACACCGACCGTGTGATCCTGTTACGCCGATACACAGAGTGATCGAACGGGAGCAGGTGATTCCGGAAGGTCAAAACCCCTTCCGGACAGAGGTCCTCTCTATTTCTTTGAAGCTGCAGCCCGTTTTGAAGCCTTGAGTGGATTAAGTTTCGATGCCTGTTCGACGGTCTTGCGTTCGAGATGCGTGGCGAAGTTGCAGGCGCCTCTGGCCCATTTCGACGGGGGGTTGGGAGCTACGGTGCAGAATGTTGCGTCCGAAGAGGACACTGTCCGGGAGCAGCCCTCGCATGTATCGACGACCGGATAGCAACGGCCGCCGTTAAAATTGCACCCTTTCTTTGTCATGAACGCGCATTCTATCCCCTGTTTCAAGGTTATACACTGCATTGTCTTTCCTCCGGTATTACTTTTTCTGGGGGCTAATAACCCCTGACTGTATAACCTTGTATATCTATCACAGATACCGCGTTTGTCAAAATAAAAGTGCGTTTATTTTTTACTGGACCAGATTGAGGAACAGATATATGCGAATGGGGTCTGAAAAATCTATAACGAGTATTCACGAATACGAAAAAGACTTGAAGTGCAAAAAAAAGTTATGAAGAAAGATTCCTCGGAAGGAGTAGGTATGCTCGGATGTAACGATGATTTGGCAATAGAAAGTGTCGGGACAAAAGTTTTTTCCTGGATCAGGGCAGCGTCGATCATTGGAGTTCTCATGACATTTTCGGTTGTCAATGTGCCGACTGCCATGGGTCAAAGTGTTGCATCGAAGGGCCTGAAGGATTTACAAGAGACATTCAGAGGGATTGCCAAATCCGTAAAACCCGCTGTAGTCAATGTCTCTGCCATCAAAGTAGTCACCGCGCGTAATCCCATGTCGGAGTTGGACCCATCCCTCGAGAATCACCCTTTTCGTGAATTTTTCGGGGACGAATTTTTCAGACGGTTTTTCAGTGCTCAGCCTGGAATAGACCGTCAAAAGCAGCAAGGAGTGGGATCGGGATTTCTTTTCGATTCGCGCGGGTATATTCTTACCAATAGGCATGTGATAAAGGGAGCAGATGAAATCCAGGTTACTCTGGATGCTAAGAAGAAATACAAAGCGAAATTGATTGGCGCGGACCCCAAGACCGACGTGGCAATAATTAAGATAGAAGGCCGAGACTTTCCCTTTGCCAAGCTTGGGGATACCGAAACTCTTGAGGTAGGTGATTGGGTGTTAGCGATCGGCAATCCTTTCGGTCTCATGCAGACGGTGACCCAGGGAATAGTGAGCGCCAAGGGCAGGACCAAAATGGGCATATTGGACTTTGAGGACTTTATTCAGACGGACGCTGCCATCAATCCGGGAAATTCAGGCGGGCCTCTCGTAAATATAGACGGCCAAGTTGTTGGGATGAACACCGCGATACTGTCGAGAAGCGGGGGATATATGGGGATAGGGTTCGCTATACCCATCAATCTCATTAAACAATCGGTCAATCAAGTTCTTGCGAAAAAACCTGCGGAACCGGCCCCTAAAAATGGTCGTGCCGACGTTGAATCACGACAGCTTCGACCCAAGGCTCCGCCCGTAGGACCAATCAATCCTAACGTACCCCGCGGCGCACATGATAGAGGCGGAATCTAAGGGACATCGGGAAACATAGTTCATTATCGACAAGGGTACTGATTAAACCGATTGAAAAGCCGTAACTATTTCTTTTTTCGGTAATATAGAGCGCTTTTCGTCTCAGGCTGTTGAGACCCAAAACTTTGGCCGGAGTTGCAATTTTAGCTTTTCTAAAGATTAATATTGGGGTATTATGGGTTTATAGCTCTAACATGGGAGGATTAAATGAATAACGGACTGAACCGCCTTCTATTGAGGATTGGTTTATGCGTTCTTCTTTCGGCAGGAATCTTGGGACTTGCCTGGGGCAAGGTGCCTGAGGGTTACAGGGATATCAAGCTGGGCATGAATAAACCGCAAGTTCTAGACCTTTTACAAAAGGGTCCGGCTCATTTTTCCTATGATGATTTGGGTGGCCAAATCGGAGAGATCATTCGTGGGGATGACTTATTCCGCTACGCTACTTATCGCTTCAGTGACGACGGCGTACTCATTGAAATTTCTCTTCATATGCGTGAAATTTTAGGAAGGGACCGGGTGCTGGAGATCTACAACAGCCAGAACGGATTAGTGCTGGCTCCTCTCCAAGGCCTGGTTGAATCAGGATTCAGCATTGAGGTGCAAGAGAACAGCTTAGTGATGAAAATAGTCACAAATAAGGAAACGCATGCAGCTAAAGGTGCTCACTGAGGCGTGGCAAATTGGACGGTCCGCTGAATGGACAGCTTTTGAAAAAAAAATATAGGCACGCCTTATGTCTTCATCCCTATTATAGAGATAGCCATTCAGGTTCGCTTGGGCTTGCGATATTTCCGCCGGTAGGGCTCGAATACATTGCATCTGCCCTCATGCCGCACGTGGAAAAGGTTACTTTCGTCGACCTTAGACTTCCGGGGCCTTTCCGTGACCGCGCGCGGTTGATCTCTTTTATCGAAACAGAAATCGACTTACTCTGCATAAGCATCAACTGGGAGTACCATTTCCGTGAGGTGTGCGAACTTGTCAATTCCCTCCCGCGTGGGATTACTACGGTTGTGGGGGGCAAACAGGCCACGGACTGTGTGGATGAGGTCTTCAGCACATGTTCCCGTGTAGATGTGGTGGTGAGAGGAGAGGGCGAGGAAAGTATCGTCGATATTGCACAGGGAAAAGACCTTCAAGACATCTCAGGCATTTCGTATCGTGACCGCGACCAAGTGGTTCACAATCCCAACCGCCCGCTACCCGAAGTTGACACGTATCGCTATCCGGATCGCCGACTTCGACATCAAGCGTACCACATGAACTTGGGTGGTTTTGCCTTGCGTGGTGAGGAATTCGACATAATTTTGACCTCACGAGGCTGCCCATATAACTGCAAATTTTGCACGTTCAATCTCAACCCGCTCGGACAGAAACGAAGTCTTTCAGTTCGTTCTATAAACTCAGTCATGACTGAATTGCGGGAGATTTCCGCGGGCATCGTGCTCATTGCAGATGAAAATTTTTTCATCAATCCCCACAGGGCCAAGAGGATATGTGAAAGGATCATTTCCGAAGGGATCGACAAGAGATTTCTCGTCCAGGCCCGTATCGAGATATTCGAGCATCCAGACGTTTTAGAAGTTGCCGCCGCTGCTGGTATTAAGGTTTTTTTGCTGGGCATCGAGTCCCCGCAGGACCGCATTCTCGAACAGTTCAACAAAGGATTTGACACGGCAAAGCTTCGAAAAGCTTTCCAGACATTCCGCAAATTCCCGTTTTACTATCACGGATACTTTATTTACGGGAACGTCAACGAGACCGAAAATGAGATGATGCAGATACCGGTCTTTGCAAAAGAGCTGGGATTGGATTCAATTACGTATCAAAAATTGCGGATCGAAAAATATTCTCCTTTGAGGGATCTCGTGGAGTCTGCTCCCGGATATTATATAGGTGACGACTCCATTGTTTATTCAGAGCAATTGGGCCGGCCGGGTCTGAAGCGGATCAGTAAGCAGATTACCAGAAAGTTCTATACTCCGGTTCAATTGGCAAAAATCGTTCACAAGTTGGTTCGTATACACGTCTTTAACGTACGTAATTTTCCTGCAATTGCATTAAGTCTTCCCGTCATCCTGGCAACTGCTCTGGGACGAAAAGTGTCTAAGAAGGCTCAGAGATCATTTTTACGGCGTCTTCTAGCCCCCGGTAGTGCGTGATCAGATATTTGAAGCCGAAAAACCTTACCTATTATAAGAACATAGTTTTCTCCGTCGAAAAATCAGTGAAGTGTGCATTCCATCCATTTGCAACAACCAACCATCCCAACTTTCGCTATTGACCGTGTGATGGCAAATCCTCGTTATACCGATTGACTTCGTGACACATCTATTGTAGTAATAGCACACCAAAGACCAGTGCTGTCAAGATGTGCCACGTGACCATTCTCGTCAATGTCTTTGGTACATCACTTATCGGCAAAACCTGTTCCTTAGATGGGACCATCAGTTCCATGGAGAATAGTGGCGAAATCCGACGTCCGGCCACATTCTTGGAGTTGCTTGAACAGAATGGATCATGAGGTAAAACTGCATGGAGCAGTTTTCTGTCAAAGAAGCCTATACCGAGTCACTGAGGAAAAAGATCTGGCTTTTCGCTTTCTTTCTGTGCGTTGTGGTTGCCCTTAGTGTTTTCTCGTTGGCTCGGGGATCGTTCGACGTGTCTCCCTCCAAGCTTATAGCTACCCTGTTTGGTCGAATGGATGGATCGGCAGGCATAGTCATATGGAATATCAGAATGCCTCGCATAATTGCCGCAATCGTTGCAGGCTGGTGTTTGGGACTATCGGGAGCGGTGATGCAGTGTTTACTCAAGAATCCCCTTGCATCCCCATTTACTCTTGGCATCAGTCAAGGAGCGGCTTTCGGGGCAGCTTTCGCAATTGTGGTGCTGGGAGATGGGGGAGCCGAGACCAGTGCGATTCAGGTGAGCACCGTTCAAACCACAAGCGCAGCGGGGCCGATGACCATTCGGAACATCTATTCGGTCACCATCTGCGCTTTCCTGGGGGCTCTTCTCGGTACAGTAATCATTCTGGCGCTCGCTCGACTCAAGAAAATGGCTGCCGAATCTATCATCCTCGCTGGTGTTGCACTCTCGTCTTTGTTTGTGTCTGGTACAATCCTGGTGCAGTATTTCGCCACCGAAGTCGAGATAGCCTCGGTCGTCTTTTGGACTTTTGGAGACGTCAGTCGCTCCAATTGGCGTGAGATAGGAGTTATGACAACGGCAACTCTCATGGTCACAACCTATTTTGTGCTGAAGAGGTGGGATCTGAACGCTCTTTCTGCTGGGGAAGACGTTGCTCGGAGCCTGGGCGTGAATGTGGACAGGAGCCGACTCGTGGGTATGTTCTTAACCGCTCTCATTGCAGCTCTTGTTACGGCGTTTCTCGGGGTGATTGCCTTCCTGGGATTACTGGCGCCCCACATCGGCAGGCGGCTGGTTGGGGGCGATCACAGGTTTCTCATACCCCATAGCTGCATCATCGGATCGCTCTTGTTACTGATTGCCGACACGGTGAGCCGGACTCTCGTAGGTTCGGGCACTCTTCCTGTCGGAGTTCTCACTTCGTTCATGGGCGCTCCTCTGTTTCTTTATCTCCTCGTAAAGGGGCAGGCTCGATGATTCTCTCGGTTAACCAAATCAGCTTTCGATATAACAGCCGTTCTGTGCTTCGGGACGTTACCTTTAAGTTGCCGTCCGGGCAAATCCTGGGGGTCTTAGGTGTAAACGGAGCGGGGAAGTCAACGCTACTAAAGTGTATTAATAAGGTGTTACGACCGATCGGGGGATCGGTGTTGTTGGACGGGAAGGATTTGCTCCAGCTAAGCGGCGATGCAGTCGCACGGCGTATCGGATACGTCCCGCAGAGGTTCAGTGAAGAGCAGGTCACCGTCTTCGATGCGGTCCTCCTTGGACGCAAGCCTCACATCAAATGGGCTGCAGCCGACCGAGACCTGCGTGTAGTAGAAAAACTCCTCAAACTGATGGGCCTCGAAGAATACGCTCTACGCCCCCTCTCCACCCTTAGCGGCGGAGAGGCCCAAAAGGTAATCATTGCACGGGCGCTGGCGCAGGAACCGAAAGTATTGCTGTTGGACGAGCCGACCAGCAGCTTGGATTTGAGAAATCAACTGGAGGTCATGAACCTTGTGGCGAACGTCGTGAGGACTGAAGGTGTCTCTGCGGTCGTAGCAATCCATGATCTCAACTTGGCCCTAAGATTTGTTGATCTTTTTCTCATCCTCAAAGACGGATTAGTCCATGCCATGGGCCTCAAGGAGGCTTTAACCCCGGAAGTCATTGAGGATGTTTACGGCGTTCACAGCATCTTGAGAACGGTTGAGGGTTACCCGGTGATCATTCCGGTTCACTGCTGCAGTCCTGTAGCAAAGGAAGGAGGATGTGCGTGAAGAGAGGCTATACGCTGCTGGTTCTATTGGCTTTCATCCCTTACTTGTTAGGGATAGCGACCTGCGCTGTCTTTGCCGCAGAAAGAATCACCGTGACCGATATGGGCAAGCGGATGGTCGAAGTGCCTTCAAATCCACAAAGAATAATTTGCCTTAGTTCGGGGACACTTAGGCTCATCGTGTATCTTGGCGCGGCCGGAAGAGTTGTGGGCGTTGAGGATTTCGAGAAAACGAGACCTACGGCCAGACCTTACATATTGGCCCATCCCGAGCTGGCTAAACTTCCAACAGTGGGGCCGGGAGGGCCCGGGAGCATCAACAAGGAGCCTGACTTGGAGGCGGTACTGAAGATTCAGCCTGAAGTCATTTTCGTTTCGTATATGGAACCAGCCAACGCAGATGCGCTTCAAAAGAAACTGGGCATTCCTGTCGTCATTCTTACCCATGGCAGGTTCGCGTCTTTCGACGAGCTTATTTTCGCCTCCTTGCGCGTGGCGGGAAAGATTCTCAACGCAGATCAGAGAGCCGAGGCGGTCATCGAGTATATTGAAAACGCTCGGAAAGACCTGCTGACCAGAACACAGGCAATTCCTGACGACCAAAAACCAACTGTCTATGTAGGGTCGGTTGGGTACAAAGGCGTCCAGGGAATTGAGAGCACAGACGCCGGCTTCACCCCACTGGAATGGGTCAGAGCAAAGAATGTTGCCAAGACCATTGCTCCCAAAGACCACCTGTTTATTGACAAGGAAAAGCTCCTTGAGTGGAACCCCGACATCATCTTCATTGACGGCGGCGGCCTGAGCCTGGTTAAGCAAGACTATGAAAAGAAACCGGAGTTCTATAACGGGCTCAAGGCGTTTAATGAAAAAAGGGTGTACGTGATCTATCCCTTCAATTATTACGTGACCAACGTTAGTACCGCGATGGCGGATGCCTATGCCGCTGGTAAGATTCTCTACCCGGATCGGTTTGCAGACATCAACCCGGGAACAACGTCAGACGAGATCTACAATTTTTTTTACGGGAAACCTCTGTACCAACAAATGGAGAAGGATTTCGGACCCCTTGGCCGTGTAGCCGACTTCAAAAGGTGACCTACCGAATCTTCAGGATTCTCCGAAAAGTTGCGGAGAATCCCCAGACCCGACACGAACATGTTGACACCCTCTGCGTGAATCGTTTTCGCAATCAAATAAACGGATTCCCCTCCTTGCCCACCTTCTTGCACGTAGTACGAGAAAATACTTGACACAGCATGGCGTGGCACATTATGGTGAAACGTCACATATGGTAGCACATTTATCAGTTTAGTGCTCTGTTTTTGTCAAACAGGCCTCAACTCGTGAAACGACTGGGGAATGAGGCCAGGACGAATAGGAAGCACTTGATATTATCGGAGGGTGGAAGCATGTTTACTGTTCGTTGCCTCTTGGCTGCATACTGGCTCTCTCTAAGAAATATTCTCTCTATCCGAAATTTTGAAACCTGTAGGATTCTCCGGGCTATCATTTTGCGGTCAAGACGTTCTATCGTTTCTTGCATTGCGCTCATGCTTTTTTTATCAGCAGGGATTTCGAATTCGAACGCATGGGAATTCAAGCTGGAGGGAAGTTTCAACTACATTTTTGAACAATATAGCCAAATGGGATCAAGTGGCTTTTTCGGTAAATACAATGTGGATAATTCCACTGGATCGAGTTTTTTTCCTCGTGGCTCTTACACAAATAAAAATGGTTGGTTCGGGTTTCAGGTGAACGATCTTGTTTCGGGTTCCAACGCAGGCAGGCATTACCAATATTTAGAACTATGGCCTGAATTTAAACTTAATAATGCTATTAGGTTCAGAGGCAAATATCGACTCGGCAATTACGGCGATCCAATAGCATCCGATTACGTTACGAATACTAGACCAGGGGTCGATGTCGCTACGTCTGACGGTCAATGGACCATGTGGTGGGTCGACGCGCAAACACCTCTTGGGATAATTGTAGTGGGCAAGAGACCAGAGGCCTTTGGTCTTGGTCTACATTATAATGGAGCAAATAACAACACAACTGAAGGTGTCGCGATAGTGGCGCCGTATGGTCCTTTTCGGATAAGTTTTGCAGTGAGACCTTTCTGGCCCGAGCCGCCGAATTCTCAAATTTCTTCCAGAAAAGTAGGCGATAACCCAAATCTAGTCCTTACCCCTAATTTTCCCTACTACAATTTGTATGATCGAAGCGGCATAATGTCACTTGCTCTACGCTACTTCATGACCTATCAGTCTGGTCCAATTGACGCCGGATTCTTCTTTGCCTGGCAAGGTTGGCACGCTGGGACTGAGGCGAGAGCCGCCATAAACACGCAAGCCTCGGGCCCCCCTTGGGTTTTTGCTCCTGGACCCGAGGGTAAGAACAGATTTAATCCTTTCGATTTGGACCAGTATCATGGAACGATTTATCTCAAGTACTTTGATGGCAGATTCTTCTTCAACACAGAATGGGCATTCTGGTACGAGACTGACGAGGTCGTAAAGAGTTTATCGGAACCCGATTTGGGTCCGACGAGCATTAATGGCAAGGGTCTTCGGTACATGATAGAATCCTGGCGTCGAATGTTCGAATTTGGGGCTCTCGTTGGACCAACCAAAGTGTCATTCTTGTATGCCTTCCTTCCCGGACCCGATCGAAGGGGAGGATATTTACACGACAACCAGCCGTACTTTCAGGCACCCGGGCAAGCCTGTTACGGCGTATTCAGACCATACTCTTATCTTCTGGGGTATGTTTATGGGTCTGGGGTGAACGCATATGACACGGCAAGGAACGGCTACATAAATGCAGCGGAGGTCCTGGCGAGTCGTTTGGACTATGCAGTAGCGGCAAACCTCAATCTGTTCGGCGCATTCCTGTGGGCCCAACGATCATCAAACGGCTACAGTTGGGGATATTTGAGACCTGCTCTTAATCCAACTGTTACATCAGTGGTCAACGCAAAAGCAGATGGTATTGCAAATTTTATCAGGTCTACTCCGTATGTGAGCTATCAAAACAATGACGGCGCTCCAAACACCCCTGATCGTGGCTTAGGGTGGGAAGTAACCGCAGGTTTCGAATGGATGATTTTGGAAAGATACAAATTAAGAGCGCTCCTGGCCTACTGGCAGCCCGGGAACTGGTTTAATTACGCGTGCGTAGACCGAGGTGTACAGGCATGGAATCGGGAGACAAGAACCAACTGGTCCAACATCAATTCAACTCCGTATTATCCATTTGGCACAAATCCGGAGAGAGTAATTGACCCGATTGTCGGTGGCGAGGTCGCTTTACAGGTCGAGTTCTAGCACTGATCATGATTCATTGTTTTTTGCGTTATCCGGGTCTTATCTTACAAGACCAACAAAACGTATTGGAGATGAGATTGAACCTCACCAAGGCGGCATTTTTCGACACACAGGTTGCTGAAAAATGGGCGGCTGCCGAATACAGCCCCGTAGAAACAGCAAAAATTCACAGGATGCTGGATCTTGCACACATAGCTTATGGACACAAGGTTATCGAGCCCGGCTGTGGAACCGGCCGATTAACGGAAATACTCTCAAAATCCGTCGGACCACACGGGAGTATTCTTTCCATGGATTTGAGCCCTGGGATGATTCACGATTGTACTCGAAAAACCTGGTCTTTTCAGAACGTAAAGGTTGTCTGTTCTTCAGTGGAAGACTTTTCGTTCGAGGAGAACGGCTTTGATTTGGTTATCTGCCACAACGTGTTTCCGCATTTCGACGATAAGCCGCGTGCAGTAAGAAACCTGGCGCGGGCGCTCAAGCCTTCCGGTAAATTCATCGTGTTTCACTTTATGAACTCAGACTGGATCAACGACCTTCACCGAAAAACCCATCCGTGCATTTTGAATGATCTTATTCCGACTCCTAATGCAATGGAAGAGATATTCCATGCCGAGGGGTTCAGAATAGAGCATTTTAGCGACGACGAGAAAGGCTACCTGTTATGCGCGATTTTCTCAAAATAGTTATGGGAGAATTCATGTGGTTCGGGACCGTTTTTTCATGTTGACGTGTACCTTCATTTTCGTATTGCCTTTCTTTTCCAGTCTTTGTATAAGCTGAAATTATTCACTGATAGTGAGCATCCTGGTCAATTTCCTTAGTTCTTCCAATGCCCCTTCCGAGATACTTGTAATTTTAATACCTGAAAATAAATGTCCGTCTTCAGCCTTTGACGCCCACTGGCATTGGGCTTGTAAAACAAACGGATATACATCCGCAAAACAATCTGCCTGCACAAGAAAGTCCTTTATATCTCCGACTTTGGTGGGTATTCCTGATATCTGAAGGCCTGTCTCTGTGATATCCACGACTGTCCCTTTGTTGAGTAGGTTTTCCAGGTCATATATGGGAAGTTTGACGAAAACATAGCTCCTATGTAATTGTCGTCTCTTTCCACCATTTATTCGTAAATGGGATATGGTGAATCGCTCGATAAAAAAACATGGCCCAAGTACCAATAAGAGTTGAGCGCTCAAAAAAACCTACGTGACACAATACAGCAAAAATCTCTTGTACGTGTTTAGGTAGGGTTATCCGGACTGGACTTCTTTCTGTTTCTTGAGATTCCAAGTATTCTCTCTAAATATCGAACACGGTCCTGATAAGATTTCATTTGAACACTAATCTTATTCCTTAACTCTATGCGTTCCTGAATTTCAAGAAACTTGGACCAAGGAATATGAAGATTAAATATCTTATCTTTTTCTCTGTATTTCAGAAAAGGATACTCATAGACCTTGAGCGTTTTTTTATTTATTCGCTTACGGGTTC
>Ga0209254_10000829_pt1 | contig 26876 bp, 22 predicted proteins | sample FrelakmetDIP11DI_FD_187148 | JGI IMG/M metagenome (GOLD analysis project Ga0209254, IMG submission 187148) | Freshwater lake sediment microbial communities from the University of Notre Dame, USA, for methane emissions studies - DIP11 DI (SPAdes)... | ecosystem: Environmental > Aquatic >...
CGGCGTGCCGGCCGGAAGCAGCGCGCGCACGCGCTCGAGCAGCCGGTCACGCACCGGCCCGGCGCCAGCGCGCAGCAGCATGCCTCCGAGTCCGGCAGGGTCGACCGCCAGCAGCGCGGCGGCGCACGCCGCGTCGTCCCAGGCCGTCGGCGCCGCGCTCAAGGTCCGAACAGCTCCCCGAGCGCGCGCGCCACGCGGATCGTGGAGCCGGAGTCGTCGAGCGGATTGCGGCGCAACCGATGCCTGAGCGCTGCCGGCGCGACGCGGCGCAGATGCGCGTCGCCCACCTCGGCATCGCCTTCGAGCGCGGCCGCGGCGCGTGCGGCGCGCACCAGCGTGAGCTCCCCACGCAGTCCGTCGGTGCCGAGCTTCATGCAGAGTTGCGCCGCGCGCTCCAGGACGCTGTCGGCCACGCGCATGCCGGGCAGGCGCCCGCGCCCGGCCACGATGCGCCGGCGCAGACGGTCGTCGTCCTTCTTCCATTTCGCGCTGAACGCGGCGGGGTCGCGCTCGAAGGCGTCCCGCCGCTTGACCACCTCGACGCGCGTCGCGAGATCCTCGGGCGTCTTCACTTCCACCGAAAGGCCGAAGCGGTCGAGCAGCTGCGGGCGCAGCTCGCCCTCTTCCGGGTTGCCACTGCCGACCAGCACGAAGCGCGCCGGATGGCGCACGGACAGCCCTTCGCGCTCCACCACGTTCTCGCCGGAAGCGGCGACGTCGAGCAGCACGTCGACCAGATGGTCCTCCAGCAGATTCACCTCGTCGACGTAGAGAAAGCCGCGGTGGGCGCGCGCGAGCAACCCGGGCTCGAACGCCTTCTCGCCACGCGTCAGCGCACGCTCCAGGTCGAGCGCACCGAGCACGCGATCCTCGGTCGCGCCGAGCGGCAGGTCAACCACCGGCACCGGCACCATGCGCGTCCTGGGCGCGCGTGGCGCGGTGCCGTCGCACAGGCCGCACAGGCCGGCAGTCGCTTCCGGCGCGCAGCCGTAGGCGCACTGCGCCACCACGCGCATCGGCGGCAGGATGGCGGCGAGCGCGCGCACAGTGGTCGACTTGCCCGTACCGCGATCGCCGAACGCGAGCACGCCGCCCACGGACGGATCGACCGCCGCGACGAGCAGCGCGAGCTTCATCTCTTCCTGGCCGACGATGGCCGAGAACGGAAACGGTGCGCTCATGCGCCGACGCTCCGCCGGCCGCCCGGGCACGCCGTCGGTGCTTGCCGGACGCGCATGACTCCCCTGTAAGGTCTCCCTGACACGCTTGACAGTGTATCGGATGCGCGCGCGACACAAGCCACGCGCGCCCGCCGGGGCGCCGGCCACGGACCCGCCGCGCCTCAGGGACGCTCCGCCTCCCAGCCTCCGCCGATGGCGCGGATCAGCGCCACGCTCGCCGCCAGGCGCCTCCCCTCCAGCGTGACCAGCGTGCGCTCGTTGTTGAGCGCGGACGCCTGGGTGGCCGCGACGTTAAGGAAGCTCACGATGCCGGCCTGGTACTGGTTGGTGGTGAGCTCCACCGACTTGCGCGCCGCCGCGACCGCCTCGCGTTGCACCTCCGCCTCCGCCTCGAGAATGCGCAGCGCCGCGAGGTTGTCCTCGACCTCGGCGAAGGCGTTGAGCACCGTCTGCCGGTAGACGGCCACGTCGGCATCGTAGGCGGCGCGTGCCTGCTCCGTCACCGCGCGGCGCGCGCCGCCGTCGAAGAGCACCTGCGCGAGCGCCGGCCCGACCGACCAGAAGCGCGCGGGCAACGACAGCAGGTCGCCCGAGGACGGCGCCTGATAGCCGCCTGCGGCGAACAGGGTCAGCGTGGGGTAGTACGCAGCCTCGGCGACACCGATGCGTGCGTTCGCGGCGGCCACGCGCCGCTCCGCCGCGGCGATGTCGGGGCGCCGCTCGAGGAGCTCGGAGGGCACGCCCACGGGAATCTCCGGCAGGCGCGCCGCGAGCGGCGCCGGCGCCAGACGAAACGTGGACGGCGGCTCGCCCACCAGCAGCGCGATGGCGTGCTCGAGCTGCGCGCGGGTGAGCTGGAGGTCGATGGCGTCGGCCTGGGTGCTCTTGAGCTGCGCCTCCGCCTGCACCACGTCGACGCGCGCCGCCACACCCGCCGCGTAGCGGTTCTGGGTGAGCTTGAGCGTGGTGGCGAAAGCCTCCACGGTGTCGGCGAGCAGCCGCTGCTGCGCCTCGGTGATGCGCAGCAGGAGATAGTTCTGCGCGAGCTCCGACTGCGCGGCGAGCGTCGCCGCCTCGAGGTCGCCCGCGGCGGCGACCGCCTCCGCCTCGGCCGCCTCGACGCTGCGGCGGATGCGGCCCCAGAGGTCGAGCTCCCACGACGCGTCCAGCGACAGCTCGTAGCTTTCCGTGACGCCGCGCGCGAATGCGGGCCGGGTCGACGACGCCGACGAGAACTGGCTGCGGCGGAAGGACGCCCCGCCGCTCGCCACCGGGTAGTACGCGGCACGCGCCTGCGCCGCGATGGCGCGCGCCTGACGGTAGTTGGCTTCGAACAGGCGGACGTTCAGGTTGGAGATCGCCACGCGCTCGGCCAGCGCGTCGAGCTGCGGGTCGGTGAAGACCACCCACCAGCGGCCGCGCGCGATGGCGTCGGCGGGCGCGGCGCGCTTCCAGCCGGCGAGCTCCTTGAACTCCGCGGGGGTCTCGACGCCCGGGCGCACGTAGTCCGGCCCGACGGTGCACCCGGCCAGCGCCACGGCGACGGCGCCCCACATCGCGAAGCGGCGCGCCCTCATGCCGCCTCCGCGCGCAGTGCGGACCGCCGCGCCTGCCACCAGTGGCTGAGCCGGTCGAGGTACAGGTAGACGACCGGCGTCGTGTAGAGCGTCAGGAGCTGGCTCATGACCAGGCCGCCGACGACCGCGATGCCGAGCGGGCGGCGCAGCTCGGCGCCGTCGCCGACGCCGACCGCCAGGGGCAGCGCCCCGAGGGCCGCGGCGACGGTGGTCATCATGATCGGCCGGAAGCGCAGCACCGCCGCCTGCAGGATGGCCTCCCGCGGCGCGAGCCCGTCGCGGCGCTCGGCCGCGAGCGCGAAGTCGACCATCATGATGGCGTTCTTCTTCACGATGCCGATGAGCAGGAACACGCCGATCAGCGCGATCACGCTGAACTCCACGCTGAACAGCATCAGCGCGAGCAGCGCGCCGACGCCCGCTGAAGGCAGCGTGGACAGGATGGTCAGCGGATGGATGTAGCTCTCGTAGAGTATGCCGAGCACGATGTACAGGGTGAGCAGCGCCGCGAGGATGAGCCAGGGCTGGTTGGCCATCGCCTCGCGGAACGCCCGCGCCGTGCCCTCCGGCCCCACGAACAGCGACGTCGGCATGCCGATGCGTGCCGACTCGCGCTCGATGGCGGCGAGGGCGGCGGACAGCGCCGCGCCCTCCGGCAGCGAGAACGAGAGCGTGGATGACGCGAACTGCCCCTGGTGGTGCACGGTGAGCGGCGCGTTGGAGAACTCGTAGCGGCTGAATGCCGACAGCGGCACCACGCCCCCGGTCGCGGAGCGCACGTGCACCGCGGCCAGCGACTCCGGCCCCTGCGCCGCGCGCGGATCGACCTCCATGATCACGCGATACTGGTTGCGCGCGGCGTAGATGGTCGAGGCGAACGCCTGGCCGAACGACAGGTTGAGCGCCGTGTCGACCGCGTCCATGGTCACGCCCAGGCGCGCGGCGGTGGCGCGGTCGACCACCAGCGTGGTCTGCAGCCCGCGCTGCTCCTGGTCGCTCGAGACGTCCACCATCTCCGGGGCCTTCTCGAGCGCGCGCTGCAGCCGTCGCGACCAGACGCGCAGCTCGGCGTAGTCGTCGCTCTGCAGGGTGTACTGGTAGTTGGAGTCGGAGGTGCGCCCGCCGACGCGCAGGTCCTGGCCCGCCCCGATCCACGCCGAGGCGCCGGGAATGCGCGCGAACTGCGGCCGCAGCCGCGCCGCCACCTGCTGCGCCGAGACGTCGCGCTCGGCGCGCGGCTTGAGCGTGATGGCCACGAACGCCGAGTTGCGGTTGCCCCAGGTGTACGCGACCACGTGCTCGATCGCGGGGTCGGCACGGATGATATCCACGAAGTCGCGGATCTTCGGTTGCATGGCCGTGAAGGAAATGCTCTGGTCGCCGCGCACCCCGGCGAACATGCGGCCGGTGTCCTGGTCGGGAATGAAGCCCTTGGGGATCTGCACGTACAGGTAGACGTTCAGGGCGACGGCCGCCAGCAGGACACCGAGCATCAGGACCGAGTGGCGCAGCGCCCACGCGAGGCTGGTCTCGTAGCCTCGCCGCAAACGCTCGAATACGGGGGACGGCCGGGCGCGCCCCCGCGCCGCGGGGCGCAGGAGGCGCGCGCACAGCGCCGGCGTGGCGGTGAGCGACACCAGCAGCGAGATCATGATCGCCGCCGACAGCGTGGCGGCGAACTCGCGGAACAGCCGCCCCACGTAGCCGCCCATCAGCAGCACCGGGATGAACACCGCCACCAGGGACACGCTCATCGCGATCACGGTGAAGGTGACCTCGCGCGTGCCGGCGAGGGCCGCCTGGACCGGCGCCATGCCGCGCTCGACATGGCGCGACACGTTCTCCAGCACCACGACCGCGTCGTCCACGACGAACCCGGCGGCGATGATCAGCGCCATCAGCGAGAAGTTGTTCAGGCTGAATCCGGCAAGGTACATCACCCCGAACGCCCCGACGATGGACACCGGCACCGCCACGCTGGGAATGAGCGCGGCGCGCCAGTCGCGCAGGAACGCGAACACCACCGCGATCACCAGCAGCACCGAGATCACCAGCGTGCGCTCGGCTTCGCGCAGCGAGGCGCTGATGGTATTGGTGCGGTCCATGGTCACCGCCATGTCGACGGCCCCGGGGACGGAGGCGCGCAGGAACGGCAGCAGCTCGCGCACCCGCGCCACGGTCTCGATGATGTTGGCGTTCGGCTCGCGCTGGATCATCACCACCACGGAGGGACGACCGTTCCACCAGCCCGAGTTGTACAGATCCTGCACCGACTCGGTGACGGTCGCCACGTCCGCCAGGCGCACCGGCGCGCCGTTGCGCCACGCGACGATGATCGGCCGGTAGTCCTCGGCACGCAGCGCCTGGTCGTTCGCCTCGATCACCCACTGCCGGTCGCCGTCCTCCAGGAACCCCTTGGGGCGGCGGATGTTGGTTGCGCCGATGGCGGCGCGCACCTGGTCGATGCCGATGCCGTGGTGGTTGAGCGCCTGCGGATTCAGCGTGACCCGGATCGCGGGCAGGGAGCTGCCGGTGACGTTGGCCTGGCCGACACCCTCTATCTGCGCCACCTTCTGCGCCACGATGTTGGACGCGACGTCGTAGAGCTGCCCCGGGCCGTACACGCTCGAGGTGAGCGCGATGATCATGATCGGCTGGTCGGCGGGGTTGACCTTGCGGTAGGTCGGATTCGAGGGCATGCCGGTGGGCAGCTGCGAACGCGCGGCGTTGATCGCCGCCTGCACGTCCACCGCCGCGGCGTTGATGTCGCGGGAGAGGTCGAACTGCAGCGTGATCTGGGTGCCCCCCAGGCTGGAGCGCGAGGTCATCTCGTTGACGCCGGCGATGCGGCCCAGGTGACGCTCCAGCGGCGATGCCACCGTCGCCGCCATCACCTCGGGGCTCGCACCCGGGAGCCCCGCGCTCACCGTGATGGTCGGATAGTCCACCTGCGGCAGCGATGCCACCGGCAGCATGCGGAACGCCACCAGGCCGGCGAGCAGCACCGCCAGCGTCAGCAGCGTGGTCGCGACCGGGCGCGCCACGAAGGGCGCGGAGAAGCTCATGAACGGCCCGCCTCGGCTGCGTCGTGCGCCGCGCCCCAGCCGCGGCGCCGTGCGAGGCGGTCGAAGGCGAGGTAGATCACCGGAGTGGTGAAGAGCGTGAGGATCTGCGACAGCGCGAGGCCTCCGATCAGGACGATGCCGAGCGGCTGGCGGATCTCCGCGCCGTAGCCGGCCGCGAACGCGAGCGGCAGCGCGCCGAGCATCGCCGCCAGCGTGGTCATGAGGATCGGCCGGAAGCGCAGCAGGCAGGCCTGGTAGATAGCCTCGCGCGGCGCGAGCCCCTGGGCGCGCTCGGCGTCGAGGGCGAAGTCGATCATCATGATGGCGTTCTTCTTCACGATGCCGATGAGCAGGATGATCCCGATGATGCCGACCATGCCCAGCGGCGTGCCCGACGCCATCAGCGCGAGCAGCGCGCCCACCGCGGCCGACGGCAGGGTCGAGAGGATGGTCACCGGGTGGACGAAGCTCTCATACAGCACCCCGAGGACGATGTACATCACCACCACCGCCGCAAGAATCAGCAGGACCTGGTTGACGAGCGAGGCGCGGAACGCCGCCGACGCCCCCTGGAAGGTGGTGCGCACCGACGCCGGCATGCCGATCTCGACCTGCGCCTCCTCGATGGCGCGCACCGCCGCCCCCAGCGACTGCCCGGGCGGGACGTTGAACGAGATGGTCGCCGCGGGGAACTGCCCGACGCGGTTGATCGCGAGCGCGGTGCGCCCCACGCGCACGCTGGTCACCGCGGAAAGCGGCACCTGCTTGCCGCTCGCCGAGGCCACGTAGAGGTTCCCGAGCGCGTCGGGGCCCCGCGCGATTTCCGGCGGCACCTCCAGCACCACCCGGTACTGGCTGGCCTGGGTGAAGATGGTGGACACCAGGCGCTGCCCGAAAGCGTTGTAGAGCGCGGTATCGATCGCGGCGGGCGTGATGCCCAGGCGCCCTGCGGTGTCGCGGTCGATCTCCACGAACGCCTGCAGGCCGTCGTCCTGCAGGTCGGAGGCCACGTCGGCAAGCTCGGCGCGCCGGGAGAGTGCCTCGACCAGGCGCGGCGTCCATTCCGAGAGCACCGCGGGATCGGCCGCCTCCAGGGTGAACTGGTACTGCGTCCGGCTCACCCGGTCCTCGATGGTGAGGTCCTGCACGGGCTGCATCCAGAGGCGTATCTCGGCCACCCCCGCGGTGGCCGACTGCAGGCGCCGCATCACGTCCGTGGCGTGCTCGCGGCGTTCCGCGAGCGGCTTGAGGTTGATGAGCATGCGCCCGGTGTTGAGCGTGGGATTGGTGCCGTCCACGCCGATGAACGACGACAGGCTCGCCACCGCCGGATCGGCGAGCACGACGCGCGCGAGCGCCTGCTGGCGCTCGGCCATGGCGCGGAAGGAAACCGACTGCGGCGCCTCGGTGATGCCCTGGATCACGCCGGTATCCTGCACCGGGAAGAAGCCCTTCGGGATCGCGAGGTACAGGAGCACGGTGAGCGCCAGCGTGCCGACCGCGACCACGAGGGTCGCGCCCTGCCGGTCCAGCACCCAGTCGAGCATGCGGGCGTAGCGCGCGATCATGCCGTCGATGACGTCGCCCGCGGCGCGATAGAAGCGGCCCTGCCGCTCGTGCGGCTGGCGGCGCAGCAGCTTCGCGCACATCATCGGCGTGAGCGTGAGCGACACCACCGCGGAGATCAGGATCGCCACCGCGAGCGTGATGGCGAACTCGCGGAACAGGCGTCCCACCACGTCGCCCATGAAGAGCAGCGGGATGAGCACCGCCACCAGCGAGAAGGTGAGCGAGACGATGGTGAAGCCGATCTGCTCGGCGCCCTTCAGCGCGGCCGCGAGGGGCGGGTCGCCGCGCTCGACGTAACGGGAGATGTTCTCGATCACCACGATCGCGTCGTCCACCACGAAACCGGTGGCGATCACCAGCGCCATCAGCGTGAGATTGTTGATCGAGAAGCCCGCGAGGTACATCACGCCGAAGGTCCCCACCAGCGAGAGCGGAACGGCGACGCTGGGGATGAGCGTGGCGGTGAAGCTGCGCAGGAACAAGAAAATGACCATGACCACCAGCACCACGGCGATAACGAGTTCGATCTGCACGCTGCGCACCGACGCGCGGATGGTCACGGTGCGGTCGGTCAGCACCCGCACCTCCACTGCGGCGGGCAGCGCGGCGCGCAGCTCGGGGAGCAGCGCCTGCACGCGGTCCACCGTCTGGATGACGTTCGCGCCCGGCTGGCGCTGGATGTTCATGATGACCGCCGGCGCCTCGTTCATCCACGCCGCGAGGCGCACGTTCTCCGCGTCGTCCGCCACCGCCGCCACGTCGCCCAGGAACACGGGCGCGCCGTTCACGTAGGCGAGCACGATCTCGCGGTACTCCTGGGGCGAGCGCAGCTGGTCGTTGGCGTCGATGGTGTAGGCGCGCGCGGGGCCGTCGAAGCTGCCCTTGGCCTTGTTCACGTTGGCCGCGGCGATCGCGGTGCGCACGTTCTCGAGGTTCAGGCCCTTGGCCGCGAGCGCCTTCGGATCGGCGCGCACGCGCACCGCCGGGCGCTGCCCGCCCGAGAGCGTGACCAGCCCGACGCCTTTCACCTGCGAGATCTTCTGCGCGACCCGCGCGTCCGCGAGCGCCTGCACCTGCGGCAGCGGCATGCTCGCGGAGGTGAGGCCCAGGGTGAGGATGGGGGCGTCGGCGGGGTTGACCTTGCTGTACACCGGCGGGGCCGGCAGATCGCTCGGCAGCAGCGACGTGGCGGCGTTGATCGCGGCCTGCACGCCCTGCTCGGCCACGTCGAGCGCGAGGTCGAGCTCGAACTGCAGCGTGATCACGGAGGCCCCGCCCGAGCTGGTCGACGACATGCGCCGCAGGCCGGGGATCTGCCCGAGATTGCGCTCCAGCGGAGCGGTGATGGTGGCGGTGACCACCTGCGGGCTCGCGCCCGGATAGAACGTGTAGACCTCGATGGTGGGGAAGTCCACCTCGGGCAGCGCCGACAGCGGCAGCATCCGGTACGCGACCAGGCCGGTGAGGAAGATCGCCACCATCAGCAGCGTCGTCGCCACCGGCCGCAGGATGAACGGCCGCGAAGGATTGAGCGCCACGGCGGCGCGCTACCGGAACGGCCCGCCGCGCGGACCGGCGCCTTCCGCCGGGGGCTTGCCCGACCGGCGTCGCTCTCCGCCCGGCGCGTCCTCGGCGCGGTTGCCGTCGCGTACCAGCGGCTCGATGCGCGCACCCTCGCGCAGGCGGTCGATGCCGTCGATCACGACGGTCTCCCCGGCCGCGACGCCCTCGGCGATCGACACCGTCGCGCCCTGCGCCGCGCCGAGCTTCACGTTGCGCAGCGTGACCGTGTTGTCGGGCTTGACCGCGTACACGAACAAGCCCTGCGCGCCGCGCTGCACCGCCGCGGCAGGCACCAGCACCGCGTCCTTCAGGGTGTCCACCTGCATGCGGGTGTTCACGAACTGGTTGGGGAACAGGGTGTTCGTCTTGTTGGCGAACTGCGCGCGCAGCTTCACCGTGCCCGTCTGCGGGTCGATGACGTTGTCCACCGAGACCAGCTCGCCCTGCGCGAGCAGCGTCTTCTGCTCGCGGTCCCAGGCTTCCACCGCGAGGCGCTCGCCGGCGCGCACCCGCTTCATCACCGCAGGCAGGCTGTCCTGCGGCAACGTGAACACCACCGATATCGGCTCGAGCTGGGCGATCACCACGAGCCCGCTCGCATCGCCCGAGCGCACCATGTTGCCCTGATCGACCTGGCGCAGGCCCACGCGCCCGGCGATCGGCGCCGTGATGCGCGCGTAGGCAAGATTGAGGCGGATCGCTTCGATGGAGCCTTCGTTAGCGCGCAGCGTCCCTTCGTACTGGCGTACCAGCGCCGCCTGGGTGTCGACCTGCTGCCGCGCGATGGAATCCTGCCGGAATAGCGTCTCGTAGCGCTCGAGGTCGCGCCGCGCGTTCTCCAGCAGTGCGCGATCGCGGGCGAGCTGTCCTTCCGCCTGCGCGAGCTGCGCCTGGAACGGGCGCGGATCGATCTCGGCGAGGAGCTGGCCCTGCTGCACCATCTGCCCTTCCTCGAACAGCACGCGCAGGAGCTGGCCCTCCACGCGGCTGCGCACCGTCACCATGCGCAGCGGCGTCACGGTGCCGAGCCCGTCGAGACGCAGGGGGATGTCGCCGGCGCGCGCCGTGGCCACGCCGACCGGAATGGCGAGGTCTCCCGGCGGTCCGCCGGGGCGCTTGCCGGGCGGGCCGCCCGCCGGCGCGGTTGCGGGCGGCGCCTGGCGGCTGTTCCACCACCAGTACCCTGCCCCTGCGGCCACGGCCAGGACGAGCGCGAGCACCAGCCAGCGGCCGCGGCGAGGCGCGCCCGACGCCGCGGCGGCAGGCGCAACATGGGTCTTGAATGCGGAGTCGTCGGGTTTGTTCATGGCGCGTCGCTAGAGTGCCACCAGCGCAGCTCGGGCGCGGTAACTGTTTGCGACAGAAGGTTTCGGACGCAATATATCGGGATTATGACCGGCTCGGATACGGAACGGCGGCTGCGCGAGGGACCTCGGCACGATCCTGGCGGCAGTGACTTCTGGGACACGCGCTACCGCGAAGCGTTCACCCCCTGGGATGCGGGCCGCACGCCGCCCGCGCTGGCGGCTTTCCTTCCCGGCCTGGCCCCCGCGCGGCGCGTCCTGATTCCCGGCTGCGGCACCGGCTACGAGGTCGCCGCCTGCGCGGATGCAGGCCACGAGGTCCTTGCCATCGATTTCAGCGCCGCGGCAGTCGCCGCCGCCCGGCGCCTGCTCGGACCGCTCGCCGATCGCGTGCGCGAAGACGACTTCTTCGCTTTCGACGCCGGCAGCGGATTCGACGTCGTCTACGAGCGCGCGTTCCTGTGCGCGCTGCCGCGCCGCCTCTGGCCGGCTTATGCCGCGCGCCTCGCGGACGTGCTGCGGCCGGGCGGAATGCTCGCGGGGTTTTTCTTCTTCGGCGATGGCGACCGCGGCCCGCCCTTCCCCCTGCACGCGGGCGAGCTCGAGGCGCTGCTGGGCGTGCGCTTCGAGCGCGTCGACGACCGCGCCGTGGCGGACTCGGTGCCCGTCTTCGCCGGGCGCGAGCGCTGGCAGGCCTGGAAGCTCAAGTGAACACGCGCCTCGGGAACCTGGGTCACAGACTGCGCAGTGCCCGCCGTCCTAAGCTTGCGTCGTGATCAACGCATGGAGGCGAAAATGAAAGCGAACGTGGGTGGCATCGACAAGATTCTTCGCATCGTCGCCGGTCTGGCGATCCTCTCGCTGGTCTTCATCCTCGAAGGCAGCGCCCGTTGGTGGGGCCTCGTCGGCCTGGTGCCGCTCTTCACCGGCCTCATCGGCTGGTGCCCGCTCTACGCGCCGTTCGGGATCAACACCTGCCCGATGAAGTCCTCGCACGCCTGACCCTCATCGGCCGATCCGTGCGCAAACGTCGGCCAGGTCGACGTTGCCGCCCGAGACGATGACCCCGACGCGCGCGCCGCGCGCGTCGACCCTGCCCTCGAAGAGCCCCGCCGCGGCAAGCGCCCCGGTGGGCTCGACCACGATCTTCATCCGCTCCCACAGATAGAGCATGGCGCGCAGCAGCGCCGTGTCGTCCACGGTCACCATGTCGTGGACGTAGCGCAGCACCAGCGGGAAAGTGAGCTTGCCGAGCGAGTGGGTGCGCGCGCCGTCGGCGATCGTGTCCGGGTTGTGGCAGGTCTGCAGGGTGCGGGTGCGGAAGGAGCGCGTCGCGTCGTCGCCGGCCTCCGGCTCCACGCCCACCACCCGGCAGCCCGGCGACAGCGCATGCGCGGCGAGCGCGCAGCCCGAGATCAGCCCGCCCCCGCCGCAGCAGACCAGCAGCCAGTCGAGCGGCCCGGTCTCCTCGAACAGCTCCTTCGCCGCCGTGCCCTGCCCCGCGATCACGTGGGGGTGATCGTACGGCGGGATCACGGCGAGCCCGCGCTCGGCGGCGATGCGCGCCGCGAGCGCCTCGCGCGTTTCGGCGTGCTTGTCGTAGGTAACCACCTCGGCGCCGTAGCCGCGCGTCGCCGCGAGCTTCACCTGCGGCGCGTCCCGGGGCATCACGATCACCGCCTCCATGCCAAGGAGCTGTGCGGCGAGCGCCACCGCCTGGGCGTGGTTGCCCGAGGAGTACGCCAACACCCCGCGCCGCTTCTGCTCGTCCGGCAGCCGCGACAGCGCGTTGAACGCACCGCGGAACTTGAACGCGCCGATGCGCTGGAAGTTCTCGCACTTGAAGTACACCCGCGCGCCGGTGCGCGCGTCGACCGTGCGCGAAGTGAGCACGGGGGTGCGGTGCGCGTGCCCGGCGAGCGTCGCGGCCGCCGCGGCGACGTCCGCGTAGGTGACGGGGACGTCGGTATCCTCGGGTTGCACGCGCGCCTCCTTCAAATGGTGTCGCGGCTGTCCACGCCCGCCTCGCGCACGATTTCTAGATGGGCCACGTCGCCCCAAGCGTCCAGCGTCAGCCTGCCCGCGCTCCAGGTGAAGCGGTTGATGGCGGCGTTGGGCAGCGGGTAGTCGCGCGGCGCATCGAGCGGCATGGCTGTGGCGACGCGATAGAGCATGCCGAGCGCGCCCCCGTGCGTGACCACCGCCACCCGCCCGCCTGAGTGGCGCGCGGCGAGATCCGCGAAGGCGGCGAGCAGCCGCTCGCGGAACGCGAGGGCGCTTTCCCCCTCCGGCACCACGTAGGCGGGATCGCGCGTGGCAAGGCGCGCGAACTCGGCCGGATGGCGCGCCTCGATCTCGCTCCAGGTGAGCGACTCGAAGACGCCGTAGGTGCGCTCACGCAGCGACGCATCGAAGACGGCGGCGAGGCCCGTCGCCGCCGCGATGGGGGCAGCGGTCTCGCGAGCGCGGCCGAGGTCGCTCGAGTAGAGCGCATCGAGCGGCTCGGCAGCCAGCCGCGCGGCCACCGCGGCGGCCTGGGCGCGGCCCGCGGGCGTGAGCCGGCTGTCGAGGTGGCCCTGGATGCGACCGTCGATGTTCCAGATGGTCTCGCCGTGACGCACGGCAAGAAACGCGGTGGCAGGGGCTGGGAGCATGCGGGAAAAGTGCCTGCGGACCCGCCGACGGCGGGCGGGATGCGATGCGAATTGGTTTAGTGTACCAATCCGGGCGCAGCTCGCCCGCCGGCACATCCACTACAACACGGCTCCATGGGTCTTTCGATCGACGCGACCACCGCCGAGCACATCGGCGACCGCAGCAGCATGCAGGATCGCGTCGCGATCGTCCCCAGCGCCAAGCTGCGCGGCACCGCGATGGTGATCCTCGCAGACGGCGCGGGCGGTTACACCGGCGGCGAGGCCGCGGCCGAGCAGGTGCTCGCCACCTCGCGCAGCCTGTTCGACAACTTCTCGCCCAAGGACGAGTCGCCGCGCCAGCTCCTCGGTGCCATCATCGACGAGGCGCACACCATCATCAAGCTCAACCGGATCCTCACCGAAGAGGAGCCGCATGCCACCATCGTCGCGATGATCCTGCAGCCTGACCGCGTCGACTGGGCGCATGTCGGCGACTCGCGCCTCTACCACTTCCGCAACGGCGATCTGCGCCACCGCAGCCCGGATCACTCGCTGGTGGAGCAGCTGGTCCGCGAGGGGCAGCTCAGGGAGTCCGAGCGCCACACGCATCCCAACCGCAACCTGCTGATCCAGGCGCTCGGGCATTCTGAGCAACCCAAGCCGGACTTCGGCGCAAGCGCGCCGCTCGCCGACGGCGACGCGTTCCTGCTGTGCTCCGACGGCCTCTGGGACTACTTCGAGGACGGAGCCATCGGCAAGGCGCTCAACGCGCTGCCGCCGCGCAAGGCCGCGGAGCTGCTCATCACCGGCGCCCGCGCCAAGGCCAAGGGCCGCGGCGACAACATCTCCCTCGCCATCGTCAAGCTCGGCGCGAGCTGAGCCTGCATCTCCGCCTCGCTTCGCGCGCTCACTTCGCCGCTTCCAGCAGCGCGCGCAGGTGCACGGCCGGAATCGCATACGTGATCCCGGTCGGCTGCGGCAACGCCCCCTCGCGCGAGCGCCTCACGAACACCATGTTGATCACGCCCAGCACGGCGCCGGTCTCCGCGTCGTAGAGCGGGCTGCCGCTGTTGCCGGGAAAGGCGGTCGCGTCGAGCTGATAGATCGGGAACGGTCCTTCCGCGAGGCGGCGGATCTGCGCGCCGGTGAGCTGCGCGGCGCGCACGTTGGGCAGTGCGATCGGCGGCATGGAGGCGACCATGGCCCGGTGCGTGCTCGGGATGGGCCCCAGCACGCTGCCGACGGGAAAGCCGGTGAAGAGCAGCATCTCGCCCTCGCGCGCCTCACGGTCGGACAGCGCCAGCGCCGGCAGCGGCGCGCCCTCGATGCGCAGCAGCGCGAGATCGCGCGACGGGTCCTGCGAGGCGAGCTTCGCCTCGCGCAGCTCCGCGCGGCCCGCCGCTCCGGGCACGCCGATGACGAACACTTCCCCCGCGCCGGCATCCACAGGGGCGGCCAGGACGTGAAGATTGGTGGCGATCAGCCGGCCGTCACCCACCGCGAAACCGGTGCCGCGGAACGAGAACGGGGGATTGCGGGTCTTGAGCAGCGTTCCCACCAGGACCACCGCGGGCTTCACCCGGACGATGGTGTCCTCCGGTCCGGCCCGCGCCGGCGCGACTGCGGCCAGCACGAGCGCCGCGCCTATCCATGCGGCGGCGACGCGGAACGCGGCGGCGGCGTGCGGCATGCTCAGCGGCCCGCGAGCCACGCGCGACGCGCGCGGGCCCGGCCCTTGAGGCCGGGATCGATTTCCAGGACGCAGGTGTCGGCCGGCGGCGCGGCGAGCTCGACCTCCCGCTCCTGCAGCTCGTCGCGGCGGAAGAGATGCAGCTTGACCCGCTGCCCCGGACGCATGCGCGCGAGCCGGTCCTCCAGCGTGTCGGCCGATGCGCGCAGGCCGTCGATCGCGATCAGCACGTCGCCCGCCGACACGCCCGCCGCCTGCGCCGGGCCCCCGTCGAGCACGGCGGTGATCTTCACCGCGGAACCCTCGGCAGCGGTACGCGCGCCGAGCGTCACGCGCGACGCGAGCACGGCGGCACTCTTGCTCGAGGCCTTGCCGCCACGGTCGCCGGGCGACTCCGCCGGCCGCACCGTGAGCTTCACGCCGACGTAACGCAGCAGGCGCTCGAGCGGCAGGTCCTCGGTGCCGTGCACCGCCTGCGCGAAAAAGCGCGTCAGCTTCGCGCCGGCGACCTCCTCGGCTGCCCGCTCCACACCCTCCTCCGGCACGCCCTCGCCGGTGCGTCCATAGCGCTCATGGAGCAGGCGCATGACGTCGTCGAGCGAGCGGCGTCCGCGCGTCTTCTGGCGGATCAGCAGGTCCAGCGCCAGGCCCACGGCTGCCCCCTTGGCGTAGTAGTTCACCACCGCGTTCGACGCGTTCTCGTCCTGGCGGTAGAACTTGATCCACGCATCGAAGCTCGATTCCGCCACGCTCTGCTTCAAGCGTCCGCTGCCGCGCAGGATGCGCGTCAGGGATTCGCCCCAGGTCTTGAGGAACGCCGCCTCGTCCATCAGCCCGGCCCGGACCAGCAGCAGATCGTCGTAGTAGGAAGTGAACCCCTCGAACGCCCAGAGCAGGGTCGTGTAGTTCTCGCGCGCGAGGTCGTAGGGCGTGAAGGCGGCGGGCTTGATGCGCTTCACGTTCCAGGTGTGGAAATACTCGTGGCTCACCAGGCCCAGGAAGCCGCGGTACGCGTCCGTGGCTTCGCGGCTGCCCGCGTGCGGCAGCGCGTCTCGGCCGGTCAGCAGCGCAGTGGAAGCGCGATGCTCCAACCCGCCGTAGCCTTCGCCCACCGCCGTCACCAGGAACACGTACCGGTCCATGGGCGCGCGCCCGCCGAAGAAGTCGATCTGGGTCACGCAGATCCGCTTCACGTCGCGCGCCAGGCGATCGAGATCGGCATCGTGGCGCCCGGTGATCGCGATGTCGTGCGGGACGCCGCGCGTCTTGAACGACACGAGCGAGAAGGTGCCGGTCTCCACCGGATGGTCGATCAGTTCGTCGTAGTCGGCCGCCGCGTACAGCCCGAAGCCGTACGCCGGCGCGTCCCTGCGGGGGAGCGCGGTGGCCACCCGCCAGGCGCGATACCGGCCCCCGCGCGGCGGCAGGATCTCGACCTCGCAGGGCTCGTGCTCGCGGCCGACGCAGCGCAGGAAGACGCAGGCGCCGTTGAAGAAGCCGTGGCTCGTGTCGAGGTGCGCGCCGCGCACCGAGAGATCCCAGGCATACACGTCCGCGCTCACGGTGAGCGCGCCGTCGCAGCGCTCCGCGCGCCAGGTGTGCTTGTCGAGCTTCTCGATGCGTACCGCGCGTCCGCCGCTTGCCGCGCGCACCGTCACGAAGTGCCGCGCGTACTCGCGGATCATGTAGCTGCCCGGAATCCACGCCGGGAGGGCGAAACGCTGGCCGAGCGGATCCGGGTCTGCCACCGTCACGCTCACTTCGTAGAGGTGTGCCTCGGGGGACTTCGGCCGGATGCGGTAGCGGATGGCGGATCGGTCAGTCATCGGTCTGGGTCGCGCAATGGACAATCGCGCGCCTCGTGGCGGCATTTCGCGTTTGGGAAGGAACGGCGGGACATGGGCTGGAAGCCGCTTTCGGCGGCGCTGACCACGATTCTATTGTGGAGCGCGCTTGCGTGGCTCGGGCTTTCGCTCGCCGCGTGGCCGCCGTTCCTGCTGGTGGGCTGCACGCTGGTGCTCGGCTCGCTGGTCGGGGCGCCCCGCATCCGCGCATGGCGCATGCCGTCCGCGGCGCTGGCGCTGGGCGGCGCACGTTCGCCGCGTTACACTCCGTAGGCCTTTTTGGGCTAGCGGGGCCAGCCGCCGCGCGCGATCCGGACGAGCAGGCGGAAGCGACCGTGCATTCCGCTCGCTTTGCCGCATCGCCGGCTTGCGCGCCCGCGGCGAGTCCCCGAACATCGGCGACGCTGTGGCGACGAACGGGGCGGGCGAAGTGGACGGTGCAGGACGGGGACGTGCTCGAGCGCTGAAGCGCGGCATGCTGATCGCGCTCGCGGCCGGCGGGGCGATCGGTGCAGGCGCCGTGCTCTACGAACTGCACAGCTCGCAGCTGCAGGCGCGCCTGCTCGCCGACCTCGGGCGGCGCCTCACCTTCGCCGTGGAGCCCGGGGCGAGCCCCACGGTGCGCTTTCCGCCGCCGGCGCCGTACGACGATCGCATGGGGTACTCGCGGCTGCCGGAGTTCATCGAGCGGCTGCAGGGCCGCGGGTTCGCCATCGACGCCCAGGCCCGGCTCTCTCCCGACATGGTCGCCGTCGCCGAACGCGGCCTGAACCTTCCCTACCGGGCGAAGACCGGTGCCGGGCTGGAACTCGCCGACTGCCGCGGCGAGCCGCTGTTCCGCGCCCGCTTTCCCGAGCGCGGCTTCGCGCGATTCGGGGATATCCCGGAGCTGCTGGTGCAGGCGCTGCTGTACATCGAGAACCGCGAGCTCCTCGACCCCGGCAACGCCCGCCGCAACCCGGCCATCGAGTGGGACCGCCTCGGCCGCGCGGTGCTCGACCAGATCATCGCGCTCTACGATCCCGAGCACGACACGCCGGGCGGCAGCACGCTCGCCACCCAGATCGAGAAGTACCGCCACTCGCCGGACGGGCGCACGACGTCCGCGCGCGAGAAGCTGCGGCAGATGGGGTCGGCGTCGGTGCGGGCCTATCTCGACGGCGAGGACACCTCCGCGGTGCGCCGCTCCCTGGTGCTTGACTACCTCAACACCGTGCCGCTCTCGGCGCGCCCGGGCTTCGGCGAGGTGAACGGCATCGCCGACGGGCTGCACGTCTGGTACGGCCGCGACCTCGCGCAGGTCAACGCGCTGCTCGCGAGCGAGTCGCCGAGCGAGCAGCTCGACCGCGCCGAGGCCTTCAAGCAGGCGCTGTCGCTGCTGGTGGCCGAGCGCCGGCCGTCGTACTACCTGCTGCAGAACCACGCCGCGCTGGACGCGCTCACCAACGTCCACCTGCGCCTCCTCGCCGAGGCCGGGATCATCTCGCCCGCGCTGCGCGAAGCCGCGATCGTGCAGCGCCTCAGGCTCGCCGAGCCTTCGGCCGACACGGCGCCGGCGCTGCCCTTCGCCCAGCGCAAGGCCGCCACCGGGGCGCGCGCCGGGGTGGGCGCACTGCTGCAGCTGCCGCGGCTGTATGACGTCGACCGCCTGGACGTCGCGGCACAGGCAAGCCTCGACTTCCGCCTGCAGCAGGCGGTCACCGGCGTGCTGCGCGACCTGCGCGACCCCGGCGCGGCCCGCGCCGCGGAGCTGATCCAGCCCAAGCTGCTCGAACGGGGCGACCCGTCGAAGGTGGTCTACAGCTTCACCCTGATGGAGCGCACCGCGCATGGCAACCGCGTGCGCGTGCAAACCGACAACCTCGACCAGATGTTCGACATCAACGAGGGCGCGAAGCTCGATCTCGGCTCCACGGCCAAGCTGCGCACTTTCGTGAACTATCTCGAGATCGTCGCCGCGCTGCATGCCGAGTACGGCGGCCTCGACCGCAAGGCGCTCGCCCGGGCGCCGGTGGCGAAGCAGGACGCCATCACGCGTTGGGCGCTCGACTGGCTCGCGCGGGCGGAAGACCGTTCGCTGGCCGCGATGCTGGAGGCGGCACTGGCGCGGACCTACTCGGCGAGCCCGGCCGAGCAGTTCTTCACCGGCGGCGGCATGCATACCTTCGAGAACTTCGACCCTGCCGACAACGGCCGCGTGCTCACCGTGCGCGAGGCGCTGCGCCGCTCGGTGAACCTGGTGTTCGTGCGCCTGATGCGCGACATCTACTACTTCTACCGCCACCGGGTGCCGGGCTCCAGCGCCAAGCTGCTGGACGACGAGACCGACCCGGCGCGGCAGGTGTACCTGGCGCGCTTCGCCGACCGCGAGGGCCGCGAGTTCATCACGCGCTTCTACCGGAAGTACCAGGGTCGGACCGTCGAGGAGATGGAGCAGATCCTGGCGCAGGGCATCCGCGCCCGGCCGCGCCGCCTCGCCGCGATCCATCGCACCATCGCACCCGACACGGACGTCGATGCATTCCGGCGCTTCGTGGCGACCTACATGCCCTCCGCGGACGCCACCGACGCCGCACTGGAGCGGCTGTGGCACGAGCACGATCCGGAGCGCATGAGCCTCGCCGATCGGGGCTTTGTCGCCGGCGTGCATCCGCTGGAGTTGTGGACGGTCGGCTACCTGCGCGCCAATCCGGGCGCGAGCTACGCGCAGGCGGTGCAGGCCAGCGCGGACGAGCGGCAGGAGGTCTACGGCTGGCTGTTCAAGACCCGCAACAAGAACGCGCAGGACGCGCGCATCCGGCAGCTCATCGAGATGGAGGCTTTCCTCGAGGTGCACAAGGCCTGGGCGCGGCTCGGCTACCCGTTCGCCTCCATCGTGCCTTCGTATGCGACCACGCTCGGCGCCTCCGCCGATCGCCCGGCCGCGCTGGCCGAACTGATGGGCATCCTCATCAACGAGGGCGTGCGCATGCCGACGGTGCGGCTGGAGCGCCTGCACTTCGCGCGCGGCACGCCCTACGAGACCGTGCTCTCGCGCGCGCCGGCCACGGGCGAGCAGGTGCTGCCGCCCGAGGTGGCGCGACTCGCGCTCGAGGTGCTGAACGAGGTCGTCGAGCAGGGAACGGCGACGCGGCTGCGCGGCGTGTTCCGCGACGCCGCCGGCGGGCCGCTCGCGGTGGGCGGCAAGACCGGCACGGGCGACCACCGCTTCGAGACCTACGGCAAGGGCGGCGTGGTGCTCACCTCCGAGGTCGTCAGCCGCTCGGGCACGTTCGTGTTCTTTCTCGGCGACCGCCACTTCGGCACGCTGACCGCCTATGTGCGCGGTCCGGAGGCGGCGCGGTTCGCCTTCACCAGCGGGCTGCCGGTGCAGATCCTCAAGACCCTCGCGCCCACGCTCGCGCCGGTGATCGCGACGGTGCCGGACCCGCGCGGCGCCTGCGCTCCCGCCGCAGGACCGGCGGAGGATGTCGCGGTGCTGAAGCCGGCGGAGCCCACCCCGGTCCGCTGACAGGCCCGCGCGGCGCGCTCCGCTAAAATGCGCGCATGCGCATTCGTCTCGCCTTTCTCGCTGCACTCATGCTGGCGACGCCGGCTCTGGCCAACTACGAAAAGGGCATGCAGGCCCTCGGACGCGGCGACGTCCCGACGGGCCTGCGCGAACTGCGCGCCGCGGCCGAAGCCGGCGACCCGCGCGCTTACGCCCCTCTCGCGCGGGCGCACCTCCTCTCCGCCAAGTCCGTCCAGGACCTGCGCGCCGCTCGCGAGTGGGGCGAGAAGGCCGCTGCGGCAGGCGTCGCCGATGCGCAGTACGTGGTGTACGCCGCCACGGTCTCGCTGCCCGAGCTCAACTACGTGGACGCGCAGGGCAAGCTCGACGCGCGGCGCTACCAGGCGCTCGCCGCCCGCCCGATCACCGACCGCGAAGACGAGATGACCGCCTATGACAGTCTCGGCAAGGCGGCGCAGCAGAACCACGCCGAGGCCATGCTCGCGCTGGCCGGCTACTATGCCGACAACGTCGGCGACGGCAATCGCGGCCGCTCCATCGCGCTGCTGGACAAGGCGGTCAAGCGGCCGCCGGTGATGGACGACCTGCGCAAGCGCCTGGGGACCATCGACGCGCTCGGCCCGACCCTGGCGACGGTCCGCTTTTTCGACGACGCGCTCGCCGCCGGCCGCCCCGCCGCGGTGGCCGCCGCCGCGGAGAAGGACCGCACCAAGAAGGACTGCGCCGCGGTCAAGCCGCTCAAGGTGCAGCGCCTCGGCCCGATCGAAAAGGCGGTGTGGCTGCCGCTCGCGGCGCCCGAGATGCGCCAGTCCTACCTGATGCAGGGCAACTGGCGGGAGATCTGGACTTTCGACGTCTGCGGCGCCGAGACCGGCGTGATCCTCACCTTCACCGCCGACGGCCTGGGGGGCGCGACGGTGGCGGCGCCCAAGCTCTGAGTCTCGTTAGGGGTCCAACTCGGGGTAGCGCCGGAAGATGCCCATTGCGTTGAACGCGATGCGCCGCGGCGACGCGAGGTAGGCGGCGACCTCGGGCCAGTCCGCAACGCGGTCGCGGATCGCGCGCAGGCGCGGCAGACGCCGCTCGGCGCGCCGCATGCTCCGGGGGAACGCGTAGCGCATGCCCTCGACCACCTGGAAGAGTGACAGGTCCACGTAGCTCCGGCGTGCACCCAGCGCCCAGCGCCCGCCGCCCGACACGCGCTCCAGCCAGCCGAGGTAGTTCGGCACCCGTTCGGCGAGGAAGTGCCGCGTGCGCCGCAATGCCTCGGCGCGCTGGTCCTCGTAGTACAGGCTGGACGCGATGGGGTGATGGGTGTCGTGGACCTCCGCCACGAAATCAGCGATGGTGAGCTGCACCTGGTGCGCCCACGCGCGCGCCGCCTCGCCCGCCGGCACGAGGCCGAGGCGCGGCCCGAGATGGAGCAGGATGTTCGCGGTCTGGGCGATCACGACCCGCCCGGCGCGCAGGAACGGCGGCGCGAACGGCGCGTGCCCCTGCGCCTTCATCAGCGCGAGCATCGCCGCCACGCCGCGGCCGCGGCCTTGCATGCGCGCGACATCGTCATAGGCGGCACCGGCAGCCTCCAGCGCGAGGCGCACGAACTCGCCGCGCCCCTGGATCTGCGGCCAGTAGTACAGCGCGTAGCGCATCAGGCGTCCCTCCACTTGATCGAGCAACCGATCGCCGCAGTCTGCTCGGCGGGTCCGCGTCCGGTGCGCGCGATGGCCGCCATCGCCTCGAAGAGCTCGCGCCGGGCGCCGGGCACCGGATCCTTCTTCGAGGCATCCAGGCGGCCGTGGTACTGCAACTCGAGCGCCGCGTTGTAGCCGAAGAACTCCGGCGTGCACACCGCGCCATAGGCCTTTGCGACCGCCTGGGTCTCGTCGAGCACGTAGGGGAACGGAAACGCGAGCTCGGTCGCGACGCGCCGCATGTTCTCGAACGAATCCTCCGGATAGTCGGTCGGATCGTTGGACATGATCGCCACCGCGCCGACGCCGTGCGCGGCGAGCTCGCGGCAGTCGCGCACGATACGGTCGCGGATCGCGATGACGTAGGGGCAGTGGTTGCAGATGAACATCACCAGCAGCCCGTTCGGACCGCGGGTGGACGCGAGCGTATGGCGACCTCCGTCGATGCCGGCAAGGTCGAACTCGACGGCCGGGAGGCCGAACTCGCATACCCGGGATTGCGCGGCCATGGGGTACCCTCCTGAAATCCTGATCCGCCAATGTAGCGCAGCCATGCTCACCCGGCCCATCCCTGCCACGGGCGAGACCCTTCCGGTAATCGGCCTCGGCACCTGGCAGGCGTTCGACGTCGCGCTGCGCGAAGCCGAGCGCGCGCCGCTGCGCGCGGTCATGCGTGCCCTCGCCTCGGGCGGCGGGCAGGTGATCGACAGTTCCCCCATGTACGGCCGCGCCGAGGAGACGGTCGGCGACCTGCTGGCGGAGCTCGGCCAGCCGGAGCGCCGCTTCCTCGCCACCAAGGTGTGGACCACCGGGCGCGACGCCGGCATCCGGCAGATGGAGACCTCCTTCCGCCGCCTGCGCACGTCGCGCATGGACCTGATGCAGATCCACAACCTGGTCGACTGGCGCACCCACGCGGCGACGCTGGCCGGATGGAAGGCGGAGGGACGGGTGCGCTACGTCGGCGTCACCCATTACCACGCAGGCGCCCACGCGGAGCTCGCGCGCGTGGTGGCCGACGGCGGCTTCGACTTCGTGCAGGTGAACTACTCCATCGGCGAGCCGGAGGCGCAGGACACGGTGCTGCCCGCCGCTGCCGCGACCGGTACGGCGGTGCTGGTGAACCGCCCGTTCGGCCAGGGGGACCTGCTGCGCCGGGTCCGCGGCCGGCCGCTGCCCGGCTGGGCCGCGGAGATAGGCTGCACGAGCTGGAGCGCGTTCCTGCTGAAATGGATCGTCGGCCACCCGGCGGTGACCTGCGTGATCCCGGGCACGGGGAATGCCGCGCACATGGCCGAGGATCTCGCCGCCGGTCGCGGGACGCTTCCCGACGCGACGATGCGCGCGCGCATGGCGACACTCGTCCGGGACCGCTGAAAGCAGCGCGACTAGTCGCTTACCTTCCCGCGCAGCGCCTTCACCTGCCCCCGCTTGACCTTCTCGTCGACGCGGCGCCGCTGGGACGCGCGCGTCGGCTTGGTCGGGCGGCGCGGACGCGGCACGCTCGCCGCGGCGGCGACCAGCTCGCGCAGGCGCTCGACCGCCTCCGCGCGGTTCTTCTCCAGGCTGCGGTGCTGCTGCGCCTTGATGACAACGACGCCCTCGGCGCTGATCCGTTGGTCGCGCCGCACGAGCAGCCGCTCCTTCCAGGCCTCGGGCAGCGACGAGGCGCGAATGTCGAAGCGCAGGTGCACCGCGCTCGAGACCTTGTTCACGTTCTGGCCGCCCGCGCCCTGGGCGCGGATCGCGAGGATCTCGATCTCGTGCTCGGGAATGACCACGTCGGCCGCTCGAATGCTCATGCGCGAGAGCATAACAGCGGCGCAAAAATACACGAATTCCCTTTACGAATCACCGTTTGCATGCAACTCTTCACATACATTCTGCATCGCTGCGCCTAAGTTGGCGTCCAAGGCCAGTCGCCTTTTCTCGGGAGAATGCCATGCACTTCGAAGCGAATCTGCCTCCGTCCGCGGGCTTTCGGCACCTGAAGCGCACGCTCAACGAAGGCGAGACCGTGCCGCGTTTCCCTTCGCTCTTCGAGCAGCTCACCGCGTGCTCGCGCGGCGCAATGGTCGTCGCGACAGCCGAGCCCGCGCCCGAGATGGCCGAAGAGGCCGAAGACGACATGTAAGCGGTTGGCGGCGGGCTATTGCGCCGTCCAGCCGCCGTCCACTTTCAGGCTCGTCCCGGTGACGAGCGCAGCCGCGGGCGAAGCGAGCCACACCACCGCCGCGGCCACCTCCTCAGGAGTGCCGACCCGTCCCATGGGGATGCGGTCCAGCACCCATTTCCCGAACTCCGGCCGCGCGAACATGTGCGCCGTCATCGGCGTCTCCACGAACGTCGGCGCGACCGTGTTCACACGGATGCCCTGCGGGGCGAGCTCCACCGCCATCGCCTTGGTAAGGCCCTCGATAGCGTGCTTGGTCATGCAGTAGACGGTCCGGCCGGGCGCGCCAACGTGTCCCATCTGGCTGGACATGTTGACGATGGACGCGCCGCGCGCCTTGCGGTCCGGAAGGGCGAGCATGCACCGCACCGCCGCCTGGGCAACGACGAACTGCGCGCGCACGTTGAGATCGAGCAGGTGATCCAGGTGCGCCTCGCTCACCTCCACGAACGGCTCGGGGAAGTTGCCCCCGGCGTTGTTCACCAGCACATCGAGCGTGTCGATATCGGCGAACACGGCGCGCACCGCGGCCGCATCGGTGATGTCGCAGGGCGTCGTCCGCGCTGCGCCGCCCCGGCCGCGGATCTCCCCCGCCAGCGTCTCGAGGTCGTCCCGGCTGCGCGCGACCAGGTGCAATTCCGCGCCTTCCGCGGCGAGCGCGAGCGCGCAGGCCCGGCCGAGGCCGCGGCCCGCGCCGGTGACCAGCGCGACGCGGCCCGCCAGCACCGGCATCAGGCGGCCTTTTCGGCCTTGGCGCCAAGCCCCACGTTCTGTCCGCCGTAGCGACGCAGCCGGAGGTCGGCCTGCTCCTTGTGGCCCCAGAAGCGCTCGATGGCGCACAGGCGCGAGCAGTACTCGCCGATGGTGACGGCGGCCTCCGGGGTGATCTCCTGGTAGGTGCACGTCTTGAGGAACTTGCCCACCCACAGGCCGCCGGTATAGCGCGCCGCGCCCATGGTGGGCAGGGTGTGGTTGGTGCCGATCACCTTGTCGCCGTAGGAGACGTTGGTCTCGGGCCCGAGGAACAGCGCGCCGTAGTTGCGCATCCTCTCCAGGAAGTAGCGCGGATTGCGCGTGAGCACCTCCACGTGCTCCGCGGCGACGCGATCGGCCTCCGCCACCGCCTCGTCGACGGAATCGACCAGGATGATCTCGCCGTAGTCGCGCCACGCCACCGACGCGACATCCGCGGTCGGCAGCACCTGCAGCTGGCGCTCGATTTCCGTCTGGAGCGTTTCGGCGAGCGCACGCGAGGTCGTGATCAGGATCGCCGGGCTGGTCGGGCCGTGCTCGGCCTGGCCGAGCAGGTCGACTGCGATCATCTCGACGTCGGCGGAGTCGTCGGCAATGACGAGGATTTCGGTCGGGCCGGCGAAGAGATCGATGCCGACGCGGCCGTAGAGCTGGCGCTTGGCCTCCGCGACGTACGCGTTGCCCGGCCCCACCAGCATGTCGACCGGCTTGATGGTCTCGGTGCCGAGCGCCATCGCGGCGACGGCCTGCACGCCGCCCAGCACGTAGATCTCGTCGGCGCCGCCGAGCACCATCGCGGCGATGGTCTCGGCGTGCGGCTCGCCCTGGTTGGGCGGCGTGCACGCGATGACGCGCGCGACGCCTGCGGTGCGCGCGGTGACGATGCTCATGTGCGCGGACGCGACCATCGGATAGCGGCCGCCCGGCACGTAGCAGCCGACGCTCTCGACCGGGATGTTGCGGTGGCCGAGCTTCACGCCCGGCAGCGTCTCGACCTCGACGTCGCGGATCGCCTCGCGCTGGTGCCGCGCGAAGTTGCGGATCTGCGCCTGCGCGAACTCGATGTCCGCGATGGTGCCGGCGGGCACCTTGCGCACGATGGCGTCGAGCTCGTCCTGCGACAGGCGGAAGGCCGGCGGCGACCAGTTGTCGAACTTCTGCGAGAGCTCGCGCACCGCGGCGTCGCCGCGCGCCTTCACGTCCTCGAGGATGCCCTCGACGGTCTGCCGCACCTTCGCGTCGTTTGCGTCGGTGACGGCGCGGTCGAGGCGCCGCTTGAGATGCTGTGCCATGCCGGCCTCCTTGATGGTCTAATCCTGCAGCGGGCATTATGCGGTTTCCGCGCCGGCGCCAAGATGCCCGCGCGAGACCGTTTTTCGATGGGAGACATACCCTTTGGGCATGATGATCGACGGTCTCTGGCATGCGGGTGACGTCCGCAGCCCCGGCGCCGGCGGACGCTTCGTCCGGGCGCAGAGCGCGTTCCGCGACAGCGTGACCGCCGACGGCAGCTCGGACTTTCCCGCGGAGGCCGGCCGCTATCACCTGTACGTCTCCTGGGCCTGCCCGTGGGCGCATCGCACGATGATCGTCCGCGCCCTGCTGGGGCTGGAGGACGTCATCTCGCTGTCCGCGGTCGAGGCGCTCATGGGCGACGACGGCTGGACCTTCGCCGCACCCGATCCGCTCACCGGCGCCACGCGCCTGCACGAGATCTACGGCCGTGCGCGCGCCGGCTACACCGGCAAGGTCACCGTGCCCGTGCTGTGGGACAAGGTGCGCGGCACCATCGTCAACAACGAGTCCTCCGAGATCATCCGCATGCTCCCGCGGGCGTTCGCGTCGCTCGCCCGCACGCCCGGCGACTTCTACCCGGAAGACCTGCGCGCGGAGATCGACGCGATCAACGCGCGCGTCTACGAAACGGTGAACAACGGCGTCTACCGCGCGGGTTTCGCGACGTCACAGGGCGCCTACGAGGAGGCGGTGCGGGCGCTGTTCGACTCGCTCGACTGGCTGGAGGCGCGGCTGGCGACACGTCGCTACCTGGCGGGCGACCGCATCACCGAGGCGGACTGGCGCCTCTTCACCACGCTGGTCCGCTTCGATGCGGTGTATCACGGCCACTTCAAGTGCAACCTGCGGCACGTCTACGAATACCCGCGCCTGTGGGCCTACCTCCGCGAGCTGTACCAGCGGCCCGGCATCGCCGCGACGGTGCGGCTGGACGAGATCAAGCAGCACTACTACGCCAGCCACCGCTCCATCAACCCGTCGGGCATCGTGCCGCTCGGCCCGGTGCTCGATTTCATGGCG
>Ga0209254_10000830_pt1 | contig 26865 bp, 28 predicted proteins | sample FrelakmetDIP11DI_FD_187148 | JGI IMG/M metagenome (GOLD analysis project Ga0209254, IMG submission 187148) | Freshwater lake sediment microbial communities from the University of Notre Dame, USA, for methane emissions studies - DIP11 DI (SPAdes)... | ecosystem: Environmental > Aquatic >...
CACGAACGACACCACGCCGTCCTTCTCGTCGCGGTACTGGCGCTGCATCACGTCGCCGCCGGCGCCGTACAGCCAGTGCAGCATGCGCTCCGAGTCCATCGAGCCGGCATAGCCGCCGAAGAGCACCGTCGTCGGGTCCTTGCCCCAGTCGTAGCCGATCCAGGTGTGGCCGCACTCGGCCACACCGTTCTTCACCGTCTCAGGCACCTTCAGCGCATTGCCGAGCGCGCCGCCGGGGAAGGTCTGGATCTTGAAGCGGCCGCCGGACATCTGGTCCATGCGCTCGGCGAACGCCTTGGCGCCGATGTCCATCAGCGGCCCGCCGGCCCAGCCGGTGGCCATCTTCCAGTTGTAGGTGGGTCCGGACTGCTGGGCCTGCGCGGCGAGCGGCAGGGCCAGGCCGGCAGCTGCGCCGGCCTTCAGGAAATCACGCTTCTTCATCTCGTCCTCCTCCTGGTTTCGAAGTGGTTCTACGCCATCTGTTCCTTGATCGGCCCGTCGAGCGTCACCGGCGCGTCGGGGCGGCGGAAGCGCTCGATGGTCGGCTTCAGCTCCGCCTTCACGTGGTCTTCGTTGTACCCGTTGAAGATGGTGCCGACGAGGCCGCGGTCGAGGTCGCTGGTGCCCATGAACCAGTCCGCGATGGGGAACGTGAGGTTCATGTTGTGGCTCATCATGATGCCGTAGTTGTGGTGCGCCGTGTGATGCCGGCGGATGGTGTTCACGAACGGGATGTTGCGCACCAGCCAGTTGTCGTGCACGTGGCAGCAGTAGTGGAAGGTCTCGTAGATCAGGTACTGCCCGACGATGGTGATCATCAGGACGTAGCCGGCGTTGGCGTTCAGCACCGACGCGAGCAGGAGCGCGAACGGCACGCCCATCGCCATGAAGGTGAACAGCGCGCGCCACGGGAAGAAGATGATGCGGAACTCGCGCGACGAGTCCACCGTCATCTCGTTGTCGGTGAAGTACTGGTGATGCTGGCGCGTGTGGCGGTCGTAGATGGCGCGCAGCGCCCAGACGTCCACCAGGCGGTGCATCACGTTCTTGTGGATCCACCACTCGAACAGGTTGGACAGCGCGAACACCGGCACGATCAGCAGCCACTCCCAGGTCGCGTTCTGGAGCTGCGACACGCAGTAGGAGATCACCGCGATGCCCACGACGTAGATCACGCCGATGTGCAGCAGGCCGTTGTAGGCCGGGTGGATCTGCGACTTGTACTCCTCGCGGAACTTGATCTGGCGCTGCGGCGGATTGTGGCGTTCGACGAGCTCGGCCATGGGGGTCTCCTGGTGCTGGGCGGGCGCGCCCGACCGGGCGCGCTGAAAGGGTTGCGTACCGCTGATATGTTAGATGTATGTTTGCGCTGCTGTCGAGGGCCGGGCGCGTGTTTCGCTTGTGCGTTGCAGCAGCCCGTGCCCCTCAGAAATCGGTGCTGACGGTGTTGCGCGTGAACGCCTCGATGTTGTCCAGCAGCGCGTCCGAGGCCAGCGCCGCGGCGCCCTCGTCGCCGTCGGCGACGGCGCGGGCGATGTCCGCGTGCAGCTTGGCGGTTTCGGGCATGTCCGCCGCCTGCCGGTAGTGCAGGTACCAGAAGCGGCGGGAAAGCGAATTCATCAGCCCGAGCGCGGTGTCGGCGAACTCGTTGCGCGCCGCCTCCAGGCACAGCTCGTTGAACTCGCGGTCCAGGCGCAGGAAGGAGACGTCGTCGCCGGTGCGCGCCGCCCGCTCCATGCCCCGCGCGATTTCCGCGAAGCGCGTGCGCTCCTCCGGGGTGGCGCGCCGCGCCGCGCTGCGCGCCACCAGGCGCTCGACCTCGCGGCGCACCTCGAGCAGCCGCAGCTGCGCCTTCACGTCGATGCCGGAGACGATCACGCCGCGGCGCGGCAGGATCTGCACCAGGCGCTCGCGCGCGAGCCGCTGCAGCGCCTCGCGGATGGGCGTGCGGCCGATGCCCAGGCGCTGGGAGAGCATCGCCTCGGAGACGGCGCTGCCGGGGCGCAACTCCAGCCGCACGATCATCTCCTCCAGCGCGGTGTAGGCGCGGTGGGTGAGGGTCTGCTGCGGCTCCTCCGCGGCCTCCGCGGAGATCGAGCGCCGCACGCGCGCTGGAACGGTCGCGCGCTTCAGACGTGCTTGCGCTTTTGCACGAGGCTCAGGAATTTCTCGTACTCCTTGTCGTCCACGCCGTAGCTGTGATCGTCGTCGGGGAAGGTGCCCTTCTTCACGTCGTCCACGTAGGCCTTCAGCCCCGCCACCGCGACCTCGGTGAGGTTCGCGTAGCGCTTGGTGAACTTGGGCTTGAAGTCGGTGAACACGCCGAGCAGGTCGTAGGAGAGCAGGATCTGGCCGTCGGTGCCCACGCCTGCGCCGATGCCGATGGTGGGGATCTCGAGCTGCTCGGAAATCACCCTGGCGATCTTCGCCGGCACCGCCTCGAACTCCAGCATGAAGCAGCCGGCGTCCTGGATGGCGAAGGCGTCCTCCAGGATCTTCAGCGCCGCGTCCGCCGTGCGCCCCTGGATCTTGAAACCGCCGAACATGGCGATGGTGTGCGGCGTGAGGCCGATGTGCGACGCGGTCGGGATCCCCGCGTCGACCAGCGCCTTGAGGATGTGCGCCTGCGACTTGCCGCCCTGCGGCTTCACCGCGTCGCACGCCGCCTCCTGCATGAACCGGGTGGCGTTGACCAGTGCACGGTCGACCGTGTTGTAGCTCTGGTAGGGCATGCAGCCCAGGGTGAAGGTGTTGGGCGCGCCGCGGCGCACCGCCTGCGCGTGCATCACCATCATGTCCATCGACGCGGGAATGGTGGACGGATGCCCGTGCGCCACCATTGCCAGCGAGTCGCCCACCACCGCGACGTCGACCCCGGCGGCCTCGGCCCACTTGGCGGAGGTGTAGTCCGGGACGGACGTGTAGACCATCTTCTCGCCGGTCTTCTTGGAGTCGCGGATCTCGGTGATGGTCCGCTTTTTCCTCTCGGGCGCTTTGGGGGCCTCTGCCATGCTCGAGCTCCTGGGCATGCGGTTGATATGGCAGGAGTATATCAATCGGTCGCCGGGCGCTGGTCCAGGCCGGCGGGTCGAGTCTGGCGCGGCCGGGCCGGAGGGGCGCGTGGCCGCCTCCTAGCGTCTCCTACTGTGTGCTTCGGAGCAGGCCCCGGGGGCCTGCTCCGAAGCGATCGTGCCGCTCGAAGTCGGCGGCCACGCGCCCCTCCGGCCCGGCGTTCGAGCGCCAGCGGGCGGACGAGAAGCGGGCGCCGTGCGCCGAGGCGAGGGTTTCCCTAACGCGACCGCGTGCGCACCTTACCGAGTCGAAGGGCTGCGCGGTGGCCGACTTGTAGCGGCACGATCGCTTGCCAGGGCGGCCGCAGGCCGCTCGCGCAAGCGCACAGCAGGAGACGCTAGGAGGCCACCGCGCAGCCCTTCGGCTCGGTCTCGTCGGCCAGAATCGAACGCTACTTGCAGACTCCCACCGACCCCTCCCCGCAGCGACGGCCCTGGGCATCCCCGTACGGCCCGCGGCCGGCGGGGAACATCGCGCCGGACAGGTTGGCGCCGTCCCATTTCGCGCCGGACACCTCGGCGCCAGTCAGGTTCGCGTTGCGCAGGTCGGCGTTGGTGAAGTCGGCGCGGCCGAGGTCCGCACCTTCGAAGTCAGTGCCCTGCAGGTTGGCATTGGCGAACTTCGCGCCCGAGGCGCGCGCCGCCTGCAGGTTGGCGCCGGCGAAGTTCGCGCCGGACAGATCCATCCCGGCGAGCTTCGCGCCGCGCATGGCGGCTTTCTCGCACTGCGCCTTCGGCGCGGGCGTGCAGGGGGTCTGGGCGGCGGCGGGCAGGGCGGCGAGCAGGGCGACGGCGGCAGCGACGGCGGTTCTCATGACGGTTCTCCGAGGGGGGGTAGTGGCGCAAGGTACGCCGCCCTTGTACGCCCGGATGCCCGCGCCTGCCAACCGCGTCACGAACGCGCGCTCAACCGCCGTAGGTCAGCACCCGCGCCTTGCCCCAGAACACCCGGTAGGCGAACACCGTGTAACCGACGATCATCGGCAGCACCAGGCAGGTGCCGACGAACACGATCATCAGCGACTCGCGCGCCGCCGCCGCCTGCCAGATGGTGATGCGGTCGAACACGAGGTATGGGTACATGCTGTAGGCAAGGCCGGCGAACGCGAACACGAACACCCACACCGCCAGCACGAACGGCAGCCACTCCCGGGGCGTCTCGCGCCGCTGCAGGCGGCTCACCCCGACCCAGATGCCGGCGAACGCAGCGGCCGTGGCGAGAGGGAGCGGGGCGAGCAGCGCGACGCTGGGCCAGGCGAACCAGCGCTCGAACACGTCGCTGGAGGCGAACGGCGTGGCGAGGCTGATCGCCGCGACCCCCGCAATGGTAAGGAAGAGCGCCCCGTGGCTCCAGCGGAGCGCACGCGCCTGCAGATCGCCCTCGGTCTTGATCACCAGCCAGGTTGCGCCCAGCAGCGCGTAGCCGCCGGCGAGGCCGATGCCGACCAGGAGGTTGAACAGCACGTACTTCATTCCTTCCCCGAAGCCGGTGACCACGCCGCCCAGCATATAGCCCTGCGCAACGGCCGCGCCCAGCGAGCCGACGAAGAACATGCGGTTCCACGCCTCGCGATGCCAGCCGGTTGCCTTCACGCGGAACTCGAACGACACGCCGCGCAGGATCAGGAACACCAGCATCGCGGCCACGGGCAGATAGAGCGACGTGAGGATGAGCCCGTGCGCCTTGGGAAACGCCACCAGCAGGATGCCGACGCCCAGCACCAGCCAGGTCTCGTTCGCGTCCCAGAACGGCCCGATGGACGACACCATCACGTCGTGCTGCGGCCGGGTGGCAAAGGGCAGCAGGATGCCCACGCCGAGGTCGAAGCCGTCGAGGATCACGTAGGCGAGGATGGCGAGACCCATCAGGACCATGAACACCAGCGGCAGGTCGAGGGTCACGGCGTCATCTCCCCGGCGCAAGCGCCTGCGCAAGCTCCGGCGGCGTCGCCGTCGGCGCCTTCTCGCCCAGGGCGTCCTTCACCGCGAGCTGCGTCACCACCACCATGAACGAGATCATCAGCATGGTGTAGACGAGCGCGTAGGCCACGAACGAGATCGCGATCGAGCCCGCCGGCACCGCGGAGGCGGCCTCCGCGGTGGTGAGCACGCCGTGCACCAGCCACGGCTGCCGGCCGATCTCCGTCACCATCCAGCCGGCGAGCACCGCGACCCAGCCGGAGAAGGTCATCGCCGCGAGCACGCGCTTGAACCAGCGCGGCGCCGCGCCGCCGCGGCGCGTGCGCCATGCGCCGTACCAGGCCGCCGCGATCATCAGCACGCCGATCCCGACCATGACGCGGAAGGACCAGAACACGGTGAACACCGGTGGATGCTTGCCCTCGAACTCGTTCAGCCCGGGCAGCACGCCGTTCGGATCGTGGCGCAGCAACCAGCTCGCGCCGTTAGGGATGCCGATTGCGTAGTCGTTGCGGCGCTCCTGCTCGTTGGGAACGGCGAACAGCAGGAGCGGAATGTTCGGCCCGCCTTCCCAGATGCCCTCGATGGCCGCGACCTTCGCAGGCTGGTGCTCGAGGGTGTTCAGGCCGTGGAAGTCGCCCACCACCGCCTGCGTGGGCGCGAGCACCGCGGCCACCAGCAGCGCGATGCGCAGCATGCCGCGCGCCGGCCGGTGCGCGGCATTGCGCAGCAGCTGGAAGGCCGAAAGGCCGGCGATCAGGAACGCCGCGGTGAGGCCCGAGGCGAGCAGCATGTGCGTGAGCCGATAGGGGAAGCTGGGATTGAAGACGATCGCGAACCAATCCGTCGCGTGGACCTCGCCGGCGATGATCTCGAAGCCCTGCGGCGTCTGCATCCACGAGTTGAGCGCGAGTATCCAGAATGCCGACGCGGTCGTGCCCACCGCCACCAGCGTCGCAGCGAGGGTGTGCAGCCACTGCGGCACGCGGTCGCGGCCGAACAGCATCACGCCGAGGAAGGTCGCCTCGAGAAAGAAGGCGGTGAGCACCTCGTACCCGAGCAGCGGGCCGGCCACGTTGCCGACCGTTTCCATGAAGCCCGGCCAGTTGGTGCCGAACTGGAAGCTCATGGTGATGCCCGAGACCACGCCCAGTCCGAACGACAGCGCGAAGATCTTCACCCACAGCCGGTAGGCGTGCTCGACCCATTCCTCGCCGGTGCGGTTGGCGCGGACGCGCAGGTACAGCAGGAACCAGCCCAGCGCGATGGTGATGCTGGGAAAGAGGATGTGGAACGCGATATTCAGCCCGAACTGCGCGCGGGCGAGGAGGAGGGGATCGTCGAACATGGATGGCTTCCTGGTCCGGCATCAACGGCGTTGATGAATGGAGACCTCGCCGCGCGGATCCTCCTCCACGAGTTCCGCGCGCCGCGGCAGCTTGCGTGCTGATGGTAGACCCCGGCGTGCGGAGCTAGTTTCGTGCGGCCTGCGAGGCGTCGGTGGCCTGCCGCAGCCGTTGTCGGCAAATCCCAACAGATACGAGCACTTACAAAAAAGCGCCACGCCGAAACGGATTGCTTACAGCCGCGGCCTAGATTGGGCACCGTCCTCAAGGACACCAGGAGACGAGACGATGAAAGCGCTGTTCGCCACCGCCACTGCCACCGCCGCCCTCGCGGGTGCGCTGTTCGCCGCGCCGTCGACCGCTCTGGCCGGCGACGATTATCGCGGCTGGGGCCGGCACGGCGGCTGGGACCACCCCCGCCACGGCTATCACGGGTACTACGGCGGGCCGCCGCAAAAGCACTGGAACAAGCATCACCACAAGCACTACTACGGTCCGCCGGCGCACGTGTACTACGGGCCGCCCCCGCGGGTGGTGTACCAGCCGCCGGTGTACGTCGCGCCGCCGCCGCCGCCGGTCGTGGTGTACCCGCGCCCCTACCCGCCGGTGGGGCACGTGTCCATCGGCTTCGGCTTCCACTTCTGACGCGGTCCGGCGCCGCGCGGGCCGGGGGGAACTTCCGGCCCGCGTGGTAATCTGAAACGGACCATGCGTGACCTGAACCCCCCTCCTCCCGCCACCCGCGCGCCGCGCACATTCGAGATGCACGGCGAGGAATGGGTGGACACCAGCCGCCCGCAGGCAAGGCGCGCGCCGTGGTGGCTGATCGTGCCGGCGCTGCTCGCCGCCACCACCGCGATGTTCGTGGTCGTGTTCGCGGTCTTCGCCGCGCTCTTCACCGGCGGCCTGCTCGCCGCGCGTCGGCGCTTCCTCGATGCGACCGCCCGACTCCGCAGCCGATTCGCCGAGGCGATCCGTCGTTGACGCCGGGGCGGCCGCTCAGGACCGCCCCTCCCGCGCTACTTCTCCTGCAATCTCGCGATGTAGTCGACCAACGCGAGGATGCGATTGCGGACGTACACCTCCGGATCGTACGGGACGTCCATGTAGTCGCTGGCGCTTTTCGCGAGGTAGTCCGCGCCCCACACCGGCATGTCACTCGGGCCATGGCCCGGGAGATAGCGGCGCCCGTCGATGACTTCGTACACCTGGTAGTACGGGAACACGCCGCGATTGGTGGCGGTGATCTTCGTGAGGTCGGTCGGGCTGCGCGTCAGGTAGGGCTTGTACGGCCCGTCCCCCTTGCCCGTCGCGCCGTGGCAGCTTGCGCAATTCTGGTCGTACTCGCGCTTGCCGAAGTCGAACTTCGCTCTGCCCTGAGCGAACGCCGAACCCGATGCGACGGCCAGCGTCGCCGCGAGGGCGAGGGTAGTGATGGTTGCGATGCGCTTCATGCTGGACTCCTCCGGATGTTCTCGTAATGACCCCTGAGACTCCTGGCGGGATCAGCGTTATTGACTACGTCCGTACGTTTTCATGTTGACCTCGACCGCGCGGCGCCGCTTTGCGGCCGATCAAGGCGTGACCGGTTCGATCAATGTAAAGGCGCCCGGGGGCCGAAGAGGTAGCCATCCATCGCCAGCATCCCGTAGGTCACTTCGTCGGTGAGACGCTTGACGCGCCCGCACACGCCGCCTGCGCCCAGCGCGATGTAGATCGGCAGCCAGTGCTCGTCGGTGGGGTGCGCGCGCGCTGCGTGCGGCGCGAGGCGGCGATAGTCGAGCAGGCCGGCGATGTCCTGCTGCGCGATCGCGCGCTCGACCCACGCCTGGAACTCGCGCACGTACGCGAGCGGCGCATCGCCCGTGCGGCCGCGCCACTCCTGCAGATTGTGCGTCAGGCTGCCCGAGGCGAGGATCAGCACACCTTCGTCCAGCAGCGGGCGCAGCGCCTCTCCCACACGGTAGTGGTGCAGCGGCGAGCGGTCCGGCTGGATGGAGAGCTGCGTCACGGGCACGTCCGCGTCCGGGTAGAGGTAGCGCAGCGGCACCCACGCGCCGTGGTCGAGGCCGCGGGCGGGATCGACCGCCGTCGGCAGCCTTGCCGTGTCGAGCAGTGTCTTCACGCGCGCCCCGAGCGCCGGCGCACCCGGTGCGGGGTACTGCATTTCGTACAGCGCGTGCGGAAAGCCGCCGAAGTCGTGGATGGTCTCGGGCCGCGGTGCACTGCTCACCACGGGCGAGGTCGTCTCCCAGTGCGCCGAGACGACCAGGATCGCCTCGGGCCGCGGCAGGTCGCGTCCGAGCTGCGCGAGGGCCGCGCCGGCGCGCCCGGGCTCCAGCGCCATCATGGGCGAGCCGTGCGAGACAAAGACCGCGGGCTGGGTGCCGGGCATCGCATTCTTCCAGGGCATGCGCGGGGCTCGTGGGCCCCGCGCGGGTTTGGCGGGTCGATTGTCGTTCAGGCAGGAACCGCGGCGCGGCGGGGCGTGCTGCCGCCTGCGCGCAGCGCGTAGGCGCCGTCGCCCAGCAGGGCCTGCACGAGGCTCGCCACGATCAGGAACAGCGGGTACTCCCAGCCGCCGCCCTTGGCGGTGAATAGCCAGCCGTTGCCGGCGTGCACGTACAGCGCGCCGAGCAGGATCGGCACCAGCGCCAGCGCCACCGCGCGGGTCTGCACGCCGAGGAGCAGCAGCACGCCGCCGCCGAGTTCGGCTGCGAACACGAGATACGCCGTCCAGCCAGGGAAGCCGACCGACGCGAAGAACTGCGCGGTGCCGGGCAGGGTGAAAACAAGGAGCTTGAGCAGCGCGTGGGCGATGAACATCACGCCGAGGCTCACGCGCAGCAGCGTCGCGGCGTATGGGGCGGTGCGGGTATCGATCATGGATCTCTCCTGGTGTCGGTTGGTGCCGCGTCGGCTGCGGCATGGACATGACTGTAGGCATTGCACAGACAGAGATAAACCAGAAAGTTTGCAAAAGATCATTGCTTGTAGTGCAATGAAGTCATGGATCGCCTCGCCACCCTGGAGACCTTCGCCCGCGTCGTCGAGGCCGGCAGCTTCGTGGCAGCGGCGGAGCGCCTCGGCATCTCGCCTGCGATGGCGAGCCGGCACGTGCAGGCGCTGGAGGAGCGGCTCGGCGCGCGCCTGCTCAACCGCACCACGCGCAAGCTCTCGCTCACCGAGGCCGGCGCCGCCTATCTCGAGCGCTGCCAGCAGCTGCTGCGCGACATCGAGGAGATGGATCTCTCGGTGGCCGCCGAGGGCGAGCAACCGCGCGGCCTGCTGCGCGTGAACGCGCCGGTGGTCTTCGGCACGCGGCATCTCGCCGGCGTGATCGCCGAGTACGAGGCGCGCCATCCCGAGGTCGCGATCGAGCTCACGCTCAACGACCGCTTCATCGACCTGGTCGAGGAGGGCGCCGACGTCGCCATCCGCATCGGCGCGCTCACCGAGTCGTCGCTGGTCGCGCGGCGGCTGTTCCCGGTGCGTCTCGCGCTGTGCGCCTCGACCGACTACCTCGCGCGCCACGGCGAGCCGCGCACGCCCGGGGATCTCGCGCGGCACAACTGCCTCGGCTACACCTACACGCGCGGCGGCGTCGAGGTGGAGCTGGTCGGCCCCGAGGGCAACGTGGTGGCGCCGTTCCGCGGCACGCTGCGGTCGAACCATGGCGAGGTGCTGCACCGGGCGGCCGTCGATGGCCTCGGCATCGTGCTGCAGCCGACGTTCATTTCTGGCGAGGCCATCGCCGACGGGCGCCTGCGCACGGTGCTGCCGGCGTATTGCACCGTCGAGCTCTCGGCGTACGCAGTGTTCCTCTCACGCAAGTTCCTCAGCGCGAAGGTGCGCACTTTCGTGGACTTCCTGGCGGAGAAGTTCGGCCCCGAGCCGTACTGGGATGCGTGGATGCGCGCCGCGCCGTCGGCAAAGCGCCGCCGGCGCTAGAACATGCCTTCCTTCACGCCGGCATCGACGATGGTGCGCACGAAGCCCGCCACCGTCTTGCGGTAGTCGCCCTCGTCCGCGTCGTCGATGCGGGCGCGCGCCACCCACACCAGCTTCTCGCCCTGCTTCTCGAATATCGACGCCTCGGCGTGCACCGTGACGCGCGTGTTGTCGCCCGGCGGAACGTAGTGCGTCGGGTCGAACGTCGCCGCGGCGACGTTGCCGACGCCGGTGAGCGACGCGTACGGCGTGCCGCCCATCCCGACCAGCGCGCCGGGCGTGGTGGTGGTCTTGGAGTCGAAGCTCATCACGCGCACGAGCAGCACCGCGTCGGCGTCGAAGCCCCGGACCGTGCGCTCGAAGCGCTCGCGCTCCGCGGCCGTGTAGCGCGTGAAGTACGCACCCGACGGCACCGCGTTGATGCCGCGCGCCTTGAGCTCCGCGGCGAGCTGCTTCTGCGCCTCCTGCTGCGCGAACTCGTCGCGCGAGACGGTCACGATGGCGATCCTGCGGAAGCTCTTCGCGCTGGCCGCGGGCGCCTTCCAGCTCGCGTCCAGGGAGGTGCGGGCGGTGGTCGCGCAGCCGGCGGCTGCGATGCAGAGCGCGGTCGCGGCGAGCGCCGCGCGGACGAACGTTGCGTTCAAGTTGCCTCTCCCCGGTGTGGCGTCAGAGGACGCCGTCCTTCGCCATGGCCTCGAACACCAGGCCGGTGTACTGCTGGAGCACGCGGTCCAGCGAGGCGCCGCGATCGGTGGAGGTCATGGTGCCCGACCACGCGACCGCGCCGTTGCGCGCGTCGAACAGGCGCGTCTCGCTGATCACGGTCATCGCGCCCGTGGTCGTCTCGGGCGGCACCGTCACGGTCGACCACATCACGGTGTAGTAGCTGTACATGGTGCCGTAGCCCATGCCCACTGCGGCGGTGTAGCCGGGCCGCGTGTAGGAGGCCTGCTCGACCGCGCCGACGCGCGACATCAGCACGCCGTCTGCGCCGCTCTTGACGACGAGCTCCTTCAGCCGCGCCTCGTTGACGGTCTCGGGCTTCGGCATCAGCGTGTAGGCCGGGATCCCCTCCACGCCGCGCGCGCGCAGCCGCGTCACGGCGTCGTCCTCGAACACGCGCCGCGCGAGGTCGTCCTTGGTCGCGGCGATCACCAGCACCTTCTTGAAGCGCTTGCCGACGTACTCCGGGTTGGGCTGGTGCTGGACGAGCTGGCTGGAGGCGCAGGCCGCGAGCAAGGCCAGCGACACGCAGAGGGTGAACATCGCGCGCAGGGCGCGCGCGGCGGAAAAGGGCATCGGGGGCTCCGGTCTTGTTGTCCTGGCGCCTGCGGCACGGGACGTACTCTAACAGGGCCGTCCGCCGCCTCGGCGCTCAACTCTCGGCGACCCGGCCGAGCGCCTCGTGATCGCAATGCCAGCGGCCATGCACGTCCTCGCGCACTTGCCCTGCGCGCTTGAACTCCGCGACCACGCGGCTCGCCGTCTCCGCCGTCAGGCCGAGCAGGGCGCCCATGTCCTCGCGTCCGATCGCGGGGCATTCGCCGCCGTGCGCCCGGTCGTGCAGGAAGAGCAGCAGGCGCGCCACGCGCTGGTGGGCCGTGCCCGTCGACAGCTCGGTGAGAAACCGCTCGGCCTCCTCGACGCTCGCGTGCCATTCCGCGAAGAGCTTCCTCACGAACGCCGGCGAGCGCGCCGCGCGCTGCTCGACGACCTCGAGCGGCATCATGCAGAGCTCGGCCGCCGACACCGCGATCGCCGTGTGCTCGAAGGCGCGCCCGACCATCAGTTCGAGGCCGATGGTGTCGCCGGCCATCGCGAGGCGCACGATGCGCTCGTCTCCAGAAGCTGAGCAGCGCACCAGCTTCACCAGCCCCCTCCGGACCATCCCGACAGAGGCGCCTGCCTCGCCTTCGGAGTAGACCGTGTCGCGCGGCTCGAAGCGGCGCAGGCGGAAGAACGGCAGCAGCGCGGCACGCTCCTCGGGCGGCATGTCGCCCATCACGTCGACGCGATGCAACGGGCAGTTTGCGCAGTCGACAGGCTGCGGTGAGCGGGAGAAGAAGTTGACCATGATGGGAACACCCGATTTCACCGTAGCGTGGACGCGATTGCCGGCCTTGATCGCGCGCAACGTTGCCCGCTGGCCGGACGCTAAGCTGGAAACAGTATGCGGGGTGTGCAAGACGCACTCGCTTTGTCTTTGAAGAAATTGACGTATCTATCGGATTATGCTTAGCATAATAGCCGCGGAATCCGCATTTAATGGGATTCTGGAGGCGAGCGCTGCACGGCGCTGCGGCACAACACAGACAAGAAGGCCCCGCGCATGAAAAGAACCTTGGTGGCGGTACTGGTTTCCCTCGCCTTCGCCCCAGCGATCGCGCCGGCCCAGGTGCAGCAGGAGCAGAAGACGGTGCCGTCGGGGGAAGGCGTGCCGGGCCAGCCAGGCGTCGAACTGCGCCAGGTGCCCGGGACGACGCCGGGCCGCAATATCCAGCGCGCGCAGCAGCCGCTGCCGCGCCAGGAGCCCTTCCAGGCAGGCTCGTTCCTCGTCTACCCCGAGGTGACGCTGTCGACCTTCTACGACAGCAACGTCTTCTACTCGCCCAACAACCGCGTATCGGACACGGCGCTGATCGTCTCGCCGGCCGTCTGGGTGCTTTCAAACTGGCGCCAGCATGCGCTCAACTTCTCCGCCGGCGGCGACTTCACCCGCTATCGCGACGAGACCACCGAGGACACCAACGACTGGCGCGGCACGCTCGAGGGCCGTTACGACATCGACTACGACACCAATTTCTTCGGCGGCGCGCGCGCCTTCCGCAGCCACGAAGACCGCGAGTCGCCCGACGCGCGCAACGGCACCGAGCCCACCGTCTACTACGGCCAGCGCTACTACGGCGGCGCCTTCCGCCAGCAGGGCCCCTGGTCCTTCCGCGTCGGCGGCACCGCGCTCTGGCTGAACTACGACGACGTACCCTTTCTGGCCGCCTCGGGCACGACACTGACCATCAACAACGACGACCGCGATCGGTGGCAGTACACCGCGGGCGTGCGGGTCGGCTACGAGCTCTCGCCGCGCGTCGAACCGTTCGTGCAGCTTTCTTCCGACAACCGTCGCTACGAGAACAAGCCCGACGACCTCGGCAACAACAAGGACTCGAGCGGCTATCGCGCGCTGGCCGGCGTGCGCTACAACGTCCCGAACGTGCTCAAGCTCGACGCGTTCGGCGGCTACCTGCGGCAGAGCTACGTCGAGGATGCGTTCGAGGACGTGAGCGCGCCGACGTTCGGCGCGGCGCTCGCGTGGCGCATCACCGACCGCTGGACGCTGAACGCTTTTCTGGACCGTACCGTCGAGGAGACGACGGTGCTCAATGTCAACCAGCTCACCGGTGCGGTTACTCCGGCATCGAGCTTCCTCAACACCTACACCGGCGCGACGCTCGCCTACCGCTTCACCGATCGCCTCTTCGGCGCGGTGGAGGCATCGTACTCGCGCGCGGACTACCAGGGCATCGACCGCACCGACAACTACCGCGGCGCCGGCGCCAGCCTCACCTGGCGCGCCGCGAAGATGCTCTTCGTGCAGGGCCTTTACCAGTATCGCGGGCTGGACTCCTCCATCGACACCGAGAACTACGCGAAGAACCTCGTGTTCCTGAACTTCGGCATTCCCATCTCGCCCTGACGCCGGGATCGAGCCTTCCGACGGCCGCCTCGCGCGGCCGTTTTCTTTTCGACATCCGCCGGACGACTTGACCCAGATCAACCGGTGTCGGTATTGCCCGACGCCATTGCGAATTCGCAATGCCACAGAGCGGATCGTTCCCTAGATTGAAAGCGTGCGGGGCGGGAGTAAGTATCAGAGGACTTCCGGTCGGCACGAAAACAGAACGCAACCAATGGGGGCTCAAATGTCGAACCGCAACTTCACAATGAAGCCCATCGTCATCGCGGCCGCAGCCGCATTCGCAATGCTGGCTGGATCCGCGGGTCTCGATCGTTTCGTGGATGATGGGGTATGGATGAACGCGGCCGTCGCCGAAGAGGGCGGCAGCAGCGGACGCAACCCGGGCAAGGCCGGTGGGCATCATGGCACCCAGCCCGCCGACAAGGGAGGACCGAAGTGGACACCGGGTTCGCAGCCCTGGCCGGAAGGCAAGGGCCCGCCCGCGGACAGCGACTACTGGAACCGTGACGGCCGGCCGCCGCGCTATGGCGGCGATCCGGAGAACATGCAGAAGCCGGCTGCAGGCAGCCAGGGCGGCGCGCCCGCCTGGGCCGCACAGGAGCTGACCGACATCGGCCGCATGAACGTCGCGCGGGCGCCGGCGGCGGTGCTGGCACGGTCCGAGGCCAACGCGCTCGCCGAACTTTCGGCGGACTACCAGCAGTTCTATGCAGCGGCTGTTGCGATCCTGGTCGACTACCAGGCCGGCACCATCACCGCGACGCAGGCCAACACGCTGCTGACGAACCTGCTGCGGACCTCCGGTGATCTGCGGATCGACTCGCCGCTGTCGAACATCGCCTTCTACAAGGACATCATGGCCGACGGCGTCATCACCAAGACGGTGGACGGCGTCACGACAGTGGTGTTCCAGGCGGCGTCTCCGGCAGAGTTGAACGCGTTCGCGGCGATCTTCCTCGGCAGCGCGTCCGACAAGACCAAGACCGTCACCACCGACGTCGTGCATGCGATGGACGTGATCCTCGGCTTCGAGGCGCCCACGCCGATCGGCCAGACACCGGTCAACCTCGACGTCGCGCAGGATGCGGAGGTCGCGACGGTGGCGGACGTCTTCCGGACCGCGATCGTGGTGGTTCACGACGAATGACAGCAGCGGCATGAGGCAGTACCCCGCCCCGGATCAGGGCAGCAACCGCCGGGGCGGGTCGCAGAGATGACAAGGAGCAGGCCATGAGAACCAGGATTCGCAGGATCGCCCTCGCGGTCACCGCGGCTTTCGGTGCGACGGCCATCGCTCTGAGCGGGGGAATGTTCGCGGACACCATCGCCGACATCGGCATGGTCGGAAGCGCGTACGCGAAGGACGAAGGCGGCTCGTCTGGCGGCCATACGTCCGGATCGTCGGGACATACCTCCGGCGGCGCGACCAGCGGCGGTCACACCTCGGGCGGCGGCTCGACCAGCGGTGGGCACACCTCGGGCGGCTCGACCAGCGGCGGGCACACCTCGGGCGGCGCGACCAGCGGCGGGCACACCTCGGGCGGCGCGGCCAGTGGTGGTCACACCTCGGGCGGCGCGACCAGCGGCGGGCACACCTCCGGCGCCAAGGGCGGTGGACACACCACGGGCGGCGAGGCGTCCGGCGGCCACAGCTCGGGTGGCAAGGGCGCGCCGCACACGACGTCCGCCCGCAAGGGCATGGAGCAGGCCGGGCACGGCACCAAGCCGGGCCACGAAGGCCACGCCTCCGGCGTGCACGGCGCCAACGCCAAGCGCGGCGGCCACGAGTCGACCTACTACACCAACTACGCCAGCGGCAGCGTGCGCGGCTTCGGTGGCGGCAGTGGCATCGCCAGCCTGGAAGGCGTGCTCGAAGGACCTGCACGCTTCGCGCCGAGTTCAACGCTGTCGCTCACCGAGGCGCGTCTCCCCGGCCCGAAGTTCACGTTCCGCTACTGGGGCGGATGGGCGATTCCGGATGACGGCGGTGATGCCGGTGACGGCGGGACGCCGACAACGTACGCGGTGGAACCCGACTCCGTTCCCATCGGCGGCGGCGGCGGACCGCTTGCGGGGCTTTCGCTCCCGAGCCCGGCGCGCTGCGACGGCGTGGGGACCAACATGCCGACCAAGTCCTTCTACACCAACTCCAACCTCGTTCGGCTCGACGCCGCGCGCATGGAGCTCGACCCCGAAGCCATCGGCAACAAGCGCGGGCTCGACCCGACCCTGATGGTGGCGGTGCAGGAGGCGCTGGTGGACGGCAAGCCCGACGCGGTGGCGATCGGCGCCTATCTCGGCATGATGTCGCGCAGCGCCGTGACGCCCGAGTCGGTCAAGCGCGTCGCCTACCGGCTCTGCGCACCGATGTCCGACGAGCTGGCGAAGAACGTCGCCCAGGCGGCCGAGGAGGTTCGCGTCACCGCCAAGGCGGATTGAGATCAAGGCTCCCCCCCGCAGCCCGGGGTGCAATACCCCGGGCGGCCTAGGTCCCGGAGGGCTCTCTGCTTCCGGGGCCTCTTTTCATTGACCCGGTGGTGACCTACAGTGGCCGTGTGAGCGACGAGTCCGCAGCGCCTGATGCACGCGGCGCCGTCTTCCACGTCCACGGCGTGTCCAAGGTCTATCGCATGGGCGACGTCGAGGTGCACGCGCTGCGCGGCGTGGACCTCGACCTCTACGCGGGCGAGCTCGTCGTGCTCCTGGGTGCATCGGGCAGCGGCAAGTCCACGCTGCTCAATATCCTCGGCGGGCTCGACGTGCCCACGAGCGGCGAGGTGTACTACCTCGACCACCAGCTCACCGGCGCCGGTGACGACGAGCTGACGCGCTTCCGGCGCGAGCACGTCGGCTTCGTGTTCCAGTTCTACAACCTCATTCCCAGCCTCACCGCTGAGGAGAACGTCGCGCTGGTCACCGAGATCGCCGCGCAGCCCATGGCGCCGGCCGACGCACTGCGCCTCGTCGGACTCGGCGACCGGCTGCACCACTTCCCGGCGCAGCTCTCCGGCGGCGAGCAGCAGCGCGTCGCGATCGCGCGCGCCGTCGCCAAGCGCCCCGACGTCCTGCTCTGCGACGAGCCCACCGGCGCGCTCGACTACGCCACCGGCAAGGTGGTGCTGGAGGTGCTCGCGCGGGTCAACGCCGAGCTCGGCACCACCACCGCCTTGATCACCCACAACGCCGCCATCGCCGCCATGGCCGACCGCGTCATCCGCATGAGCAGCGGCAGCATCGTCGAGGTGGTACACAACGCGCGGCGCGCGTCGCCGTCGGAGCTCTCCTGGTGAAGGCGCGCCGCCGCATGCTGCTCCGCGACCTCTGGCACCTGCGCGGGCAGGTGATCGCCGCCGCGCTGGTGGTCGCCTGCGGCGTCGCCTCGTTCGTCTCCATGCGCGCGACCTACGAGTCGCTCCGCGACGCGCGCGACGGCTACTACCGCGAGTACCGCTTCGCGCACGTGTTCGCCTCGCTCAAGCGCGCGCCGCAGGGCATCGGCACGCGCATCGCGGAGATCCCCGGCGTGGCCGAAGTGCGCACGCGCGTCGTGGCGCAGGTGACCCTGGACGTCCCCGGCCTCGACGAGCCCGCGACCGGGCGCCTGGTCTCCGTCCCCGACCGCGCGCGCCCGATGCTCAACGACCTGCACCTCGCCGCCGGCCGCTACGTCGAGCCGCGGCGCGACGACGAGGTCGTGGCGAGCGTCGCCTTCGCTGCTGCCAACGGTCTGCGCGTCGGCGACAGCGTCGGCGCTGTCATCAACGGCCGCTGGAAGCGCCTGCGCATCGTGGGCCTCGGCCTCTCCCCGGAGTATATCTACGAGGTCGGCGCCGGCAGCATCATTCCCGACAACCGCCGCTTCGGCGTGCTGTGGATGGGCGAGGAAGCGCTCGCCGCGGCGACCGACATGGAGGGCGCGTTCAACGACGTCGCGCTGTCGCTCGCGCCGCGCGCGAGCGAGGCGGACGTGATCCAGCGCCTCGACCTCCTGCTCGCGCGCTACGGCGGGCTCGGGGCCTACGGCCGGGAGGAGCAGGTCTCGCACCGCTTCATTTCCGACGAGATCGCGCAGAACCGCATCACCTCGACGTTCGTGCCCGGGATCTTTCTGGGGGTGGCGGCCTTCCTGCTGCACATCGTGCTCGCGCGGCTCACCGCCACGCAGCGCACCGAGATCGGTCTGCTCAAGGCGTTCGGTTATCGCGATCGCGAGGTCGGCAGCCACTACCTCGGCATTGCGCTGGTCACGGTGCTTGGCGGCGTCGTGCTGGGCGGGGCGCTCGGCGTGTGGGCCGGCTCGGCGCTGACGGCGCTCTACACCGACTTCTATCGCTTCCCGAGCCTGCCGTTCGTGGTGAGCCCGCGCGTGATCGCGCTCACCCTGGCGATAGCGCTCGCGTCGGCCGTCATTGGCGCGCTCGGCGCCGTGCATCGCGCGGTCACGCTCCCGCCGGCCGAGTCGATGCGGCCCGAGCCGCCGGCCGTCTACCGGCCCGGTCCGCTCGAGCGCGCCGGCCTGCTGGCGCGCGCCTCGGCCTCGGCGCGCATGATCGCGCGCAGCATCGCGCGGCGGCGCTGGAAGTCCGCCCTGACCGTGCTCGGCATGGCCTGTGCGGTGGGCATCCTGGTGCTCGGCCGCTTCGGTCTGGACGCCATGAACCACATCCTGCGCGTGCAGTTCCAGGTCGTGCAGCGCGACGACGCGATGGTGTTCTTTGCCGAGCCGAGGACGGCGGGCATCCGCCACGAGCTTGCGCGCCTGCCCGGCGTGCTCGCGGTCGAGCCGTTCCGGAGCGTCCCGGCGCGGCTGCGATTCGAGCATCGGAGCCGCCGCATCGAGATCACCGGGCTGCCGCCGGGCGGGGATCTGCGCCGGCTGGTCGACGCCGACCTGCGGCCGGTCGCGCTGCCGCCCGACGGGCTCGTCCTCACCGCCAAGCTCGCGGAACTGCTCGGCGTCGCGCCCGGGGAGCGCGTCGTCGCCGACGTCCTCGAAGGCGCGCGGCCGGTGCGCACGCTGCAGGTGGTCGCGCTGGTCGACGAGCCGGTGGGCATCGGCGCGTACATGGACCTCGCGGCGCTGAACGCGCTGATGCGCGAGGCCGGCTCGCTCTCCGGCGCCTATCTCGCCGTCGACCCGAACCAGGCCGCGACGCTGAACCGCGAGCTGAAGCGTCTTCCCGCGCTCTCGGGCATCGCCTTCCGCGACGCGGTGCTCGAGAGCTTCGACGAGATCCTCGACCGCAGCATGGGGATCATGACCATGATCAACATCGCCTTCGCCTGCGTGATCGCATTCGGCGTGGTCTACAACAGCGCGCGCATCGCCCTCTCGGAGCGCGGCAACGAGCTCGCGTCGCTGCGCGTGCTCGGCTTCACCCGCCGCGAGGTTGCCTGGCTGCTGCTGGGCGAGCAGGCGGTGCTCACCCTCGCGGCGCTCCCGCTCGGCTTCGCCCTCGGGGTGTTCGTCGCGTGGATCCTGTCGCGGCGGCTCGACACCGAACTCTATCGCATCCCGCTGGTCATCGAGAGCGCCACCTTCTCCTTCGCGGTGGTGATCACGGTCGCTGCGGCGCTCGTGTCCGGTATGCTCGTCGCGTCCCGCATCCGGCGCCTCGATCTCGTCGCCGTGCTGAAGACTCGCGAATGACCGCCATGGCCTTCGACCGCAGAAAGCTCCTCTATGCCGCGCTCGCCGCCGCTGCGGCCGCGATCGTGGCCTGGGGCTTCTTCCCCGACCCGGTCATGGTCGAGGTCGCGGAGGTGCGCCGCGGGCCACTCGAGGTGACGGTGGACGAGGACGCCGAGACCCGCGCGCGCGAGCACTACGTCGTCAGCGCGCCCGTCGCGGGGCGTGTGTCCCGCATCGAGCTGCGCGAAGGCGACCGCGTCGCCGAGGGCCAGCTCGTCGCGCAACTGTGGGCCGCGCCGCTCACCGCCCGCCAGCGCGAGGAGCAGGGAGCGAAGGTCGCTGCCGCGGAGGCGCTGGTGCGCGAGGCGAACGAAAAGCTCCGCCACGCCGAGGCGGACCACGCCCAGGCGCGCCGCGAGCGCGAGCGTGTGGACAAGCTCGTCGCGCAGAACTTCCTCTCGCCGCAGGGCGCGGAGCAGTCGCGCGTGGCCGAGACGACCAGCGCCAACGAGGTCGAGGCCGCGCGGTTCCGCTCGCGGTTCGCCGAGGCCGAGGTGCGCGCCGCGCGCGCGGCGCTCTACGTCGAGGGCGCGCTGCCCGGCAAGCCTGCGCCGGCGATCACATTGCGCTCACCCGTGGCCGGCAGCGTCCTGCGCGTTCCCGACCGCAGCGAGCGCGTGGTCACGGCGGGTGCGCCGCTGGTGACGCTGGGCGACCCGAGCCGGCTCGAGGTCGTCATCGACCTCCTCACCACCGAGGCGGTAAAGGTCAAGCCGGGCATGCCGGTGCGGCTCGAAGGCTGGGGCGGCGCGGGGTCGCTCGCGGCCAAGGTGCGCCTCGTCGAGCCGCTCGCGTTCACCAAGGTCTCGGCGCTCGGCGTGGAGGAGCAGCGCGTCAACGTGATCGCCGACTTCGTCGATCCGCCCGGGCCGCTCGGCGACGCCTTCCGCGTCGAGGCGCGCGTGGTGCTGTGGCGCGGCGAGGGCGTGCTCAAGCTGCCGGTGAGCGCGCTCTTCCGCCGCGGCGAGCGCTGGAGCGTCTTCGTGGTCGAGGGCAACCGTGCGCGCGTGCGCGACGTGCAGCTCGGCCAGCGCGGCACGCTCGAAGCCGAGGTGGCCGGCGGCCTGAAGGAAGGCGAGCGCGTGGTGCGCCATCCGTCGAACGATCTCGAGGACGGCGGCAGGGTGAGGGTCGCGGGCGCCGGCTGAGCGCGGGCGGGTCAGCAGGATTTCGCGGCACCTCGCGCACGGCGGCGCGTGGTGCGCGCGAGTCGCATCAGCCCGGCCTCGAGCGTTGCTGTATCCGTGACACGCAGCGCGGTCACGAATCGCCGGCGCAGCGCCGCGTCATCGAGCAGCCGGCGCGCGGCCGTGCGGCAGGCCGTATCCACGACGGCGCCATACGCTTCGCGGGCCACTGCGGCGCCGCGCACCGCGGCCGTCTCGCCCCAGGCCTCGATCATGAACGCGAGATCGACGATGTCCCGCGCCAGCATGGCATCGTCGGCGCCGCGATCGGCGTTCGCCAGGTACTTCTCGGCGAAGCACGACACGCGGTCCAGGCAGCGCACCGGAATGCCGGGCACGTCCTCGCCGCCGATCGCGATGCGCCCCTCGTGCACGAGCTCCAGCTTGAGCCTGGCTTCATCGATGGCGAGAAAGGTGCGGATGCCGTAGCGGTCGGCGCGCACCTCGCGCGCCAGCGGAAGTGGCTCGGCGAGGACGTCGCCGAGCGACTTGTCGCTCACGGTGGACCGTAGCGTGCGATAGCCGTCGCGGCTCGCGCAAAGAAAGTCGACGTCCTCCGATTCGCGGTACTCGCCGAGCTCCAGGACGATGCGCGTCCCGCCCGCGAAGTAGCATTCGGCATCCGCGAGGAAGGCCGCGTTCAGGGCCCGCAGCGCGGCGGCGACGGTCTGGTGGCGCGGCCGGCGAAAGCGCCGTTCAGGCATGGAGCAGGCCGTTGCCGTAGTCCCGCGCGAGCCGTTCGATCAGCGCGCGCTCCGCGGGTTCGAGCCGGCGCTGGTCCACGAACCGCCACTGGCGCTCGTACAGCGCGAACGCTTCACGCGCGCCGATATGCCGGTCGCCTCGGTTCCAGCACAGGAGCTTCAGCTCGGGATAAGCCTCGACGTCCACCACCTCGCGGTCGAGAAACGATGCGAGGCGCTCCTCGAACCCGGGCAGGGCCAGCGCGCGGCGCAGCTTCTCGCCCGTCTCCGGCCGCACCTTGACCTGGCAAAGCGCGAGCCCGGCCTCGCGGTCGCGGTTGCGCTGGGCCCGCTTTGCCTCGCGCAACTGCGCGCGGCGGCGGGCGGCTGGGCTTTCGGTGGAGGTGCGCCGGTTCATCACGCCAGACTACGCTTGGCCTGATGACATGTCAACAAGAGGCGCCGCTCGCAAGCGCGCCCCGGCGCCTGTCGCTGGAGTGGGCGCTACGTCCCGTACCGCACGCGCCGGCCGAGCTCCTTCACCGCGGCAAGCGCGCTGTAGCACGCGAGCATCGCGGTCTTCGGGTTCTCCGGCGAGGGCACCGACTCGAACTTGATGTCGATGCGCCCGGTGCGGCCGCGGATGGTGATGTAGTGGGTGTTGAACACCAGCGCCGGGTCGGCCACGACCTTGAGCCGCGTGCGGTCGAAGCCGATGCCTGCCATCGAGAGCACGGCGGCGATGTTCACGTTCGCCGGGAAGTGCGGCACGCCTTCGCGCGCGGTGCCGTCGAACAGCACCCGCGGGCCGTCGAGCGCGTCGAGATCGACGTTCTGCCGCTCGACGTAGGGGATGCCCTTCCACGCCGCCGGCGGCTTGGTCACCGCGATGGTCACCTCGTCCGCGCCGGCGACGCAGACCGCCTTCAGCGCATCGAGCCCGCCGATCCCGCCCGAGGGTACGTAGAGCAGCGCGCCGCTCGCTGCCGCGGTGCGCTCCAGGCGCTCGCGCAGGGCGTCGTCGCAGAGCGCGCCGCCGGACAGCACGATCATCGAGATCCCGCGCGCAAGCAGCGGCTCGGCCCATTCGCGCACCGCATCGTGGGACGCAGCCTCGATCACGGCATCGGGCTGCCGCGCGAGCAGGCCGTCGCGATCGGTCACGAACGGCACGCCGAACTCCGCCGCGAGCGGCCCGCCGCGCGAGTCCGCGCTGCGACCGACGATGGCGACCACCTCCGCATCGCCCAGCTCGCCGCGGCGGATGTGCTCCAGGACGAGGCGCGCGATGACGCCGCCGCCGATGATTCCAACGCGCATGGCTGCTCTCCTTCCCAACCGCGACGATTGTGCCATGCACCCCTGCGGCCACCCGCCCCGGAACGGTGCGCCCGCCCGCGCGCGGTGCATCGCCACGCGCATTTGCCAACGCGCACGAACCGTGGCTAACTTGAAACGATTTCGTCATCGAGCGCACAGGAGAAGCCCATGAAGAAGACCGTCTTCGCTGCTGCGATCGCAGCGGCCCTCGCCGCCGCCTCGTCCGCCTGGGCGGCCTTTCCGGATCGTCCGATCAAGCTCGTCGTGCCCTGGGCCGCGGGCGGCGACACGGACGTCATCTACCGGGCCTTCCAGCCGCACTTCCAGAAGTCGCTCGGCGCAACGGTGGTCATCGCCAACGTGGGCGGCGCATCGGGCGCCAAGGGCGCGAAGGAAGCGCAGGACTCGCCGGCGGATGGCTACACCATCCTCGCACTGCACGACTCGATCCACCTCACCTACTACACCGGCGTGGCCGAGGTCGCGCACAGCGACTTCGAGCCGATCTGCCTGGTGACCGCGACACCGTCGATCCTCACCGCGAGCCCGAAGACGCCGTGGAAGGACTTCAAGTCGATGATCGCCGACTCGAAGGCCAACCCCGGGAAGTACACCGTCGGCGCATCGCTGGGCTCGACCAGCCACTTCTTCCCCGCGATGGTGGAGAAGGCCACCGGCGCGAAGTGGCGCTACGTGCCCTACGACGGCACCGCCAAGCGCATGAACGCGCTGCTCGGCGGCCACGTCGACCTCGCCGAATCGAACCTGACCCAGAAGGGCAAGGTGGACGCCGGCGAGATGAAGTTCCTCGCCTACGCCTGGGACAAGCGCAGCCCCGACATGCCCGACCTGCCCACCCTGAAGGAGCTCGGCATCAACATCGTCTATGGGATCAACCGCGGCCTGGTCGCCCCGAAGGGCACGCCCGCCGACGTGATGGCAAAGCTCGAGTCGGCCTGCGCGACGGCGGCCAAGGACCCCGCGTTCGCCGAGGCGATGAAGCTGCAGGGCACGGTGGTCCAGTTCCGCGATCGCAAGGGCTACGGCGAGTTCCTGAAGCAGAACGACGCGGAGAACCGCGACGTCGTGAAGGAACTCGGCATGTCGAAGCGGTAGCGCGGCGATCACCTTGCTGCGCGCCGCGTCGTCGCCCCGTCGGGCCGTCCTGACATGATCAGCCGCGACGGCATCTCGGGGCTCGTCGTCCTCGCGGCTTGCGCGATCCTGTACGCGCTCACGTTCCGCATCGAGGGCAATCCGCTGGTTGCCATCGGGCCGGCGTTCTATCCGCGGCTGGCGCTGGGTGTGACCGGGCTGCTCGCCGCGCTGCTGGTGATCGCGGATTTCCGGGCGCGCGGCAAGCGGGCCGATGCCGCGCGCGGCGAGGGCAAGGGGCGCAACTACGCGCTGGTCGTCGCGACCTTCGCGACCTTCGTCGGATACGTGGTGCTGATGCCCTATCTCGGCTTTCGCATCAGTACGTTGCTGTTCGTGCTCGCGCTGCGCGTCCTGCTCGACTGGCCGAAGGGCGTGAAGACCTGGGTCGGCGCGATCGTGCTCGCCGTACTCACGACGCTGGTCACCTGGTTCGTGTTCGAACAGTACCTCGCGGTTCTCCTGCCGCGCGGGCGCTGGACCGACTTCTAGGCGCCGCGCATGTACGAGCTCCTCGGCACCGCGTTCGTCGCCCTCATGCAGATGAAGTACCTGGTGCCGCTGTTCGTCGGCACGCTTGCAGGCGTGGTGGGCGGTGCGCTGCCCGGCGTCACCATCACCATGACCATCATCGTGGTGCTGCCCTTCACCTTCGGGCTCGATCCATTGCAGGGCCTTGCCGCGATGACCGGCGTCTATGTCGGCGGCTCGGCCGGTGGCCTGGTCACCGCCACGCTGCTCGGCATCCCCGGCACGCCGTCGTCGGTCGCCACGACGTTCGACGGCTATCCGATGATGCAGAAGGGCGAGGCCGGACGCGCCATCTGGCTCGGCATCTGGGCGTCATTCTTCGGCGGGCTCATCGGCGGCGCCTTTCTCATCGGCGCCACCGCGCCGCTGGCGAAGTTCGCGATCAAGTTCGGGCCGTGGGAGTTCTTCTCGCTGTTCATCCTCGCGCTGTCGATGGTCGCTGGGCTGGTCGAGTCGTCGCTCCTGAAGGGGCTCCTCTCCGGCGCGGTCGGCGTGGTGATCACGGTGCTCGGCGCCGATCCCGTCCTGGGGACGCCGCGCCTCACGCTCGGCATCGGCTTCATCGAGGGCGGGATTCCGTTCCTGCCGGTGCTCATCGGCGTGTTCGCCTTCGCGCAGATCATGGGCGACGTCGAGAGGATGGGCGGCGGACAGCGCGCCGGGGACGCCGCCCCGAAGGTCACCAGCCTCGCGGTGTCGCAGCGGAAGGTGATCTGGGAGATCCTCTCGCGCCCGTTCCTGCTGCTGTGGACGTCGTTCATCGGCGTGGTCATCGGCGTGCTGCCGGCGATCGGCGGCAGCGCCGCGAATATGATGGCGTACGACCAGGCAAAGAAGCTCTCCCGGCACCCGGAGCGCTTCGGCAAGGGCGCGCCCGAGGGGATCATCGCGTCGGAATCGTCGAACAACGCAAACGTCGGCGGCTCGCTGGTGACCATCATGGCGTTCGGCATTCCCGGCGATGCGGTCACCGCAGTGATGCTGGGCGCCCTCACCATCCACGGCATCCAGTCCGGGCCGCTGTTCATTTCGCAGAACACCGAGCTCGCCTACGGCATCTTCGCCGCCTACCTGCTCGCGCACCCCATCATGGTGATCATCCTCGCGCTCACCGCGCGGCCGATGCTGCGGATCGTGATGGTGCCGAAGGCGGTGCTGTTCCCGATCGTGCTGGTGCTGGCGGTGATCGGCGCCTATGCGCTGTCGAACACCATGTCGTCGGTTTACATCCTCGCGGTGTTCGGCGTCTTCGGCTACCTGATGTGGAAGTTCGGCTTCCCGCTGGCGCCGTTCATCCTGGGCGTGATCCTCGGCGACTCGATCGAGACCAACCTCGTGCAGGCGCTCACGACGGACCCGAACCCCTGGCTGTTCCTCACCCGGCCGATCTCGGGCGTCCTGCTCGTCGCCTCGGCGATCTCCATCGTGGCCGCGCTGTGGCAGCACCGGCGGATGGCGAGGCGCGCCAGAGGGCCATCGTCCGAGGTGGAAGCGGACTTCTAGGGGTTGTATCCTCCGCCCGCGTATCAACCCGGAGGTGACCATGATTGAAGGCTGGACTCGCGGCGTCGCTCGCCGCCTGCTCGCCTTGGCGGCCTGCGCGGCGAGCCTGCATGCCGGAGCGGCGGAGCTGAAGGTCGTCGCGCCCAATGCGGTGAAGGAGGCGGTCTCCGAGATCGCCGTGACATTCGAGAAGGCGACCGGACACCGGGTCGCCTTCACCTGGGGCGGCTCCGAGGCCATCGCGAAGCGCGTGTCCGGCGGCGAGGTGTTCGATGTGGTGGTCACCACGGCGCAGGGCGTCGACCGGCTGGCGGCCGATGGCAAGCTCGTCGCCGGCACGCGAACGGACTTCTCCCGCTCGGCGGTGGCGGCCGCAGTGCGCGCGGGGCTGCCACGCCCGGATATCTCGACCGTGGAAGGGTTGCGAAAGGCGCTGCTGGGCGCCGATTCGATCGCCATCTCCTCCGGCGCGAGCGGACGCTATCTGGAGCAGCTGTTCCAGAAGATCGGTGTCGCGGACCAGATCAAGCACAAGATCAGGCAGCCGCCATCCGGGGCGCAGATCGGCGACCTGCTCGCTCGCGGCGACGCGGATCTCGGCTTCCAGCAGGTCACGGAGCTGCTGCACGCCAAGGGCGTGGACTACCTCGGCCCGCTGCCCGCGGAAGTCCAGAACTACACGGTGTGGGCCGCCGGCCTCCACGCGGCCGCGCCGCAGCCGGACGCAGCCCGCGCCTTCATGCGTGCGCTCGTCGCGCCCGAGGCGGCGGGTCCGATCCGCAAGACCGGAATGGACCCGCTCTAGCTTC
>Ga0209254_10000831_pt1 | contig 26861 bp, 19 predicted proteins | sample FrelakmetDIP11DI_FD_187148 | JGI IMG/M metagenome (GOLD analysis project Ga0209254, IMG submission 187148) | Freshwater lake sediment microbial communities from the University of Notre Dame, USA, for methane emissions studies - DIP11 DI (SPAdes)... | ecosystem: Environmental > Aquatic >...
GCCAGGTTACTCTTACGGAGTCAACAGAGTTCTTGTCAGAAAGTCCGAAATGAATGACCGGATCGACTGAAGATGCATATCCCTTCGTCAGGAAATTTTCAATAAACTGATAATCACCGCTATTCCATAACTCAACTTTAGCGCCGATGGCCATTGTGTTCTTTGGTTTACCTATCAGTCTGAGATTAATAAAATTAGCTTTATTCCCTGATTTTTCCCTTGTATTGTTTTTTAGTATGAATGCCTCATTATTTAAATTATTAACCACATAATCCAGATCACCATCATTATCAAGGTCTGCAAATGAGGCTCCGTATGAATAAGAAGGTTTATCCGGCAGCCAGTTGTTTTTTTTCGCAAAACGAAGCCCCCCCTTATTCTCAAAAGCAATATTAGGAATATAAACAGCAGGCATCATTTTTATAACATCATTGCTGCTAATACCTGATCTTTGATTCCTCATCCGGAATTGAAACCAGTCCTTGTCGGTAAGATCTCGCGGATAACCTGTAGTAACTATCAGATCTTTATCGCCGTCGTTATCATAATCGGCAAACTGTCCCGACCAGCTCCACCCAGTCTGAGATATACCTGACATTTGGCCCACCTCGCTGAAAGGCAGCAGGTTGCCGTTAATAAATCCATTATGAATATGAAGCATATTTCTTACATACTGGTGTTCATAACCGAATTCGTTATCATTCTGGTAAATGATATAACTGAAACCATTTATTGTCTGCTTCCTTTTGGCATATGATTCAGGCAGCATATCAAGAGTAAGTATGTCAGGATTACCATCATTATTTATATCAGCCATATCATTTCCCATCGAGGATCGTGTCTGATACGAAATGTACTTTCCGATCTCATTCCGGAAGGTTCCATCGCGCTGATTTATATATAGCAGATCATTTGAATTGTAATCATTTGAGATATAGATATCAGGATAATTGTCCTTGTTAACATCACCAAGAGCTACACCAAGCCCATATCCTTCAAACAGAATTCCTGCTTCCCTGGTCACCTCAGTGAAGGTACCGTCATTGTTATTCCGGTAAAGGTTATCATTATTACGGGCGCTGCCGTCAGTAATTTTCTGTAGATAGGAGCTGTTCATTCTCTGGTTTTCACTGCTGTTAAGGATATAAAGATCAAGATCTCCATCCCTGTCGTAATCAAAGAATGCTGCAGCCACCGACGGACCATCTTCAGCAATCCCGTATTTCTCAGCCAGTTCTTTAAAGAATGGTGTACCGTTTTCACCGATCCCCATATTGACCCATAACCTGTTTTTGCATTTCTGTGGATCTTTATTGCCTGTTGAGGTCAAATAAATATCAAGCAGTCCGTCGCTGTTGATATCCACTATTGTTACTCCACTGTACCACTGGTTATCTGATAGACCCTCAAGATTTGGAGTAATGTCTGTGAACCTGAAATTGCCATTATTCTGATAAACTTTGGAAGATGTCTGATTCCCGGCGAAAATAATATCCGGCAGACCGTCATTATTCAGATCTCCTATCCCAACTCCGGCTCCATTGTAAATATATTCATAGGTAAGAACATTGAAACTGTCAGTCTCAGTTATAGTATTCTGAAAATCAATTCCTGTTCGCTTTGAATCCAGGAGCTGAAATCTGGTAGAATCAGAACATGAGATCAAAAATAGTGAGCAAAAAATCGGAAAGAAGTATTTCATAAAATCTCAAATTATTTGCGAATATACGTTGTCCTGGCATTTTTTTTCAAACCACTGGAATCATTTCCTGTTTTCTTTACCTATGTGGCTTAATGATAAAAAGCATAATACCAGAACGTATTCCCGAATTTCTGCCTCAGGACCGGTTCGGCTGCTTTCAGACTGTTCCCGTACGACTGAAACGTCTGCAGAAACTGATTGAACCTGGCTTCGGTCCGAGGATTAATCTTCAGATTTCCCAGATCGGGCAGAGGTGTTGAATCTGACATCCTGCAAACCATTGCTGCCTCTTCGAGATGGATGGGTATTTTATTGTATCCCAGACTTTCAAGCTTAGCAAGTCCAGTCGCTATTCCATCATAACCTTCGACAAGCATCATATAAGCAAGCTTATACATATAAGCTTTCCGGTTGAGCGAATCGAACGAAAGCACCCTTTCGATATTAATGTAAGGGTCTCCGGTAATAGAGAAGAAATCATGCCCGACTTTTTCTTTCCTTTTAGCTCCAAATTCCGGATGTGAATCAACGGCACTATCATCAAACAGCAATTTTTCAAGCTCTCTGGCTTCTGCCCTGTAAAAGAATGTACTCTTAAGGATTGAAACATATTTTGAGGCGACCTTGTAATTGCCGTTAATTAATTCTGTCTTAATCAACATTTTCAAGCCTTCGGGAGTGATTCCATGCATGATCATATTTTCGTAGGCCCACCTGTGGGCTTCATTGATCATTCCTGTAGTATAGTAAAAATAGCCCCCGCGTCTCAGAACCTCACCAAACATTTCCCACTTCAGGAAGAGCGATTGACCGTCGGGACTCTGGGGAAAGTGAAAAAGAAGATCATTCAGCCTTCCGGTTTCGCTGAGAGCAATATTGTTAAGGAAAACAGTAAGCCTGTTGGTGGTAGGGTGCTTCATGACATATTTTGTAACCTCCTCGTGACTCTCTTTGTAAAAAAGTCTTTCAACATGGAAATATTCTTTATAGGCTTTATCGTAACAAATTATAGATGAGATAATTATTATCAAAACTGAAATGAGGGGTAAAATAAATTTGCCCATCTTGTAATTTTTGATTAACCATCCGGGAAACCTGATCTTTAATTTCCCGATGTATGGAATAAGAGTTATCAGGACAATAGCAGGAAGGAAAATTTTGTACTGAGATCCTGTATCCTCATTCGATAGCGGGTAAATCAGCAGTGTATTAAATGAATGAAAGATTAAGAACTCTTTCAGAACATAAACTGACAGGAAACTGACAGCAAATAATGAAATGATCAGGGGCCAACTTTTGCTTATTGATTTCTGAGCCAGGAAAAAAGTGTACATCAGCAGGAATATCCAGGCAAATCCTCCTGTGATCCAATACCACAGCGGGAATAAAACAACAGGGATAAATCCTTTCAGTCGCTTAACTGCCACATAGAAAAAAGCAAGCTGCAGAAGAATGCCGAGATTGTTATAAAGAAGATACTGGTAATTGGTCTGGAGGATAAAAAAGAATGTGCCAAAAATAAAAGGAATAAAGATTGATTCACTTCCGGACAGATAGTGTAAAATTTCTGATATCAGATAAATTATCAGGCTGATTATTAGCGAAATTATGACCGCTCCTGCGATCGGGTAATAAAAGAATGTTGTCAGGAATCTGCCAGAATATATAAGAAAGGAACCTGGCTGAGTAATGTTGTCAATTAGGTAATCGCGCGAAAGAACAAAAAGAGCCAGCTTCTCCTGGTAGAACTCAATATAATCAGCAAAAAATCCGAAGAACAAAAACGAACCAGCGAAGAATATAAGGCAGGGCAGAAGGTACGAGGAACGAGTATTTATGTTTTTAATCTGATTCATACTTTAATAATTCATGTTGCTGGTTACTGGTTACTGGTTTCTGGTTGTTTTCAACAAGCAACAAGCAACCAGCACCCGGCAACCTTTAGTTAGTTCTTTTCCACCCATTTCGCCTGCAATGCATCTCCCTCTGCACTTTTTCTTATTTTCCCCGGATTGACTTTAACTTTCAGGGTGGAGAACTCTGGCAGATTGAAGCTCTTTATGAACCGTCCGTAAAATTCCGGATTCTTCTGAGGCATTAAAAATGGTTTGCCGGAGCCTCCGTTTTCATCAATATATGAGATAAAGAATCGCGTGGTCAGTCCGTCAATCCGCCTGCTGCTGAAAACAAGCCACCTGCTGTTGGATGACCAGGAATGATAGCTGTCGGTGAAATCACTGTTGAGCTCCATTCCTGAAGGCTTTAGTGTCTGCAGGTCAATTATATGCAGATCTGCTTCCTTATGCCAGATCGGGAAACACCCGTAATCATGCAACGTAAGCACAAGAAATCTGCCATCAGGGGATACCCTTGGAAACGAGACACTTTTGTTAAGGGATGAAGCATCAAAAACAAGTTCAGCTTTTCCTGTTTTACGGGTAGCAGGATCGAATGGCACCCTGCAGAGATCATAACGGACACTATCATACATAAATATCTCTCCCACTGCAGGGGCCCTGCAGAAATACAGATACCTTCCGTCGGGCGACCATTCAGGGTAAGTATCCATATACAGTTCTTTATCGACAAGCTCCACATCCATCATTTCATTCCGGTCGATATCATAAAGTACAAGTGATGATTCGAGATCACTTACCTCAACCTTCTTATTGAGGGCAGAATGGAATTGCTGGACTATTTTGTTGGAAGAGAAGGCGACAAATTTTCCTGACGGATGCCATCGCGGGTAAACAGCTCCGTTCTTCATCTCCTTTGTCTTCAGGTTGACCTTCTTAAAATCGCCGTCGGAATAGAAATATGTGCCTCCCATGCTGCCTCTCATATGAAAGAGAAAGTTTTCGGATGTGCCGTTGTTATTGTACGAATGGCAGTTAAGGCAATTCTCTTCAACAAGGCTGTTTTCAATTATCGATCTCTCACGGAAGCTTTCGAGGCTGCGCTGTTTAATAAATATTTCCTTCCAGCTTTCATAGCCCGGATAGAGCAGCCTGTAAGTTATATAAGGGTCAATTGGTTCCGGTGCGACCATATTGGTGATAGTGTTATATTTTGACCATCCGCTTTTTTTATCCTTAAGGTAAATTTCGATATTGAAATCCCTGCCCTTGTTTTCCTCCAGGAATTTCTTCCATTTTCTCTCCGGAACCGAGATTATACCGTTTTTGCTGCCTGTCTCAATGATTGTTTTTGAATCAGCCGAAAACCTTACAAAAAATGCATTCCCGTCTTCGGTTATTTTGAAATTAAGAGGTGCGATGTTGGGTGGTATTGTTACACCGGAATAATCAGGGTCTATCGAAGGAAGCGTTCCGGTTTCAGAAATATTCCCGCCTGGTTTGCCGGTACAACCTGAGAGGATAGTGATAAGAATAAAAAACGAGAGGTTATTTCGTAAAATCAATTTCATAGGGATCTTTTAATGCGATACCTGAAGTACACAAATGTAATATCTTTTTGATAAAAACTCTTTCTTAACCACAGAGGTGACACAGAGTCACACGGAGTGATTCACGGAAGTTTATCCCCGTCTCCCGTGTAGAGCCAGGGAAGTTGGTTAAACATCCCCCTTACCCCCCTCAAGGGGGGAATCAACGGTCATTGTTAAAAAACTTTAAAATGACTTGAATCCTTGGATTTTAAAATCGCTATATTTACATTTGATTCCATTCTGCATCGTTGATAACCAGGTATATTAAGTTCTTATAAATCAAATCTGATCTAATATGAAAAAATCAAGTATCTCAAGACGTAATTTTCTTGGCAAGGCAGCTACTGTTGGGGTAGCGGGAGTTGTCGTCCCCACGATAATTACCAGCTGTACCAGCGAACCGAAAAAAAAAGTAGTTGAAGTCCCTGCTTTCCTCGATCAGGCCCCCGACGGTCCGGTGCTTAAAGCCGGGGTTATCGGTTGCGGTGGCCGCGGTACAGGAGCGGCAATTAATTTTCTTAATGCTGGTCCTAACCTTCAGGTTACTGCATTATGCGATACTTTCCAGGATCGTGTTGATAATTGCAGGGAAAGAATTCTTAAGGAAAAGCAACAGGAAGTTCCTGTCGAAAACTGCTTCGTTGGTTTCGACGCTTTCCAGAAAGTTATTGACTCGGGTGTTGACATTGTCATTATGGCTGCTCCTCCCTATTTCCGTCCGGAGCATCTGGCAGCTGCAGTCACTGCTAAAAAACACATTTTTGCCGAGAAACCTGTCTGCGTTGATCCTACAGGTGCACGATCAGTTATGGCCACAGCCAAAAAAGCTGAAGGGCTGGGTCTTAGTATTACGACAGGTACCCAGCGCCGTCACCAGCGCGACTATATGGCAAACTGGCAGCAGGTTCAGCAGGGTCTGATAGGCGACCTCACGGGAGGTAATGTATGGTGGAATGGTGGTAAACTCTGGCACCGCGAAAGTAATCCGACATGGAGCGAGATGGAATGGATGATCCGCAACTGGGTTAACTGGACCTGGCTTTCAGGCGACCACATAGTTGAACAGCATGTACACAACCTTGATGTTATGAACTGGTTCTTCGGAACACATCCTGTTAAAGCCGTTGGAATGGGTTCAAGGCTCCGTCGTATAACAGGTGACCAGTATGATAATTTCAGTGTCGATTATACTTTTGAAAACGGGATGCATGTTCACAGCATGTGCCGTCAGATAAACGGATGTGCAAATAATGTTTCGGAGAGATTGCAGGGAGCAAAAGGTTCGACCAACTGCTACAGTTCAATTCTCGACCTGGCCGGAACAGAAGTATGGAAATATGAATATCCACTTGACAAAGACGGGAAGCCAACCAATCGCGTTAGCGTTGATCCTTATGTTCAGGAGCATATTGATCTTGTAACTGCGATCCGTACAGGCAAAGTGTTCAATGAGCTTGAGGCAACAGCCATTTCGACAATGATCGGAATCATGGGACGTATCTCGGCTTATACCGGAAAAGAAACAACATATGAGGAGATGATGAACTCCGACCTTAAGCTTGGTCCGGCTGTTTTTGCCTTCGGTCCTGTTGATATTCCTAAAGAAGTACCTATAGCAGGACTTGCTTATGATGCAGCAGCTGAGGCTAAACAAGCTGCAGAAAGAGCCGCAGCCAGAGCTAAGAGAGAGGCTGAAGCTGCAAAACCTGCTACTAATTAAAAAATAGATATAATTATAAATTTTAGTATAAATGGATAACTCCAGAAGGAATTTTATAAGAAGAGTTACAACGACAGGTGCTGCAATTATGGCAGCACCTGCCATTTTGGGATCATCAAAAGCCTCTGCACAACAGAAGGCGGCAGATGCCACAGCACCCTTCAAGCTTAAGTATGCCCCGGGTCTGGGAATGTTCCGTCAACATGCAGGGGAGGATCCCATCGATAATATTAAATTCTGCCACGACCAGGGATTCAGGGCTGTTTTTGATAACGGACTTATGAGGCGCGAACCGGCGCTCCAGGAACAGATTATGGCTGAGTTGAAGCGACTCGGCATGGACTTCGGCCCATATGTTCTGATGGCCGATTCGGGGAAGCAGGATTTCGTGCTGAAAACTCAGGAGATACGCGATATGCTGGAAGCAAAAATGAAGGAAGGTGTCGAAGTGTCTAAAAGAACAGGAGCCAAATATGCCCTTGTGGTGCCTGGAAGGTATGATATGAAACTGCACATGGATTACCAGACTGCCAATGTAATAGACAATCTGAGATACTGCTGCGACATAATGGAACCCGCCGGAGTTACGATAGTGCTGGAACCTCTGAATCACTACACTAATCATCCGGGGCTTTTCCTGACCGGCATACCTCAGTCTTATGCTATTTGCAGGGCTGTGAACAGGCCATCATGCAAAACTTTGAACGATATTTACCACCAGCAGATAAGCGAAGGAAATCTGATCCCCAACATTGAGGCTGCCTGGAGCGAAATAGCTGCTTTCCATTGCGGTGACAATCCGGGAAGGAATGAACCCACCACAGGTGAAATAAACTATAAGAATATCTTCAAGTACCTCTATAATAAGAAATATGATGGTACCATTTGTATGGAGCATGGGATGAGCCAGAGAGGTACAAAGGAGGGAGAAGCAAGGGTTATCCAGGCTTATCGCGAATGCGACAGCTTTGAGGTGTAAAATAATTGAAAGAGGCTGGGAGATCAGCCTCTTTTTTATTTAATTTGTCCTTAACACCACGGAGTGACACAGGGTTTTAGGGAGTAAAACACGGAGTAATAACAGTGTAACTCTGTGAAAACTCCGTGAAACTCTGTGGTTAAAATGTAAATATAAAAAGCTAATTACTCATTATGGGAAAGCATTTTAAGAATATTATTTTTTCAGTGATTCTAATTGGTTTTGCGATGACCTCCTGCAAAAAGGAATACAGACTCTTTGTCGGCGGATTCACTGAAAAAGACGGAGACAGAGGCATGTCGGTTTTTAGTTTCAACAGCAGGAGAGGTGATCTGAAACTTATTTCAGAATCAGATGTCGGACCGAGTCCCTCATATTTTTGCTTTTCCGAAAAAAATAAGATGTTCTACATCCTGAATGAGGTTATGGAATTCAAAGGTCAGTTTGGAGGAGGCCTCACTACTTTTAAGTATGATGGTGCAAACAGCCGGTTTGAAAAGCAGAACGAAATGCTGATACCCTACGCGGGGCCATGCTTTATTTCAATGTCGCCCGACAGCGGTTACCTTTTCATAGCAAATTATCCCAATGGATCTGTCGCTGTGGTAAGACTAGACAATAACGGTATTCCGGCAACAATTTCCGATACTATTTTATATAATAAAGAAGAACCCGATGCTTCTCATGCTCATATGATCCTGAACGATCCTGCCGGTAAGCATATTTATGTAACCGACCTAGGACTTGACAGGGTTGTTGTTTATGATTTTGATAAAAATGAAGGCACTCTCAACCAGGTTGAAAATGGCATTGCAACTTTTCCCAAAGGGTCAGGCCCGCGTCATTTTGTTTTCAGTCCTGATGGCTCTAAGCTTTATGTCATTAATGAACTTGGTTCTTATATTTCCGTCTTTAACACTGATGATAAACAGGGTCTTACACTCGTTCAGGAGTTGCCAACTGTCAGAAGCGATTTTATGCGTGACAGTTATTGTGCCGATATTCATCTCTCGAAGGATGGGAAATTTCTTTACGGTTCCAACCGGGGTGAAAATACAATTGTGACCTTTAAAGTCGGGAATGATGGCCTGTTAAGTTTAGCAGGCCATACATCATGCGGAGGTAACTGGCCAAGGAACTTTGTGGTTGATCCTTCAGGACAATTTTTGCTTGTCGGAAATCAGAAGTCCGATTCTGTCTCGGTTTTCAGGATCGACCGAAAAACGGGTCTGCCATCAAAAACTGTAGCCTCAGCCGCTGTGAAAATGCCGGCCTGTTTGAAGTTCTTCAATCACAATTATGTTCCGTCAGAGTAATATCGTAGAGGGTGTATCAAAAGTCCTTGGTGGTCTTTGTTATGACCTTTGTGGTTAATTTTTAAATCACTGAACCACAAAGGATCACGAAGTACAACACAAAGTTGCACAAAGGTAAAAGTATCCAAAATAACACTTTTGATACAACCCCTGCCACCCCCCCTGCCAAATCACCATGTGAATATTTTATGCTGCGTTTTATGCAAACTCTAAAATTTTCTTTGTAACATTAATACCCGTTTATAAGAAGAAATTACCGAATGAATCGCTATACTTTAATTCAGAATCTGAAGGATTATGAATCCCGGCAATGGGATGTTATTGTAATCGGAGGAGGTGCAACAGGTCTCGGAGTTGCGCTTGATGCCGTTACCCGTGGATATAAAACTATTCTTCTCGAGCAATCGGATTTTGCAAAAGCAACTTCCTCACGGAGTACAAAGCTTGTTCATGGCGGTGTCAGATATCTTGCACAGGGAGATATCCTGCTTGTTACTGAAGCATTGCACGAACGGGGACTAATGTTGAAAAATGCTCCTCACCTTACTTCAAACCAGGAATTTGTAATTCCTGTATATACATATTGGGATGTTTTCCTTTATGCCGTTGGCCTTAAATTCTACGATTTGCTCGCAGGAAGACTCAGTATGGGGAAATCTTATTTTATAAGCAGGGATAAAGCCATAGACAGACTGCCTTTGTTAAAACCTGAAGGATTAAAGGGAGGGATTGTTTACCACGACGGACAGTTTGACGATTCAAGGATGGCAGTCTCACTTGCCGTGTCATGTGTAAAAAACGGAGGGACTGTATTGAATTATTTCAGGGTTAACACACTTTTGAAAAACGATAAAGGTAAAATCTCAGGGGTCCGTGCCATGGATATCGAATCCGGTAAAGAATACACGATCAATGGCAGGCTGGTCATAAATGCAACAGGCGTTTTTGCTGACGAGATACACAGGATGGATGATCCGTCATCGAGGCAGACTATTCGTCCGAGCCAGGGAGTCCACATAGTTCTTGACAGTTCTTTCCTGCAGAGCAGCTCTGCTATTATGATTCCAAAAACTGATGACGGACGGGTGCTTTTCGCGATCCCATGGTACGGTAAGGTTGTGGTTGGAACTACCGATACTCCGATTGATATGGTTACCCTGGAACCTAAAGCTTTAAACGAAGAAATTGATTTCATACTCCGGACAGCAGGGAAATACCTTATCAGGCCTCCAAAGAGAAATGATGTAAATTGCATCTTTGCCGGGCTGAGGCCCCTTGCCGCTAATCCCGATAAGCCGGAAGCCACCAGGGAGATTTCAAGAAGGCATAAAATTACATTCTCTGCTTCAGGTCTTCTTTCAATAATCGGAGGGAAATGGACCTCCTACCGTAGAATGGCTGAGGAAACTATCGACAAAGCTATAAAGGCCGGGATTATTGAAAACAAAAAATGCATTACAATGGATTTCAGCTTTTATTCAAATAAACAGCCCCTTAAATATGAACGCCTTAAGATTTATGGTAACCAGTCTGCTGAAATTGAAGAAATGATGGCTAAACAACCTGCCCTCGGGGAGCTCATCGATGGGAGGCTTCCGTATACTCAGGCCGAGATAATATGGATATGCAGAAATGAAATGCCGCTAACGCTCGAAGATATGCTGGCACGCCGGACAAGGTCTCTTTTCCTCGATGCCAGGGCAAGTGGCCAGGCAGGTCCGAAAGTTGCAGATATAATGGCAAAAGAGCTTGGATTCAGTCAGGAGTGGAAAACAAAGCAGATATCTGATTATAATAGATTAATAGATAATTATTTATGAACAATTTAATTTAATAAGATATGGCAGATTTTATTCTTGCTCTGGATCAGGGAACGACAAGTTCACGGGCGATTCTGTTTAACCATTCAGGATTGCCTGTAGCTTCTGCACAGAAGGAATTTACACAGATCTTTCCCAAACCCGGATGGGTTGAACATAATCCTGAGGAGATTTGGTCTTCGCAGATCAGTGTTGCTGCTGAAGCAATGGCAAAAGCCGGCCTCAAAAGCAAGGATATAGCAGGTATAGGCATTACCAACCAACGTGAAACAACAGTTGTCTGGAACAGAATTACAGGTAAGCCGGTTTATAATGCAATTGTCTGGCAGGACCGCCGGACATCTGAATTTTGTGATAAGCTCAAAAATGAAGGGCAAAGCAATGTTATTCAGGAAAAAACAGGACTGATAATAGATGCTTATTTTTCGGCGACAAAAGTCAGGTGGATACTGGAAAATGTTGAGGACGCAAGGAAACAGGCGGAAAAAGGTGAGCTTGCTTTTGGAACTGTCGACTCATGGCTTATCTGGAATATGACCGGCGGAAAACTTCATATTACCGATGTATCGAATGCCTCCAGAACTATGTTGTATAACATACATACCCTTCAGTGGGACAAAGATCTGCTTAAGATCTTTGACATTCCTGAAAGCATGTTGCCCGATGTAAGATCCTCAAGTGATATCTATGGTGAGACCTCAGGAAACTTTTCTGCATCAATACCTGTTGCCGGAATAGCAGGAGATCAGCAGGCAGCGCTTTTTGGTCAGATGTGCATCGAACCGGGAATGGTTAAAAATACATATGGAACAGGATGTTTTATGATGATGAATATCGGGAGCAGGCCTATTGAATCAAAAAGCAGGCTTCTGACCACCATTGCATGGAAAATCGGAAATGAAACCATGTATGCCCTTGAGGGAAGCATTTTTATAGCGGGAGCGGTTGTTCAGTGGCTTCGCGACGGATTGGGAATAATAACAAAATCAGAGGATATTGAGGAACTTGCAGGACGGGTAAAGGACAGTGATGGTATATATTTCGTTCCGGCATTTGCAGGTCTGGGAGCACCTTACTGGAATCAGCATGCAAGGGGGACCATGGTTGGCATTACACGCGGATCGACATCGGCTCATATTGCCAGGGCAGCGCTTGACAGCATTGCATTCCAGACTCTGGAAGTCCTTCAGGCTATGGAAAATGATTCAGGAATTGAGATCAGGGAACTGCGCGTTGATGGCGGCGCCACAGTAAATAACAATCTGATGCAGTTCCAGTCCGATCTTCTTCAGGCAAGCGTCATCAGGCCGAAAATAACCGAGACCACTGCCCTTGGTGCAGCTTACCTGGCAGGTCTGGCAGTCGGGTACTGGAAAAATATTGATGAGATCAGCAAGCAATGGCAGGTCGACAGGACATTTGTGCCTTTAATGCCTACCGATAAAACAGAGGCCATGATAAAAGGTTGGCATCGGGCAGTCAGAGCAGCTGAGTCATGGTCTTCGGATTAGTTACTAATCTTGGAATGAATACATCCCCCTAACCCCCTTCAAAGGGGGAATCATTAACTTGAAACCAATTACCAATTTCCAATAACCAATCACCATAAACCATGAATCCATTTTTTGCAGAATTTTTCGGAACAGCCATTATCATTGTTTTCGGCGGAGGAGTTGTATCAAATGTCCTTCTGAGCAAGACAAAAGGGAATAACAGCGGCTGGATAGTAATTACCTTTGGGTGGGCAGTCGGAGTGTTTACAGGGGTTTTGATCTCAGCTCCTTTCAGCGGAGCTCATTTAAACCCGGCTGTAACGCTTGCGCTGGCCCTTGCACATAAATTTTCATGGGCCAATGTCCCTGTATATGTCTGCGCCCAGGTTCTGGGAGCAATGTTCGGGGCCGGTCTGGTATGGCTCGCATACAAAAAGCACTTCGATGCGACTGAAAATGCCGATTTTAAAATGGCGGTATTCTGTACTTCTCCTAATATCAGGAGCTATTGGTATAACCTAATTACAGAAATCATAGGAACTTATGTTCTTGCCCTGGCGGTTCTGTATATGGCCGAGCCGGAGGTCGGACTTGGTGCCCTTAACGCCCTTCCGGTGGCTCTGGTAGTACTGGGGTTGGGATTATCACTTGGAGGCCCGACAGGCTACGCAATTAATCCTGCACGTGACATAGGACCCAGGATTATGCATTTTCTTCTTCCTATACCAAATAAAAGGGATAGCGACTGGAGCTATTCATGGGTTCCGATACTGGGTCCATGTATCGGTGCTGCACTTGCAGCGATAATGTTTCTTATTTTTCAGGGAAACTGAACAATTTATGGAGTTGCTATCCTTAATATCGGTATATCGATGAAATTATGATTGTTACATTTTGAAAGGATTAATAAAGAAAGCCAGCACCCGTTTTTATCAGCATTAATCAATTATGTTAGTCAATTACAATTTCCAGAGCAGGAAAGTGCGGATGGGTGCTGGCCGGTATCAAAGTTAGAAATGAAGGTTTTATTTTGTTTACAGACTAAATAACAATTCTGTAAAGTTATTAACAATCACCCCGGGAAAACCTGCCTTCCTGAGATTTAGCGTGCGTATATGAATTAGTTTTTTTAATAAAAGTTCCTGGTTGCTGGTTACTGGTTCCTGGTTGTTTTAGTTTCTGTTTACTATTAAAAGTTCTTAACAAGCAACACACTTTCGCTACCACCTTCGCTGAAGCTACGGTGGTCAAAGAAAGCTTCAGTGGGCAAAGCAAGCACCCAGCAACCAGTACCACTAATCGGGCGCATTCAGCTTTTACTAAAGAAAAATAATATTTCTGCCTCTCCTGAGATTTCAGGATAATTGAATTTGGAATTTCAGTATGAAAATCTCTTATTGCCAGTCACAGATAAAGCTGGTGATTTCCTGTTTCTGGACTTCCTTCTTTTTGTTGCGCTGCTCCTGAACCTTCTGATAATGTTCCAGCAGCCTTTTGGCATTTTCTTCAAGTTGCTTTGCAGCGCTTAATTTATAAACGCTGACATTGATTCCTTTGTTTAAATCCTGAGTTTCCATAGTTTTAATTTCTACTGGATATTTCAAAATTTCCTTCAGATACTGTAATCCAACGCATTTTGAATGAAAATATTTTTGTCTGACCTCAATTTATTTTAATTCAAAACGTTCAATTGTTAGTGTTTAAGAAGCCAGCACCCCGTTTGTTTAGTTGTTAATCAGTATTTTATTGTGCTAATTTCCAGAACTGGAAAAGTAGAAAGGGTGCTGGCAGGTTTCAAATTTAGGAATAGAATGATCAGATTGCTTTCTGATTAAATAACAATAGACAGAAAGTTATTAACACTAAATTTGTAAGAGCCAGATTATTGTACATAATATTAAATTGCAGAGTTTAACCGGTCACATGAAGAAGTTCTTATTTGTTCCAGTCTTATTTCTGACTCTGCTATCAGTAAACGGACAGCGGAAATCAGGCACTGGACAGCAGAATATCACACTTAATCCCTATTCGGGTTATGCCAATGTAAATGAATTCACATACGGTTATGGGATTGCAGGAACAACAATGGCCTATTCTGAACAGTTTTATGGTTTTACAACATCACATGGATATCAGCTGAATATCTATGGACTAGATAGAAGCAATCATCTTTTTATTGGGCTGGGAACAGGGGTACTCTTTTTTAAAGAAGGGAATCTTGTACCGTTATTTGCTGATTTCAGGTACACCTGGGATAAGAAAAAAATTGAGCCGTTTTTTTTTGGAAACAGCGGAGTCCTGTTTGGTGTCAAAGACCTTGACGAAAATACTAAGCTTTTTATTAATGGCGGAGGTGGGATCAGATACAGTATTGACGAGTCATTTGCCTTAAGTCTTGGTGCCGGGTATCTTATCCAGATGGGAACATCGAGAGCATCATTCTTAAATGTGAAGGTAGGGGTGGCCTTTAAGGGAAATAAGTATTAAGCATCTGGTTCTCGAATTAATTTGAAGAGAAAAAAGCTTACAAATACTTTGATGAAACAGGTCGCACCTACGACGCTCATAGATCTTGATTTGGATTTCCATTCTACAAACAGGTCGCGGCTACTGCGCTCAGAAGCCACGTAGCGATGACCTGCTTGTAGAATCGATATTCTCTCCCATGCTCTGAGCCGTGTACCGGTGACCTGTTTGCAACACTGTATCATTTCCCGGCTTATTTGGAGCCGCGTAGCGTTGACCTGCTTGTAGAATCGACATTCCTCCCCTGCTCTGAGCCGCGTAGCGGTGACCTGTTTGAAGACCGAATATTCAAAATTTCTAGTACCTTTAGTATGGAATAAATATGTAAAAATCTAAATTATGGCTAATGCTTACACACAAATCTATCTTCAATTGGTATTTTCACCAATGAGTCATGAAAACGTAATTCCTCAAAAACATAAAGAAGAATTACAAAAGTACACAACCGGTATAATTCAAAACCGGAAACATAAATTGTTGGCAATAAATTTTATGCCGAATCATATTCATATCCTTATCGGATATAATCCTTCCCAGCCATTGCCAGATCTTGTCAGGGATATTAAATCTATTTCCTCCAAGTTTATAAATGAAAATAAATGGATGCCAGGCAAATATCGATGGCAGGAAGGATATGGGTCCTTCTCTTATTCACGTTCACAGATTGATGATGTAATTAATTACATCAATTCTCAGGATGAACATCATAAGAAGATGTCGTTTAAAGAGGAGTATCTTAGATTATTGGATAAATATGAGGTAGATTATGATCCGAAATACCTGTTTGATTGGATATAACGTTTCAGGAGATCAAACAGGTCACTCCTACGGAGCTTTTAACAATAACAGGATCTGTAATTTCTACAAACAGGTCGCGCCTACTGCGCTCATCTTCATGACTCAGATGGTTTCTGCAAACAGGCCGTCCCTACTGTGCTCATCGTTATGACTCATTGGAGCCGCGTAGCGGTGATCTGTTTGTAGAATCGATATTCTCTCCCATGCCCTGAGCCTCGTAGAGGTGACCTGTTTGTACTTGAGTTTGGGACTTTAAATTATTGCCTGCAATTTTATTTCTTTTTCTTTTCTACACAAACAGCTTTATTAATTACCAGTTATTCAAAATTAGGATCACTTTCCCCAACCCAGGCACTGCCTGTTAACGGTAAGAAGATATTGTAATACAATAAGAAATACATCTAAAACAGCAAATAATTTACCTGTTACAATATGTTAAAACTATAGCTGTGTTCGGCTTGAGGCTTGCGGTATGCGGCAAAAATTAGTTTTTTCGACCGCAAGACTGCAAAACTTATTGAACCTGCTGCGCTTAAAACAGTTGATTTTTATTTGTCTGTTATCTCCCGGTTTGTTAACTTTATCGTAAAGAATATTACCACTAAAGGCGATCAGAACCATCGGATTAAAGGAACTTAACATATCCCAGGACAATGTATATAATTAAATACTATTAATACTCCAGGTAATGAAAACGAAAACTATTCAGCGACGTGACTTTTTAAAGACCACTGCTGTAGCCGGAACCGGACTTATTATTTTACCGGGCGGCGTTATTTCCGGTAGTAATTCTCAACTGAACAAGCTCAATATTGCCCTTATTGGTGCATATGGAAGAGGCCAGCAGCACTGGCAGGCAATTGGCAAGGAAAATATTGTTGCCCTGTGCGATGTTGATGAAAATGCATTAGCCCTGGCAGCAAAGGAATTCCCCAATGCCAGACATTACACCGACTGGCGAAAATGTCTCGACCAGAAAGACCTGAATGCGGTGATGATCTGTACGACTGATTTCACTCATGCTTTTATTGCCAACTGGGCTATTAACCGCGGACTTCATGTTTTCTGTGAAAAGCCGCTTGGCATTACTGTTGAAGAAGCCAGGACAGTTAGGGCAAACTATCTCAAAAACAAGAACAAGATAGCAACACAGCATGGCACCCAGCGTCATTCCAATCCCAATTTCAACCGGGTCAGGGAGATGATACTCGACGGAGCAATAGGTACACTGGAAGGCGCATATGCGTTTGGCAACCGACAGATTCCAAAGCCAGGTTATCTGCCTCTAATGGGGACACCACCCAAGAACTTTAATTTTGACCTGTGGCTGGGGCCGACACAGTTTCATCCTTATAATCCGGGATACTTCGATAACCACCAGGCCAAGCCCGGAACAAACTGTCTGAACTGGAACATGTACTGGGATTTTGGGGTGGGACAGATCGGTGATATGGGATCTCACACAATGGACCTTGCCTGGAATGCAATCGATGCTGTGCTTCCAACCTCTGTGGAAGCAAAAGGTGATCCGTTTAATCCTGACGTGACCCCCGTCAAAATGACAGCTATATCCGAATTCCCTGCCAATGACTGGCGTCCGGCCATTAAGGTTGGATGGTACCAGGGTCGTGAGTTCCCTGAACATAACTTAAAGTTCATTGACCTTAATACTATCGGACATGGGGTTTTGTTCAAAGGCAGCCAGGGCATGCTTATTACGGGTTTTGGAATGCGTATGCTGGTTCCGGCCGGGAATGAATCGGACCTGACTTATTATCAGCCTCGTCCAAAAGATAAGCAGATACCCGATATGGGAGGATTTCAGCAGGAATGGATCGATGCCTGCAAGGGTGATCTGAAGACCACTTGTGATTTTGAATATGGTGGCAATATGATCGAAAATCTTCTGCTTGGTCTTATTGCTTACCGGGTTGGTGGAAAAATTGAATATGACGGCATTAATGGACGTATTACCAATAGTGAGGAAGGCGATGCCCTTATTCGCCGAAAATACCGGGACGGATGGACCCTGAACGGGTAAAGTGAAGGCCAGGATTGTCACCTGACGGTGAATGATTTATACAAAGATATTTTTTCACCGGTGCCAGCAATGCCCTGGATACTGATGGTGTAAATACCAGGAAGGTCGGATGTCCAGAATTCGATTTCAGCCTTCCCGTTACTGTCTGTTTTAACAGAAGGGTTCCAGTAAAGAGTGTTCCTGAGGTCGGGCGTCCTGCTCTGCCTGTTCAATTCAGAAGAATAATCGGGGAAAATGATTCCGGAAGGTTCATCAATAATCTTGTATGGTAATATAACGGCATATTCGGAAATAGCGACATTGCTGAAATCACCCGAACGTGTTAATACATTCACAATACCGTGTAATATCAGATCTCCTATCAGATAAGGTGTTTTTACCACTTCAATCTTTTCAACCCTTTCCGGATCGAGATCAACAAGAACTGTCAGATCATTGATGATAACACCGTCTATCATAACAAGCGGAGGCTCATTATAAAAGTTATCTGTCAGAGGATTGGTAATTTTAATTTCGTAACCCGCCTTTCTTGACCGGAGGATGACTCCCGGCAGAAGTTCAATAAAAACCTCTTCCATTGAGGGCAGCTTTATATAATCATCCAGGAATATTTCCATTTCAGGAATGCCGTAAAACCTTCTCTTCTTAAGTTTGCTGGTCTCCTTTTTCGCTTTCTCATTCTTAAGATTTATTCTGTATATTTTCCCGGCCTGGTAATTAAAGCTCAACCCCGAAAACAGATCGAGAAGTGAATCAGTCAGCGATTCCTTAAAGCAGTTTGAAGCCGGCAAAATCCGGGGGAATGACGGTTCAATTTCGAGTATCATATTACTGCTAGCATGTTCCGGCTGAAGTATCAGATTCCTGAATTTAGCATCGACAGGCAGAAGAAAGCTGAAATGACCCTCCGTGTCTATGTCTGAATACCTGAATTCAGCTACCTTACCCTGGACCGACATATAAAGAAAATCAGAAGAATCAGAACTATTCCCTTCCCTGTATCTGATTAAACCTGAAAGATAATGTCCTTCACTTTCTGACGGGTATTTAAGCGGAGCCTTTATATCTTTGATCTTTTTATTTCCAATGGGTTGCCGCATGGCATAAATACCTGCAGGAGCCACCGAAATACTCATTTCAGAGATTCCTGATAGTTCGCTGTCATAATTTTTTACTGTCAGATCCAGGTGTACTTTTTCGCGCCGGCTTAAAACAGTGTCTGAATTAAGGATAATTCCGCCTTCATTTTTCTCCGGAAAATCACCAGCGTTGTCAAATGAATTAACGGGGTTTGTTTTCCGATAGAATTCCGAACCTCTAAATGGATTGTAAACATCAATATCCTGCATAAAACATTTATCAGGCAGGAAATTCTTCATAATGTTGGTATATGCCCTTAAAGTATATCTGCCTGAGCTGACTGAATCCGGAACTGTAAAGTTCCCTTCACCCCGTCCGCCTGAAAGCTGAAGACGTTTTTGAATTATCGGCACATTCCAGGGATTAAGCAGCTCAGCATAAGCGATAACACTAACAGCAGATAACTTTCCTGTTTCCCGGTCAACATTGTAAATGCTGAACCATATGTCCTCCCCGGCGATATATTTATCCCTGTCAATGTGCAGATACATATCTTCCGCAGGTTTGATTTCAACCGAGGGACGGATTGCAGCAGGTCCGGAGAGCTGTCCCTGCAGAATGTCAGCCGGATACAATGATAATAGGAGGGGAATAATATTAAACAGAGCTGTATTCCTTTTCATTGTATATCATTTCAGAAATGTTGCCAGTAAGGTGGCATAACGTTTGTTCCTCTTGTAGTGCAATCTGCACACTCCTTGTAATCGGTAATTACCCAGAATGGAGGTACTTCATCGCTGTAATCCTCAATTACCCAGTATTCCGTATTCAGACCTGTTTCTGGCAGTGTTACGCTGACGGTATCGGTGGCACAATATGTATAAAAACCTGGTAATCCGTAAAAGTGATCATGAATGAACAACCTTTCCTGTGTTACGGCCGACACTGAAAAATAACCCAGGACTGTTTCCTTCGGATTGGTAATGCACCTTATATTACCTGCTATTGCCATTGGTGTTATATCGTACAGATTGCCCACGTTCTGAGAGACACTCTGCACCCTGTTCCAGAAATCATATTCCGATTCATCGAGGGAATACTGATTAACCAGTATGCTGTATGTCTCTTTAAGCCTGTCGGTCTCATTTGAGATGAACAGGACCGGAAATTTTGTGACTCTTGCCTGGCTGTACAGGGATGTGTTTCTGATTAAAACCTCGTCAGAATTTTCGGATACATAACAGATCTTATTCGTAACGCTATAAGGGATCTGGTATTCCCAGGTCTCTTCATAATCCCATCTGAAGTACAGACACTCCCCTGTGGGATCATAAGTATCGATATAAATCCTGCAACCTTCATCTACATCATTGGTGTCGTTTGAAGACACTATAGCTTCTTTTTCATAATATAAAGCGCTTATAGGAGGGACGGGTTTCATCTCAATAAAGTCGGATGCGTAACTTGTATTGTTTATTTCAATACTGAGGGAATAACGACCCCCTAAGCGTCCGGTGAATTCCGTGGAATCAGTGCAATAAGTCCCATCGGGCGATTCCGTCAGGGTTGTGACAATTCCGTTCTCGTCTGTTATAGTTACAGCTGCCCCTTTAACGGGTTTGTTTCCCAGGGGCGTACCAACCGGGGTGGATCGCGACAGCCTGATCCTTTGTACCTGGTTATTATTGGTTATCATCCCATCGACAACAAGAAGATCCTGGCTCTCATCGGTTTCCGGAAGAAACTCAACAGTGCAACCGGCAACCAGTGCGATTAAAATAAACAGCCTTATGATCTTCTGCGACCTCATTTTCGTTTAAAAGTCAAAATTGAATGAAAGTGACGGTATCGGCTTTGAAAAAACAGTCAGATAATATCCTTTTACAGTGTTGTTTAAATTCTTGAAATAAGCTGAATAAACATTATCCCTGCCTGTAACATTATAAATTGAAAAAATCCAGTGCGGGTGCGCTATTTTCTCCGACCTCAGATTTCCGCTTATTTTAACGGAAAGATCCAGTCGGGAATAGTATGGTATCCTGTATTTATTCCTGTCGGAATAGTGGGTAATCACAATATCATCAATTGAATAAGTAGTTACGGGGTATGTGACGGGCCTGCCGGAGCTGAAAACATAGTTTGCCGAGAAGCTCACCCTTCTTGAAAAGAGTGTGTTAAAAGCAAGAATAAGGTCATGGGGCTTATCATAATTGGCAGGGAACCAGTTACCCGAATTTATCAATTCCTCCGCAAATGATCCTTTGCTTCTGGTGAGCACTCTCGACCAGGTGTAACCAACGCTCCAGCGAACCCGTCCTCCGGGTTTTTTAACCAGGAATTCCATGCCATAGGCTTTTCCGCGGACATTTATTAGATCTCTTTCAATCGCTTCATTCATAACAAGGTCAGTACCCCCCTTGAAATCGACCATATTGTCCATCCATTTGTAGTAAACCTCAGCTGATATTTCGATCTTATTTTTATTGAGCACCCTGTAATATCCTGCAGCTATCTGGTCACCCGATTCCGGCTGAAGATATGAGTCGCTGAGTTTCCAGGTATCGCTGGGAGAGATCGAAGCTGTGTTTGATAAGAGATGCAGGTATTGCTTTGTACGATTATAATTCAGTTTGAGCGAACTGTAACTGTTAAGCCTGAAGTTGGCTGAAAGCCTCAGTTCAGGACCGGCGTATGTTTTGTAGTTGTCACGGTGATTATAAGTTATAGTGTCAGTAACTGACGAAGCACTTCTGGGGGAATCGGGATTATAATTATAGACAGTCTGAGGTCCCATTGCAAAAAATGAAGAAAACCTAAGGCCAGCATTGACTGAAAGATAATCAGTCAAAATATATTTATCCTCAAAATAGACGGCAGCTTCGAGAGCCTGCTGACCTTCGATGGAATTAGGGATCACAATTGATGAATCGTGAGCGGGCAAATAGTTGCCCGGCATAACATCATACCTGTTCAGATCGGCCCCGAAATTGAATTCATGTCTTCCTTTAAACCAGTTAAAATCGGCTTTAAAGCTGGTGCTGTTTATCCTGTGAGTAAGCTCAAAGGCCTCCTGAGGTACCCTGAGACTTGCTATATCGTACTTGTAATAGCTGTTGTATATTGAAAATGCAGAAAAGAAACGGCTGGAGAAATAATGCCGCCAGCGCAGGGAAAAAATGTTATTCTGATACCTGTAAGTTGTGTCTGAATTTAGCATAAAGGAGTCGTAGCTGTAGTAAGCTGACAGATCAATTTTGTTTTTCCTGTTGATATCGTAAGCTATCCTTGCGTTAAGATCACCAAAAAAAGCACTGCTGTTGCTGATTGCAGGATTATCAATATATTTAAGTATCCAGTCAGAATAAGTTGCTCTGCCGGCGATATGATAGAAAATTGTATCTTTTTTAACAGGCCCCTCGAGTACAAAATGGGTTGTTATCGGGCTTATTCCTGCATTACCGGCGAATTCCTTCCTGTTCCCTTCCCTTGGTGTTATCTCCAGAACAGATGAGAGCCTTCCGCCGTATTTGCCAGGTATCCCTCCCTTGTATAGTGTAACATCACTTATGATATCGGAGTTGACGGCAGAAAAGAATCCGAATAAATGTGAAGGATTGTAAACCGGTGCGCCGTAAAGGAGTATGAGGTTCTGTCCGGCAGAGCCCCCCCTGACGTTGAAGCCTGATGATCCTTCTCCGACTGAATTGACACCAGGGATAAGCAAAACGCTTTTAATAATATCAGATTCTCCCAGCGATGTGGGCATCAGGCGGAATGTTGCGATATTGATCTTTTCAACCCCCGTTTCAAAGCGCTGCAGGTGAATGTCTTTTTCAGCCGTTATAACTGCTTCCTTCAGCGGGACCAGAACGGTGTTCATCTCTGCATTAAGCTCACCGGAGCTGAACATATTAAGATCAAATATTCTTTCTCTCATCCCGATAAAGGTGAACCTCACGGAATAAGTGCCTCGCGGCATATCAATTTTATAAAATCCGTATGAGTTTGATATTGTTCCGGCCGACAGTCCCGGAACATAAACAGTTACTCCCGCTACAGGTTCCCTCGAATTCATATCTATAATATAACCTGATAATGTAACCTTTCCGGGTTTGTCTATGTCGGTACGATTTCCAATATCCATAACGAGGTTTCCTCCTGTAGCCTTTGCTTCCCTGTTATCCGAATAATCTATACCAGGCATAAAGCTCAGGTCATCGGCCTGCTTTTCTTTAACTTGTTTGATTGCAAAGGGTTTTGTAAGAATGATGTTTCCGGCTTCAATGCCATACCAGTAAATTGATTTTCCTTCGAAAACCATATCGAGTATTTCGCTGAGCATCCGCTTCCCGCCATAATTGCCAAATGTCAGGCCGCTTATCCACTCTTCGTTGTAGAAGAATCTGACAGGGTATCGTGATTCAGTTTTCAGGGCAAAGGCCTCAAATGACTGACCTTCATAATCCCAGTCAATCACATATTTTTCCTGTGAATAAACTGCTTGTGAAAATAAAATGAGAGCAGCAGCAATATGAGCTCTGAAAATCATTTCTTCTTAATAACTATTCTTTTAAACTGTCATAATAGCGTAGCACAGGGATATATGTCTCCGGATCCTTTTGTCTTAATTTCAGACTATTGCTTTTAAGGTAAAGTCTGATTTCTTTCCTTTTATCTTCCAACAGATTTAAAAGTTCCTTTTTACCGACTGCAACTATTTCTTCCCCCTTCTTTAAATATACAGAATGGTCGGAGTGGAAGAGATCATACCTGCCATCAACAGCCAGCGGCTGAATATTTTTTTTGTATTTTACATAAAGTGTTGAAGGGCCTTCATAAATTATGTTCACATAACCTCTTAAAACACCCGGGGAATCATTTCCTGCATTAATTACCGGATAGTTCCGGTTATCAAAGACAAGGATGAAGCTGTCGACCATTTCCTTATTCATTATTATAACCGGATATGATACACTCCTCAATAGCAGCTCATCACTGTAAATATCATACAGCAGGTCGAGGTTATCGAATCTGCGACCGTTAAAGAACACGGATCCTTTGAGGAACATATTTGAAAGGAAAAACTGGTCACCGACAGCCTTTGAATGCTGGTTTCGCCAGATCCTGCCATTTAGCAGCAGTTGTTTGTCTGATGGATTGTTCTGAATTACAGACGGATATGCAGAGGCTGACCGTATCGGCTCAGGATATATGCAGCAGCAGATAATCAGAAGTAAAATTGATAAAAGGTTATATCGGTCCGATTTTGCCATTGATGTTAATTAGTCAGAGAGCAGGTTTTCAAAGATAATCCAATGTCCATAAAAAAAAATATCCTGGCTTTTTTAAAGTAACATGTGTTATGTCAGATTAATTGATGAAAGGAGATGAATGCAGGAGGTCAGAAAAAGTTTCTCATTTTCCGGAATAAAAGTGTGACTGGTTTAGTCTATCTTTATAGTAAATCAGTTTTTTTGCATTTTAACCTATGTGTACAATGAAGAAATTATTACTGTTTGTGACGTTACTTTCGTTTGGAATACTCACATATTCACAACCTGCAAAAGAGAAGCTGATACCGGTCACCACGAAATCCAAATCCGGATTATCCCTTTATAATCAGGGCATGAAATACTTTAATGATGTTCACCTGGATAAAGCTATGGAAGCTTTCAATGAAGCACTTAAACAGGATCCGGATTTTTTCATGGTCAATTATCAGCTGGCATTATATTACCTTTTAAATATGGACATTGATAACTTTGGCGGGTATTCTGATGCTGCAATAAACAGTAAGACTAAACTCAGTGATGCCGAGGAACTTCTCAAAGATGCTCTTGTAGGGTTGAGAAAGGGAAGCAACAACGTTACAGACATCGGGAAGAGGCTTATAGAAATGTATCCGGGTGATCCCAATTCATATAATAACATGGTCTCTTTTCAGACGCTTGCCGGCGATTCAACCGGTGTTGTTGAAACCTTAAACAGAGCGATTAAAACTACAGCGAATTCAGCATCCTTTTACAATCAGCTGGGATATGCATACCTGACGTTAAAGGAGAACGATAAGGCTGAAGAGGCTTTCGACAAATACATTGAACTTGACCCGAAAAATCCTAACGTGTATGACTCAAAGGGAGACTACTATATGTCCGTCGAAAGATACGATAAGGCATATGAATCGTATATGAAAGCTTATTCCATCGATCCTTCCTTCAGCTATGACAAGGCCCGGATGGCCAGACAGCTTTATGAAAAGGAAACAGGCAGGAAACTGGAAATAGTACCCATCTGATACTTTTACCTGCCCTGAAGTTAGTGCAATGAAAAAGTCTTTAATTATTTCAGGTTTAGGTTTTCTGATCCTTATGGTTACTCTGAATTCATGTAAGAAAGGAGAAGTGCCGGCTTTGACAACTTCAGAAGTAACCAATATCACAGGTACAACAGCTTCAAGCGGAGGTACTATTATTGACGAGGGATCAGGAATAATTATTGAACGGGGGATTTGCTGGAGTAAAGGAATCACTCCAACGATTGGAAGTAATATAACCACAGAAGGTAGCGGAGCAGGTACATATCCAAGCAACATGACAAATTTAAGTGCTTTTACTACTTACAATGTCAGGGCTTATGCCACTAATGAATTTGGTACAGGTTACGGGAATGAGATCAGTTTTACGACCGCTCCATCCGGAATAAATTTCAGTGAATGGATTACATATGGCAACATGACTGATCAGGATGGTAACATTTATAAAACTGTAAAAATCGGAGAACAAACATGGATGGCTGAGAATCTCAGAACTACACATTATCAGGATGGAAGTCAAATCCCAAATGTAGCCAATATTGATTCCTGGAACCAACTTATTAATGGGGCTTATTGCTTTTATAACAATGATATCCTTAATAAGAATGCATATGGTGCCTTATATAACTGGTACACTGTGGTGGATCAGGGGAAAATCTGCCCTTCCGGCTGGCATGTACCCTCTGATGCTGAATGGTCTGTTCTTGAAAATTTCCTGGGCGGAAGCAATTCAGCAGGAATGAAAATAAAGGAAGCTGGTCTTGTACATTGGGTCAATCCAAACATTGGTGCTTCAAACTTAAGTGGTTTTACTGCATTGCCGGCTGGTTCGCGTAATTTTTATGTTAACGATGATTTTCTTGGATTAGGATATTACTGTATGTGGTGGTCTTCCTCAGAGCACCATACATTTATTAATAGTGCCTGGTATCGTTCTCTTAATACATTTGAATCAGTTCTTGGAAGAAATTACTATTTGAAAAGAGTAGGATACTCTGTCAGGTGCTTAATGGATCAGGATTACTAAATAATATACTGTCGAAAGCCTGCAGATGAGCCGGGGGCTTTTTTATTAAATTAAATTTGACTTCGGATCTTTATTAGTTTACCTTTGATTAACCTGATTATCTATTTATTAAATAATTAAACGTGTACCTATGAAAAAAATCACATTTATCTGGATTGCAGCAATTATTTTTACCTGGGGCTGTACTGAGAAAAAGCCTGTCGAAAAGACAGTTTTTGGGATGGGAACCGATTATATGTATTTTCCTGAGGTTCTGAACGGTAAAATCAAGGAATTGAGGGAAACAAACTATTGGGCTGCGGAAAAAGATGGTAAAATTACCAAAGGGAATCCGTCAACGTGGAAAGACCTTGATAGTGTAGGTTCTACACAGAATCTTGTAGCTTACTTTGACGTTACAGGTGCTCTGACAAAATACGATCTTGTGGATGAGAATAACGTAATCCGGAACAGCAGAGTTTTAACAATTGAAAATGGCAAATATGTAAGATGGGAATTTAAATTAAAGGATAGTACTTTTCAATATGTGATTCCGACATACGACAGTCAGGGGTATTTTGCTGGAGGGAAGGTATTCCGACCAAAAGTTGACACACTT